>Ga0126336_10002042_pt1 | contig 11219 bp, 4 predicted proteins | sample SidCmetagenome_FD_92530 | JGI IMG/M metagenome (GOLD analysis project Ga0126336, IMG submission 92530) | Coral microbial communities from El Islote,Puerto Morelos, Mexico - Siderastrea C C metagenome | ecosystem: Host-associated > Invertebrates > Cnidaria > Coral | place: El Islote,Puerto...
GAAGTGCCACGCTTTTCTTCAAGTGTAAATGCATGACGTTTTTTGCTCGATCGGGTCTTTTTTACCTTCAAATGTGATAATCACACAAACATCAGTAATTGCACCTCTGGGATCACCCTATAATTGAACTTTCTCTATTCAAAACTACTTCTGACCAAAGAATGTTTTATTATGGACCGAACTGTCACTCTCTGGAATTCCGTTAAACCTATCCTAAATCTCAGAATGACTGTCTACGTCTTTAAAAGGGTTTTAGGGTTCAAGCTACTTACTCAGTTTTTTGAATTCTGAATTTGTTATTTTTTCATGTAGTTTTATTTAGTGATTATTACCTAAAAGCCCATTCGAGGAAAGATAATTTGTATGTAAACTGCCTGTCAAAATGTGGTTGCCATGGCAACATCACAGGATCAACGCCGTTTGATACTAAGTTGTTTCCAGAAAAAGGAAAAGTCACAAAAGAGAAAGTGTGGGAGTTAAGGAACTGAATATCACGCTAACGTTTTACGTGTACTTAATACGGAGTAGAGTATTATAGAGGTTACAATATCACCAAAGATAATCACCGTTACAGCTGCTGCAATCAATCAATCAATCAATCAAAACCTTATTACACACACGATGACAAAATGGGCCACGCCTGTCAAAATATTTCCAACAAAAGTTGAAACGTTTAAACAAATTATGCGTGTTCTAGAATACACACGGCCACTTTTCCAATAAGTATACCTGCCTCCCCTGACCTTTACGCCAGGTTAATAGGCAACGAAAACTCGGCTTTAAAGATGCAAGGATGATCGAACAGCTAGTGTTTGGATAATTTTGCTCCATAATTTGTTCTGACAAAACTAACCTCATCGGAGGGTTAAAATCAGCTACGATTTTCACTTAGCTTTTCCAGCCCCGATTAAGGTTAGTTTTGTCTCGTAACCCACAAAGAAAGCCATCTTATGAAAATACTAGCTGTTCGATCAGCCTAGCATTTTGCGAGTCTAGACAGGAATTACCCACCTCCTTGAAATATTTATTCATTCCCATACAGAGACTGCTGTAAGGTTTTCCCAACAACTTAAACGTGTCTTGGCCAGTACAAAGGTTTATTTCCAAAGGTTTATTTGCCGCACTTCCCTGTTACATGAATAAATATCAGGGGTTATGCAATATACTCCTCAGAAAAGAAGTTAGAAAGGAAACCGAATAAGCTAAAAAAAATACACAATTCGAATCGAAATGAATTTCTCACCACGGGAACTCAACTAGCTAAAACCTTATCCGCTCTACTATTTTCCTTGCCACAGTGTCTTTTTTGCGGTTCCGGCGGATTTATAAGTTCCAGGAAAAAGAGGAAGAGTAAAAACCGTGGTTACTTACAGCAACGCGATCAGATTCTAAAATTAATGTTCTGAGCTAAGTTTTTTGCAAATATACTGACAGATGCTCTGACCGTTTTTGTTACGTTTAACAAGCTTTCTATCCCCCAGAGCCGTTTTCAATATAAATTGAAACTTGTGTCCGTTACTTTAGACACGCGCTTCTTTTAAGCTGAACCGCTAGACGTAAACACACCCTTTTGATGTCAAGTTTACTATTCACAACCAATATCGCACAATCGTGCGAGTCATAGCGTTTCGAGGAAAGGAGATGATTTTGACAACCTGCTGTCAGTAGTAGCTGGGAGGTGTATTTATTTACTGCAAAAATAATGCTAAACAAAAGTTGTACAGTCTCTTGTTAACTACTTGCCACATTGTTGGAATCCTCTGCACGAAACAGATAATGATACGTATACAAGCGATATGAATAGTCCTTGTGATGATAATAAGACTCTGGATTTGCCTACAGTAGTACCGTAACACGTTATTCGCAAACCGGTTTGTCTAGCCCACGACATTGAACTTCAATCAAAATGCAAGAGCGTGCGACTAAGAACAAGCTCTCTCTTTTAGCTACGCCACTGGTCGCCTTATGATTGCTACGATTATGTACTACGATTAAGTTTTAAACGTCTATTAATGTATGTAAACTTTCGTAGTAATCATGATCCACTGTTATTGAATTGTGTATGCATCCATGTATATACTTTGTCTTAGTTTAATATTATTTATTTTTAATTGATTATTGTATTTTATTTTCGAAGTTATTATCACAGAAGTGCATCTCTTAAATCGGAGGTGAAATAAAGTTGCCGATGATAATAATGATGATATAGTGATCTACATCTATTCCACACACATACATGCACACGAAGTAAATCAGTTAATAAACACAAGGAATGCCAAAATTGTTGCATATACAGGCCAATTCGTGATCATTCGCGATCATTCGTTATGTTTTATAAATGGTCCGTGAGAGCAGTGATGCAAATTAAAGCCATAATCATAAATATCATCCGATTTTAACACAACCGAACACGTTGTTACTTTAGGGGTATCATGTTAAAGGGTAAACATTTGAGTCAAGTATAACCCTAAACCGTAAAGAATAAACAAACATTTGAGAAAACATTTGAGCAAACATTTGAGAATTTTTACAAATATTTGACGTGCAAAATCACACGACAGACACGTTATACATGTCGTCTGCAGTAACCTCTATAGAAACTTTTCACGCATAAAACCACAATTAATCAAACATTGTTTGACACCTTCTTTTAAATAATTCTGTCCTTATAGAACATGCTCGACTGACAGATGCCATCACGCATTTCTTACGAGCCGTTATACATGTCACTGGCTAGGTTATATTTGGGTCTTCCGAGAAAGCTTTGTACTGGCGCCAAACTATTCGGGTATAATTGCCCGCAGTACCGTTCCTCCCACAAAATGCTTACCTTATCTGTTTTTTTCCTAGCATCCCATTACTCTTGTTTTCGTCTTAATAGAAAATAATAATGATTAAATCATTAAAAAAACCGACGACAACGATGATGATGATGATAATTTAACATAAACATCCGCGATATTGTTTTTTTATTATAAGAAGGAATTAGAAACGCACGAGAGGACACAAGCCCAGCGTGTATAAATATTCATTGCATGTGAATAACCGTGAAATAGACCAGGAAAAACAAAATAAAACTGTTGCTTGTTGAAAGTTAATAACGACTGAAACTTGACCGAGATTCAGCCTTCTTATCTAATAAAAGAAATGTTTATTCAGCCTAAAACTCACTGGAACATCAAGAAGAATAATTATTCCAACGGCAATCAATGTAAGAGAAAAATCTGTAAGGGCAGTTTAGAAATATTTCTATTTATGCAAATTACGCACTTTTTGGCTGATTTGTACTGCATTTTAGCAGTTTTTAAATATAAATATCTTAAAATAGCAGCCACCTAGGAAGCTCAATGTACATTAAGAATGTTTTGATATCATAAAAAATCCTTCAACTGAAAAGAGAAAGTGTTACGTCTTATCTTTTTTGAAATATTGGAGAAAATTCCAGGAATGACCAAAATCAGTCCGTGGAAAAATGAATCATGATTTACATGAAAACGCTCTTACAGATTTTCCCCTAATTTTGCATACAAGTTGTGTAGGTTAAGTAGTTTAAATAGTTCAAGTTTCGTCATAAAGTGTCTGACTAGTTTTCGAGATATTTTACATTATTTAAAATGGGGGTTGTCCATTACCATTGCCATGGTGACAGCTGTTGCTAGGAAATCAGTGAGAAAATAAACTTTGATCATCTGTTGAAAAGATGGTGTAGTATCAAGGGAATCGAAGTTTATAATTATCTTCTATGTGAAATTATGACTTCAAAAGATACACTCCAAGGCCAAAAAAACTGTTGCGAACCTCCTTAAGTATTATACTCGCAGTTACACACCACTAAGGGACTTGTCAGAAATTAGCAGGGGGGAGGGGGGGGTGGGAATTTTAAATTGGGGGTTGGAAATGACGTTGCCCACCCCAGCAACAGAAACGGAATTTCCTAAGCCCTCCCCTTGGGCTTGGCCTAAAATACCCTGACCCCACCCCCTCCCCCTTGTATAAATGATACCTGTAGTTCTTGCAATAACTGCAATATAGTTTTGAATGCAGGCGATTTACTCGAAAAAAGCAGGGATTTGGATTGAAGTATTCCAATGGCGATACAGTTGGCAATATGAACATGATCCAGGTTCAGATCGGACAACAGCTTACCAAGCATATGGGACTTCTCAGACCGTATCGACCACCTCCTGCATGGAAATCTACACCTATGGGATTCATTCCTCATCCAACTACAACAAGAGCTTTGTTTATGAATTCTTTTCTTCCTGAATTTTACAATGCAAAGTACAAGTACTGTAAAAATTCCAAACATTTTTTAAAACAATTTCATGGGACCGGAAGACAGCTTTACCAGTGGAAGCAGCAAATTGATGGTATAGAGAAACTAATAGACTCAATGATGAACAAAGAAAATCCTGCTGCAGCAGGAGCTGTTTTTGACAGTGATTATCCCTTGGATCCTAGTGATGATATCATAATTACAACAACATTGAAAAGGCCAAACAATTCACGTCAAAGCTGAGTTCTCTTGATGGTGACATTAAAAATATGGACAGCAAACTGTTCATTACTTTGGGGAAATTAACACATGGAGAGGAAGCTACCCATAAGATATTTGAGCAACAAATTGGCCAAATCACCATTCTCCAAACCAGAGTGAGAGATATTAACAACAACCTTATGGAATTGAAAGAAAAATGTTCAAGGCTCTTTACGGTGCAGTATTCCAAGCCAAAAAGCCAAAAAAGGAAACAAAAACAAAATAAAAGGAAAGCTACGAAAGCTAAAGCAATAAGAATGGAAGATAACTGCAAAAGAGTTATTGAAACCATTGCACCCCAGCATCAGTCGCATGATGTTACAGAGCCCATTGGCCCATTATCCCTTCATTATGAAGGAATAAGTGCATGGCTCCTTAAGAAACAAAAGCCATATATCCAATTTGCCTTTGAGAAGGGATTGTTCATTAAAGAAGCACAGGACATCATCAAGCAATATCTATGCTTCAACCTAAATGAAAATGATGACGATGAAAGTGGTTATATCAGTGCTGATGACATAAATGATGATGATGAAGATGCTCATAGCAGCATTGATGGTTATGCTAGATAGTGATGAAGAGGATAGTGCAAAACTCTAAACAATAACAATATTCACAATTTAAGGCATATGACAGTTTACTTTTTGCATTAATCCATAAACTGTGAAGTACTAACAAGAATTTAACAATAACATCTAATTATTATATATAACAATTGTTATACATAATAATTAGATGTTATTGTTAAATTCTTGTTAGTACTTCACAGTTTATGTATCATAATGTTTTTTTGTTGTTGTTATACAACAAATATAGAACTTATTTTTTCTTCTGTTAGTGTACGAACCTCTATATGATCACGAGCATAAATTTGCATGACCCTCCCCTTTTATACGGCCCATTTTCTCTTGACCCTCCATTTTCAGCGTCTTAAAAAGTTACGACCCTCCCCCAGTTTCCACCCCCCTCCCCCTGCTAATATCTGACAAGTCCCTAATTAGGGGACAGTAGTTTATGAAATTCTAGAACAGTCAAATAAAATTCCCTCTAAATTTACATAATATACAAGATAATGATAAAAAATTTTCAAATACCAGTCTAACAATAAAAGTAGCAATTATGTTATGAACTACAAAGTTTGCAATTTTTACATGTATTTTCCCTGAATTGTGTTAAATTCACTTTTCATAATGCTCTCTTAAATGCACCTATTGATGGCAGGTTCCTTATGCCAGTTCCAATTTTATTCCTGAGAGTAGGTCCCGGGTACCTAATAACGAGTGTTTGCCATAAGTCACTATCTCAAATCTTGGTATTTCATATCCCTTACTTTCAGATTATAGCCTCAATGACTGAAATCTATTTCAGTGGATTTCAATATATATCAATTAACCTGTTAATCACTAGAAATCGGTTGACAATCGTGTACATTTTGACCTAACTACATGTATAAGCCTCTCACTAATCACCATAGGCTAACAGTCTGTGTATAGTCGCATTACCTCATTGATAATAATTGTTGAATCAATTGATATCACAGTCATTTTAAATCAATAATATAATTCCTGATGTTTCGTAACTAGTGTTTCGATAGGCGCTGGTAACAAAACAAAAACGAGTGGATTGTTACTCCCAAAAAAAGGCACAAGTCTGAAAATATAAAAATTGAAATCTTACACAGCATTACGTAAATAAGGCTGCCATTGTGTGTACTCAGTTTCTTTGAGCCTCTCATTCGATATTACTAACTAAATGAATAATAGATTCCCTAGTTTAGTCTCTAATTCGATATTGAAAGAACATATTGTATTGATTTCTTTTTTCAGACACCTCTTTCGGGCAGGATCTGTTTATCAGAAAAAAAAAAACGGCAAAATACGTGCTAGACACAGAGCATCTGTTTTGTAATACGAAAACTGTTAAAAAAGGTGCTAGTCAAGAAAAGCAATGTTCAGGTTACATTGTGGTTTTACGCGTGAGAAGTTTCTAAACAGGTTACTTCAGATGATATTTTTGGCGACGTGTATTTATTAATTATCGTGTGATTTTGCACGTCAAATACTTGTACATTTCTCAAATGCCTTTTCTTAAAGCATGTTACCTCTGCAGTAACAACGTGTTAGCCTGTGCTGTGCTGTGCTTAATTTTACTACTCCCACTATTTTATAATGATTTTGTGATTTTAAATGATTTTGTTCGTGACCATGAAACAATTCAGATGTGACAAGACATTGAATTACTAAATTCTTTCGAACATTCTTTCTTTTGGCTTCTTAAATGCATTTACTTCATACGTATGCATGTATATAGGGAGAATACTTGTAGAACAAGACGTTAAAGTAAACTAAATTGTATAAAATAACTAACACTAGATTATAGTTTTCCCGAAAGTCCAAGTACATCAATATAATGTATAAAGCTCTGCAATGGATGGTATGCTAGACGTCGGACATTTTTCTATAACATGATTAAATTGCAAACTCCGTTGTAGTCATATCTGCTTCTCTTCAAACAGTGAGAGTTCTCAGCCGCACGCTCTAACATTTTAATTGCAGTAAAATTTGATGGGTCACGAAACAGCCTGTTAATAATGTGGTATCACTACATTTACAATTACAGGCTACCAAAAGGTTTATTATCATCACAATGACCATTTCGCTTGAATATGTATTACTATGTCTGTTCATACTGTTCCGACATTGTAGCAAGTAGTGAGCAAGAGACTGTACACTTTTTGCCGCATCGGTTTCACCGTAAATACACCCACCTTTAGCAGCAACTCGCCTCGTTCCAGCTACCATTGATCGCAGGTTGTCAAAAATCATCTCGCTCCCTGAATACACCAAGAGTAGCACGATTGTGCAATATCGGCTGTAAACATAGTTAGACGTCACAAGTATGTGTTTACGTTCAATTGATGATTTAAGGTTGCGCATGACTAGAGTAACGAACACAAGTTTCAATTTATTTCGGATACGGATGAAGCGGGTTAATTTGGCAATTAAAGGTGACAAAACAGTTATAACAAAGCTAACGACAGTGAGAACAACCGTCAGCGTATTTGCAAGAAACTGAGCTCACGTTACTAGAAACAGATCACGTTGCTGCAAGCAAGTACTTACCGAATTTAATCTTCCCCTTTTTCCAAGAACGTTTTCCTAGAAACGCGCTGGAACCACAAAAGAACGCTATAGATATAGCAGAGCGGAAAAGATTGAGCCAGTTGAGTTCCTGATGCGATTAGGTGAAAAGTTCATCTCAATAATTTGTGTCAAAACTTAATCTAAATTGATATCGTGTTAGTTATCAGGCCTCAGTTGTGAAGTTATAGTTTCAACGACCAGGGACTGTTAAGGCAGGAATACAGGTATGACCATAGTATATCTCTCGTTTCTGATGTGAAAATACGAGATTCATTCAAGTAAACGGCTATGTCGGCAAAAATTGAATTTGCTTAGTTATCACAAGTTAAGGCCTCAGTTGTGAAGTTATAGTTTCAACTACCAGGGACTATTAAGGCAGGAATACAGGCATGACCATAGTAATCTCTCGTTTCTGATGTGAAAATACGAGATTCACTCAAGTAAACGGCTACGTCGGCAAAAAATGAAATTGCTTTAATATCGCTAAAGGCCGGAAATCTTACATAAATTGTGACTCGAAGGTCCTTATGCATAGAGCACCATTATTATTTCAAATATAACTGGCTGTGTTAGAATACTGTGTTTCCTTGACGAAAAAGAAAAAAAGACAAGGGAAAACCGAAGGTACAAAAACAAACAAAACTACAAAAATATACACTTAGAAAGCAAACCTTTATCACCACAAGAAGGACAAAACTGTCCGGTTCTGACATCTAGCATGCATGTTTGCGTTCCTGGCATTTTCAGTTTGTACCATACGGCTCCCAACTGAGGAACTGTAACATAACTGGGAAACACAAGCGATGATTGCTTGCCATCGTTGAGGCCAAAAGAGAACCAAAGCACTAATATAGTAAACCACATGTTTTTAAATAGGAATTTGACAAGTTTATTTTCATTAGAGTAACTGCCAATCGTATATGTTTTGGCTCATTGCACCTTCTCAAGCCATGCCGTCGACAGCAGTAGGCATTTTTAGCGTGAAGTGCAGTTTAGTGGAGTAAAGCCTCTTTAAACCTATGCCAATGATTACTTCTGAGTGTATTCTTATTTCTTTTACAGAAAAATGAGGTGCAGCATGCTGGAATTCAACACTTACCTATAATAAAGCTCTTCATATTATTTTTGTTTTGTGAGGTAGAAGAAAGCAACGCAAAATAGCACTGCACTGGTCAAAACACAGTTTGGTATTCGTGTAAACCTAAGGGCAGATTCAAAGAGGAATACTCAAGATATCATGGAGGTAAGTCCTGTCCGATTTGGTAGTTTTTTCACATTCCAAGGGAACATTAATTAGTTACTCATAACCTGAACTGCTTGACATAATGCATGGCAAAGGTTGTAAACTTGTAGAAACATAACCGCAAACATACAAACAAACATGAATTGCATTTTCTTTTCTTCACTAGTGCAAATCTTTAGTGAATATAGCAAGAGTCAATAAAAGTTGTTTATAGTACAATTAAAAAAACATATAGGGCATATAGTAATATTTATAGTAGGAGCTTTTCTTAGGTTAAATTTATTTAAGTAGTCAGCAACAAAAACAATTTTATAATTTTGTATCTTATTACAGGAAAACGATCAAGAAGAAAAGATATTTATCACAGTTTTGTTATTCAGTCACTTTTATTTGGGTGACTTGGCAGTATGGTTTTGTAAACATAACGATAATGACTCGCCGATCAAATTTCATTGCCCATATTTGAACGAATAACTACGACTAAGAATAACTAATAATAATAATATAATAATAATTTATAATAATAGTAATAATAATAATAATAATAACGACTAACTGATAACTAAGACTTCGACACTGTCGAAGCATTTTTAACATTTATCAAAGATTTTTTTTTAGAATGATCACGTTTCATTTAAAGATACATTGTCCATTTGGAGGAAAAGGGTAAATATACGTACTTTGGTTTGATTAATTTGTGCCTGCAGTACCCTTGTCTGAGCTACAAAGTTTCATCTTTGCTCTTTGCAAATTTTTTGATGATAGGTTTCATCGTGGAAGTTATGTTTTAAACTCTCTGCAAATGCTTGCCTCAGTAGCCATGTTTTTCTGCAGTAAAGAGAAACTACTTGTTTGATTGCAGGCTAGAATCTTCTCTTGACTACACCTTGTGGAGTTATTTAGCTATACATTTATTCAGTTACACATCAAAAGAAAGCAATAAGTTATAATCATTGAAACAAAAAAAAGTAACCTTCATAGTTTTCCAGTAGTGAAAATCTTTGAATATAGCAAGATTCAAGTACAATAGTGCGATTAAAAAATGAATTAATATACATAGTAGAGGTTTCTTAGGTTACATTTATTTATGTAGTTGTAACGTCAATAATAATTTGTATTATTTTGTATCTTGTTATAGGAAAGTGATCAAGAGACAAAGGTATTTATTGCAGTTTCGTTATTCAGTCACCTTTATTTGGGTGAACTGTCACTAAGTGTGGTTTTGTAAACGTAACGATTATAACTCGCCTATCGAGTTTCATTTACCGCCCATAATTGATACTACGTTCCATCTTAGGAGAACACACCTGCTTGGCGATTTCGACAAGGAAAGGTAATTTCTGTATTTTATTTCTTAATATTTTTTTTGTGAAAGCTAATTCGATAAAAACGAATTCAGTTTTTAAGGTTGCTTGTTTTACCCTATAAAAGTTCAAGCTGCATGTGGGAGTTTTTTCTTTTTATAAAGTAATGCTATCCGGCTCTCAAGTCACGTGTAGATAAAGACCTAACCTCCTTTCCCCCGTTCAGGTCCAAATACTAGAATACCCGAAAGAAGATTAAAGAACTGTCCAAGCAGGGCCTGTCAGCAATAGAGTTCGAAAGTCAATTTACATGCACGATCTAGCCGGCAAATATTCTTAAAATATTATTATCTGGAATTTCCAACAGAGTCAAATAAATAAAGAAGGTGATGAAGGACAATTATTGAGAGCTGTTGCACCAACAGTGAATTCACTTGATAATCTGATAACACGAACATACGTGGAAGTGAATGATCATCTTCAGCGGACGGCTGAAGAAGGTTAGCGACAGTATTCAGATTCAGTAGACGTAGCTAGTAATAGCTGTCACCTGACGGTCGAGGAAAAACAAATTACTAGCTATTTCTTGCAGTTAAGCGTCGAAAGGCCGTTGAAGAAAGGTCTTAATTAAACCTTGAGAAAAGCCCTCTACAAAGCCTGTAACTTTACCTTATGTAATTTTCATGTACTTTTCATGTTCCATTAACAAGAATGCTTAATTGTCATGTGCGTTATGTCCTTGGAACACGTTGTTTGTTCGCTTCTTTTTCTGCAGTAGGAAACTTGTTTCTGAAACTTTTTGACTTACTTACTTGAGTAGAGGGTCGGCTCAATTGTCGTTAATTTGACCAAAGTTCTTTTAAAAACGGTTGAAACTGCTCTAAATGATAACCGGTATAATTTACCTAATATACAGATTTAGCCAAATAAATATTTGTAAAAAAGCTGCCTTTTTACGTAAAAAGACCGGATCTGTGTAATATATATATATA
>Ga0126336_10002043_pt1 | contig 11218 bp, 7 predicted proteins | sample SidCmetagenome_FD_92530 | JGI IMG/M metagenome (GOLD analysis project Ga0126336, IMG submission 92530) | Coral microbial communities from El Islote,Puerto Morelos, Mexico - Siderastrea C C metagenome | ecosystem: Host-associated > Invertebrates > Cnidaria > Coral | place: El Islote,Puerto...
ATTAAGAAAGAATCAATTTTATTACAAGTCCATTCTTGTCTCTGTTGTAACTCTCATTAAAGTCTTTGCAATAATTTATTGTGCTTGCTTTCCTCCACAAAATCATTAAAAACTGATTGTGTCTTGAAGATTGCTACCCCAAATTTGTGGACCCCCCGACCTTGAGATAGCTCTACACCATGCATCCAGTCTGTCTTGTTTTAAACCTAATCTTTAGACGACTGCCTTCATTGTCAAGAAAGGCTTTTCCCAAGTTGGTGTTTAAAATAATTAATTCTAAATTTATAGATCTTTCCCATAGAATTGATCATTTTCCCTTGCAAGCCAAAAAAGAAGAACTTACTGTTAGGGTAAGGTCTTCTGAGATATTTTATCATAGAGCTTAAAAAGGGCATTAAATTCATCGTAACATCATTATACAATACCTGTGATTTTCCAGATCAGTACAATAGTGTGCCACAGAACGGTACAGTTTGTTCAAAATGTTGATAACCACTGAATGACCAATGGTAGGAATTAAATAGCCATAGTACTTGTTATCGGCTGCAAAAATGTGGCCCTTAAACAAAACAACAAAATTTTGTAGTAAAGATGTGAAAGGACATTGATAATTTAAATTTCGCACCGGTACCGATGGTTTAAAAGCCTGAGGGAGGGGGAGGAAAAGACCCAAGGTCTGGGAATAGAAATTGTGGAAAGTCCTGGAATTTTGTTGTTACAGTAACATTTTCTGGGGCTAGAAAGTCCTGGAAAATTTACTATTTTACAATTTATTTGTAGTGACATTTGTACAGTATCACCCAAGCGTGCGTGAGGGCAAGAGTTTTCAAGAGTTTTCAAGAGCACACACACAGTTGCACCTGAGTAGATCTTCACTCAGCTCCTAATCAATTGGCTGATGACAAAAATGGTATCATATCATATTAAATGGTAATTCCTGGTCTTCAGTGCCTGCAATCATTAGGGGTCAGCAGTATCACCCAAAACGTGATCCTGCAATCACTACTGGTCAGCAATATCCCCCTCAAAATGTGAGCCTGTGATCCTCAACATTCAGTGACGTCCAACTCAAAATGTGAGTGGAAAAGGCTGATGTCAAACTCACCGGTTCTGCAAAATAAGCAAAAGCACCAATATAAACAGGGCTTTCCTTGTCCTTGATGTAACCATTGAAGTTAAGTGAACACAGCATAGCACCCACAGCCAAGAGGAGAACAGGAAGAGTTAACACAAAACTCAAACCATAACGCAGCCATCTTTTCCATCTTGGGAAATACTTCTCAGGTTTGCCAGTGATGGGGCTGGGACGTATTTCACCAGAGAATTCGGGACGCAGTAGTTCTGATTTTTCCAATCCATGTGTGTGCCACAAGAAGGAATACTCAGACTCCTTTCGTTTCCATATCTTAAAGTTGAAAATAAGACAATACTTAACATTACTTGGCTTGTCTTGCTGGTTAATCAAGCAGAAGACCAGGGAACTCTTGTTTCTGTTCAGATGCCCTTGGAGATCTCAGCCAATCACAAGTCAGGAGAGGACAAGAAGCTAGAAGCTATATTACAAGGGTGCCAATCATAACTAAAGTTTTTGAGCAATTTGAGGGGAATTGGTTTTCATAGGAGGGCAAATATTTTGGTAAAATTTAACTTCTTTTAAAATTGGTTGAGATACTCAAAGCAAGCTATGGTAGGTAAAATCATGTATAATTCACCAGGTGATCAGCCCTTAGAAACATCCCGATTATTTGCCTGAGTTTGAAACTGACCACATTCTGATGAGAACTCAAATGAAACCGCTGCCAATATATAGTTTTTATCTTCTCTAAATGGCAGTCATGCTCAGTGTTAACCACTTTAGGATTTTACTTACAGTAAGAAAGCTAATTGCCCAGAAAGCCATGAGGACCTCGTACAAAGGTAACAGAGGGTTGTCGTCAACAGTCACACCACGAGGCTTGAAAAAATACAACAGGATCCCTACAAATGCTATTGGTACTAAGGTCCATGTAAAACATGTCATCCATCCAAAGTAAAAGGCAACACTTTCTCCTGAGAAAAATAATGGAGATATCTAGATGGACTGGTTAATATGCACTTGTTGACTGAGTAGGAAGGCCGGACGAGAAAATATTTGTCCCAAGGTCATGGCCTGTCCATTTCACAGTACACTAGTCCATTTGTTGTTATACTAATTAAAACCATTTCACAGTACACCATCCACTTGTTGTCACACTCAACCATTCCACAGTACTCTAGATCGTTTGTTGTTACACTTAATCATTTTACTGTATACTAGTCCATTTGTTGTCATGCTATATCATTTGACAAGCAGAGGTTAGACGGTTTTTTGTTTGGATAGATTGGTTCTGCTTTGTCTGTACCGTTTTAACATCAGCGGCTAGACAGTTTCTTAACTGACTAAATCGCTAAATGTTAGGCTAAGAGTAAACCATTTCACACAAAATGACCAGACTAATTGTATTTAGGCTGCATCATTTCTGTCTACCCGATGCCATTTGGCATTCTCGTGTTTTTGGCGGTGACGGCCGCCTATACGTAACAGAGAGCCAAATATTTCCTGTACGGCCCTATCTAACTCAGTCAATAAGTATTTTATCAGACCACCATTTCTATGCTTAATATTATCGGAAAATATAGAAGAAATGTTCAAAAATACTCAATGAATGTTAAAGTGCATGTGCGAGCTGAACAAATGACATGCGGAGAGCTGGCCGGCTTTTTCTGGACCAGCTTATGTCAGCTCTTTCAGCCCCATACACCTCAACTCGCTGATGCCTTTTCTACAGAATTGCATCAGCGGGGACGTAGAGTGTTATAATAATTGGCAATGTTGTTTTCTCCATGCTACAGCTATATATTAATAGTTATTGTATTAAATTATACACTGTTAGTTGAACCTCTCAAAGCAACCATATATGAGGTCTCAGATACAGTAGTATGATGTGTAGTCACTGTAATGATGATGATGATGGTGTCAGTGATGATGGTTGATTGTGGTGATGATCATGATCATGAAGACACTGATAGTGATGACTATGGTGATTACAATGACCTGATGATGACGATAAGGATGACGATCATGGTAATGATGATGGCGATAACAGAATTAAGTTATTTCAGTTACCATAGTAATCTCTTATCTCTTGCAATGGACACACAATGACATTTTGCTTCATTCTTTTCCAGATTTTGTCTTGTTCATGAGGTTGATGAAGAGGAAATGCTGACTCTAAGACAGGAGGTTTAGAATGCAGACAGTCTGCAATGAAGGCTTCTTCTCCTCTCAACTTGATACCATGAGACACCAAACGTTCCTTATTATTCAAAAGAAATGACAGAATTCAAAACAATTATAATAAATGGTTCTCTGGCATCACGTTCACTTTATCATTTCAAAACCCCACAAGCCACATTTTTTGTTAATGAAAAAATAATTTAAAATAAATTTTTCATAGGTAACAAGTCAGAAATCTTTATCAAAGATTTTTTTTAAAATCCCCACAAGTCAAATTGTTTTTTAATGAAAAAATAAATAAATATGAAATATATTTTTTGTAGGAAACAAGTCAGAACAAATGATATTTACAACTGACGAATTAATGACAGCCCTCAGGCCACATAAAAAGGGTTTTCAGTGCAGAAGAAAAAGGACACAAGTGATGATTTTGTTGTGTCTTGAACCTTTTTAATTAACTGATTTCGAGATACAATTTCAAGTACCACAGGTACATTTATTTAATATCAAAGCAGAGGATTTGTTTCTTTGTTGATTATGCCCTTTTCCACTGATTGTCAATTATGGGCAACTAAAGGAATTCTGTGCAGATCAACCATTACTTACTTTGCTGTATTGAACAGATTCCAGGCAGATCTCAATCAAGTGTGCCCTTTCAGCTGAGGTGAAAAAAGTTTCTTGATTTTCACTTCCCACATATTCATCAAGCTTTTCAGCAACAAATTCCCGGATCTATACATAGAAGTCACGAATGGTCACTCCCGGCTACTCAGTTAACACGCATAACTGACAATACCCCATTTATGCTGAAGAATTTACGATGTAATAAGACTAAGTAATATTTTAGCTAAGCTCTGTAGTTTTGAAAAACAATTTAAATTATCTTGTTTTATTACTAACTAGACTGTGTAGCACAGTGTTACTGAGTTTTTCTGCATTCATGGAGAGTTTCTGCTTTTTGAATGCCCACATGGTCTGGGGCCTGTTTCTTGAAAGTCCCAATAACTTATTGGCCAAAAGCTATTTCTCCTGCCTTCCTTTATTAATCATGCATCATGCAGTTAATTTAAGTTTGTTATCGCGATCTAAAGGTCTCTTTTGATTGCATTTGAGGCGACATTATTTTGTGATAATGTCGTCTCAAAATGCTGGCTTGTGATTGGTTCAAAAACTGTCATGATAACGTGGCCAAGGTCAAACTTCAAAACTTTTCTTCACAAAATCGCCGGCAAAATCTTAGTTTTTGCTCAGTAATATAGCTGGAAAAACCTTTAGTACAATGTGATTCATCCCTGCAAGCAACGTACCTTAACAGATTGCCCAAAGTGAGTGCTAAAACTTTAAAACTGTGTATTTTTCTTTAAAACAGTTTGTTTTTCGGTTTTTATTTTGCAATGCACGGGCTGTATTGCGTTATCATTTGTGTTCTACTGTTAGCCTGGAAAAGAAGTTGATTTTCATGTTGTTCTGTTGTTTTGTCGATCCCCATTGTTTGAAAAAAATTATGTTGATGCACTGGAAAAGTTTATTTTGTTTCATTAGGTAATTTTTGGTTGAAAAAGCGGCCAATTCAAACATTTTGCTGCAAAAACAAAATTGTTTTTGTGAGCAAGTTTCCCGCGTGCAAAACTTCCCGACGAGCAAGTTTTTCAATTTTGATCAACAAAAATTACTGTTTGGGCTTATTGTTTTTCACAGAAAATAGACACGGATCGCGATAAAAAACTAAATTCGATTTTGAGACGACATTACAGCTTTATAATGACGGCATTGGGAGAATTAAACATATTCCGTATTGGGCTTCATCGCTTTGTGATTCCGCCCAATACAGAATATATTTTCTCCCAACTAGCTGTCATTATAAAGCCGTAATGTCATCTCAAACCAAATTTAGTTTATACAAATGAAACTGATACAATTGTTTGGCATAAAATGAAGAACCCTGAGGTATGCACACTTTATATCCAACCTTGCAAAAAAATTCTGCCAAAATTTTTCTATCCAAAAAAAATTTCAGCAGAAATTTCTCACTCAAAAAAGGTCAAGATTACCAATTTTAAACCAAAAAAAGGCCTTCACACCTCTCTGACAATAACGTATACCTAAGTACCCACTCCCCCACCTGTGAGCTGTGGGCTCGACAAATTTTCAGTTAATGTTACAAAAAGTAGAAGTGACTTGTTATACTTTCTGCAGTATCAAAATTTGTTGCACAAGAGGGTAGTAATATGCACAACAAGCAATTTCAACTTGCAAAGCAACACTTGTTGCACGACAACTTGCATGGAAAATGCTGCCCGTATAAACACCTGCAAATTTTTATTATTTTCATAATTTGCTAGTTATCTCTTATGCCTAAAACCCCCTAACAGAGCCCCCACAGAAGTGAGCTTATCTCATTCATGAATGCTATTCAAGCATTTAAAACGATGCAAAGATGACGAAGAGTTAAAGAATCATCTAGTTTTAAAATGCAGAAAAAGGACGTGGCACCTAAATATAAGCTGGAGCCCATGTCATCAATATTAATCATTCATTCATCAAAAATTTAGAACACAAAACTCGTTATAAACAACTTGCCTTGTTGTTATCCTTTGTGGTTTTCTCCAGACCAACTTCCTCCGCCTTAAAAATATCGTTGATTACAAATTTTTTTTCTTTTTCTAACATAATACACTCGCACAAAACAACAAAAAGGCCCATAAGTGCGCCATAAATGACCAGCGGAACTTACAAACATACACTACCTTCTGGGCTAGTAGCTGGAATGGCGCACCAACGGTTAGTAACGTTTTGCCCTCAAATTCTTCTCGCGTTACACTAAACCTAGAGCGACTTATGCACTCGATAAAGTACTCTTTTACTTCTTCTTTGTTGCACTTTTCCGAGAAGCAAATGAGGTACTCCCCGGCCGCCATATTGCTTTTGACCTGCGCGGGCTGGAGACTGTCACGCTTTCAATGTATATGTAACGCACGTGACTGACAAGACCTTACGTAACTACCCCTCCCTCGAAGGCGTTGGAGATTGGCAAAAACCCAGCATACCAAGTGGGTGGCAATAATGTGAGTGAGCCAACTCTACTCCAGACCAAGCCCCGAGACTTACTAAAATGTATCTTTGCCATCTGACGGTCTCGCCATCCACGTGTCGCATTTCAGAACGCAGCATAAGAGTATCGCGTCCGAGTCTCGTTTCAACGCCGTTCCTTATCTCAGAGAAGGCAGAAAAGGGGCTCGAAACTATACCTCTAGGTGCCAAGTGGGAGAAAAAGAGAAACAGCTTAACGAGTCAAACCGGCTTAACCACGGCACGCCACAATACGGTTGATTTCCATTCATTGTTTTTGACAAAAGTAACCCGCGATCAGGCTCTATTTTCGTTTTGCTCGGTGAAACATTCAGGCGGGAAGGGCGAAACGAAAAATAGCGAGCGATCAACGTAAGATAATATAAGAGCGATGCTAAAATTCGGCCTGATCGCAGGTTATGACAAAAGGAACAGCCACACTATAATCTGCGATCGTCAAAAGAACTCTTGTTACAGTCACCTAGAAGAAAACTCTTGGAGATAGGTCATTTATTTCAGATGGCAACCCCTGGACTTTGGAACAAACTGCCTTCAAACATTAGAGCTATAAGTAATTTATATCTTTTTAAAGGGACAGTAAAGACATGTCTTTTTAGAATAGCCTGCGTAGCAAGCGTTTCCGTAAGGTTTTCCGCACGTTCGAGGCATTTTTTGTTCGAACGTGCGGAAAGCCTTACCGAAACGCTTGCTACGCAGGCTATTTTAGAAAGTTGCCTGCTATAGTTAGACTATTAGTACATTACTATTATTAAGTATTTAGCATTATTATTATACATTTCATATTATGTAAATTAGTATTTTATTAGTCATTTCTTGATTGTGGTCATATCTTATAGAAGTTTCAAAGTAACCTATCTCTGTTTGCCGTATTGGTTTTAACTGAAGGGAGACGTTAAAGGATCGGGTCTCAAAAAGAGCCTATCAACTTTATTGATGATATGACATACACGGTCACACGGTCATCCGTTATATCTAAGTTATGGTTTCAAGCTACGGATCCCATCCCCCTAATTAAACTTTTAAGGGAGCCTAGCATGGGTGTGAGTGTCACAAAGGGGCGACGTTTTCCTCTTTAATCATTATGATTGATGCCGTATTCTCCTTGGGAGAGTGCTCGATAGCTCGAAACGTTAGCTTTTAAATGACTCTACAGTTGGTAAATTTAAGTTTTCAGTCTCGTGGTATTTTTTAGAACGAGGAAAATGCATTTTATTTTTACTTTCAAGCACAGAAACTTTTCAACAAAGTAGTTTGATGGCAAGACTGACAACAACAAAAAAAAAACGTTATAAAATATTCACAACTCAAGTGGAACAAGGGGCCGTTTCACTGCCAAGTTTTGAACATTTATAGCGTCCTTTTTATGGTCCATACGAGCGTAAACATGAAAAAATTTGTTTTTTACAAGTTTTACATTTGTTTTTTACAACAACATTGAAAAATTACGAACTAAAAGACGTTAACTGTGAGAAAAACTCGCGTGCGGAACAAAGTAAAAAGCAATGCAATACGCGTCATCAATCCGTTCAGTTTTTTCTTCCAAGTTTTGGATTTGTTGAACCATTTCTTCGTCTGAAATGTCGGCTAAATGTCCAATTTCGAACTTGGCAGTTCTCTGGGCTCCGATTACCGTAGAAAAATCGGAACAATCTAGTCGTACGGTAAGAAAATTGCAAGCTTTCTGTTGTGTTGCGTTGCACAAGACGTCAATTTTTATGGGCTAGCTTGAGGGCTAGCTATACCATGTATACTCTCATCGACAATAAGCAAAGACCAATCAGCGCGCTAGAGTTCTCACGGTTATTGTAAAATAACAAAATGACAGTTTTCCCAGTCCATTTGGTACGTTTTTAGTTACTCACTTTTCTGTCTCGTTCAAACTATTCAACAAACCGAGCGCCCTCGAATATAATCGTACCCGATTTATAGACTGCAACCGTGCTTGAATGATAATTTGTAGTCGGCCTTGAGGCCTCATGTGCCATTCGGCATAAAGAGGATGAGTGGAGTGAGTTTTAGTATTCCTGCTCAGTTGCCCAGAAAGAAAAATTGATTCAAAAATATTCCCCACCATCGTTTTACACTGTTTTGCAAAACTGAGACAAAACAAATTTTAAAAAAGAGTCTTTTCTAAATATCTTTTTTTAGTTTCTATCCTTCATTCGGCAAATTGAATTTATGCTCCGATCGGTTACTGATAGAATTGCTCCTAATCCAAATCGGCCGGCTCCCAGTAAATTTTTAAGGAAAGCAGGCCTACTATGTATACTTAACTACCCGCACTAGCAGGTGAATTTCATAATTGAAATTTATTTGCATGATGTTATGAAAGGTTCTTATGCAAATTAATATTTTATTACTTTTTTAATCTTGATACAACATTATACTAATTTTGCCTCGTCTAGCTATGGTAAGAAGGAGCGTCGATTTTTTATATGCTGATGATTTCTTCTCCCATTTTTACGATTATTATCGGCGGGAAAATCATGACAAGGTGTAACCTGTTAGCGACAGCAAACTAAACAAATACCGAGAAGTGCGAGTCCGTGATATGGTAAATACAATGACATTACTCAGTCACACCTGCAAAATTCAACACATGGATAAGCAGGTTTAGCTTACATTTTCCGAACAAAATTTCAGCGTTTTATCTTTCAGATTGCTTTATGTTCCTCTTCTTTATCAGAACGCAGACTTTTGGCAAACCACAACACAATCCCACAGTTGATTAGACAAATGACCACCATCAATCCTACACTGTTTCCAAAAGTTGCAACTGGAAAGCGTTCCAAGTCACCGCGTCTCGATTCCATTTGGATTTGAATGGCCGTGAACTGGTCTGCTGCTCCAAGAGCCGTAAAAACGTGTAGAAAATGATGGCTGTGTCCAATGATATCAAATACCCCTGGCATTAGCCGTTCAGGCATTCTAGACATATTTGCCAAAGCTGCAACCAGGTAAAAAACACAATGACGCCTGAAATAGGAGCGCGAAAGCAATTCTTGGTCAGTTTCGTGTAGAGAGGACGGTTCCGTGAGCACTCGGTGCAAATACGGAGAGCTATTGCACCAAAACGCGACCACAAAGCAAAATGTTCGAATAACGTATTTCATCTTTGACCATCTGTGGCGAGAGGCACAACAAGTGGACGTCGAGAAAACAGAAACAAGACAAGAAACCACGAGAAACGCGCTCGAGTTTTTAAAGAGGAAGCTATCATTATTCAACGAGCGACTGTAGAAATAAAACGCTTGGCCAGCTCCAACACTGTACACACTAATCGCGGAATAGTCGAAGAAAAAGCAAATATGCCGCACTCTGGGAGACATGGAATTAAAGAGGTGAGCACCTGAGCTCATCAACAGAAAACCACAGATTCCTAAAGCAAAGGATAGCAGAGGGTACACGAAAGTGTCGGAAAGGCCATACCTCCAGAATAAGAAAGCGAAACGAATCACGAAAAGCAGGAAAGGAAGGAAGTGAGTCCAAACGTTTACGGTTTCGTTTAACGGCTGGAAGGCACTCTTGACACAATCCAACGCCGAGCCATAAGGTTTGCGATAACCAGTGCAAATAAACATTTCGCGGAATTGCGCGGGTACTTCTTCCGAACGCAATCCGAATCCAAACATTGAACTCTTGCGTTTATTTTCCTCGTGTTTCTTTTCCATTTTAGCCATTTCGTAGCAAAAATTCGACAGTTCAGTTTCCGCTCTCTTTCGCCGACTAATGACAGTCAATGTTCTTGCGGTTGCAAACGAATAAAATTAAAAAGCCGGGTAGCAAAGCAATTGAAACTGCCACCCGGTCAAGTTTTTTGTTTATCTGTGCGCTCATTGGTGGAAGTTGAGTATGGGTTTCCCGTGAGACAGGTGCGCAATTTTTAAGGTGCTCAATGGTTTTCCTCTGACGGCTGCATTCGTGGATTGGACTTCTGGATGTTCGGGACAAAAGAGAGAAGAGGAAAGAAAGAAGAAGAAATATTGTTCAAAATTCACTTTAAAGATATCGAAAACAAGCAAAGAAACAACACTGTAGGGAAGTAGTACTCAAAAGGTTTTTTTGAATGGCCACTCTAGTTTACTGTTCAACCTCCCTTGTCCCTTTTTGTTAATTTATTGCTGGCATTGTGGGGAAGGAGGTAATCCCTATAGTTAGCCATTCCGAGGGGTTCCGCACAAAAGGGGGGGGGGGTTATTCCCACTTGCAGTATAAGAAAGGGCACGGACACTTTCAAATTAAAAGGGATAGCAGCACTAAAAACGGTTGCAAAATTTTGGCAGAAGTTACAATGCAAAAAGCATACCAAAGCTTGGGCATTCAAGCGACTAAAAACCTTGCGTGTGAGAGCGAAATTTTAGCAAAGTTTTGATGAAATGCGAGCAACATCCCTGTGACACAGCACCTATAATAATATCAATCTTGTTAAGAATAGTGTAGACTTAACACTTCAGTAGAATCATTCAATGAGATCAACATTTAATCAATAATGCAATGGCAGCTGAATATAGATAAAAAATTACTCAGCCAACCCTTCATTGCATGTCACGTTACAAAACTATCACACTATTAGCCACAAAGGAATTCAGTACATCATACTTTCAGTATAACTTCACACTTTGTTAGCTGACTCTTTGAGTTGTAATAAAATAAGCTTAAAGCCAAATTTCACACTTAAACCCCCCAAAACATTGACAAAATCTAAGGTTAATTCCTTCATATGTTTTAATTATAATTTCCTACTTTTATACTTCAAACCTATTTTATCTTAAGTGAAATTATGAATATATGAAATTCATATATTTGAACTGCGGAATGAAGAAATAAATGTAAAGAGGATCCTCGCAGTTATTAACGCAACTTATGCAGTTG
>Ga0126336_10002044_pt1 | contig 11217 bp, 10 predicted proteins | sample SidCmetagenome_FD_92530 | JGI IMG/M metagenome (GOLD analysis project Ga0126336, IMG submission 92530) | Coral microbial communities from El Islote,Puerto Morelos, Mexico - Siderastrea C C metagenome | ecosystem: Host-associated > Invertebrates > Cnidaria > Coral | place: El Islote,Puerto...
AAAGTAGATCTTAGCAAGGGTTATTGGAATCCAAAAAGAAAAATGTGGGTAACCACGCATTTTTCAGAGATAATTAATCAACCATAATTCCAAAAACGCGTTAAAATACAAAGAATGTATGGCAATTTCTTTCCAAATTTAAGCTCAATTATCTCTGAAAACTGCGCGGTTACCCCCAATTTTCTTTTTGCATTCTGATAGCCTTTGCTAAGATCTGCTTTTTACACATAGTCAGGAGCCCATCAATGGGCTCCTGACATAGTCTTAAACCGCGCAAAAATGCTGTTGTGTTAGTAGGCAAATTCCTTAAGAAACCCGAATATCCCGAGATGCGCAGAACGTGTGCGCAGTAACAAAAGGAGGCACCGTCCTTAAGCGAGTATCGTAAAAGTGGACCGATACCAGTTTGTCAAATAGATCCGATACAAGTACAATATTTACCGATATTTGTCATTTTTCGATATTTGATATCGATATTATGACGTCACTCTCAAAGTCATCTTATGACGCCATCACTCAAGGTCGAGTTCAGGGTTAAAAGAGTCGAAAACGCGCAAATTGAAGTACCGGGCTAAAATGTAAAGATTGACTGTAAATCACCAGTGCATACATCAACATTTAAAAATATTGATTTTTTTTGCAATCTAGTGCTTGTGCTCGAAAGGATCCCGCTTCATAGAAGCAAAAATTTCCGCAAACACAGCGACGAATTTCCACGAACCCTTTTTGTCTTTCTTAGTGGTCACGCGAGCCGGCTTCGCATTAACCGATACTTTGGCAAACTCAAATATCGATGATATCGAGCAATTGGTATCGCTACTAGCCCACCATTAGATGTAAATTATGCATGTTGACATTAACGGGAGGTCTGGCTGGAAAAAAATGCACTGCAAACCCTCCAGGAGATGTCAACAGAAGCTCATAACACGAAGCGTCCAACTCTCATACTAAGAATATGTCACGGCGTTTTCACAGACTAATTTATTTTAAGACAGGTTACCAATTACTATTTCCCGCGAAAAGCAGTTTTGAGTGCTTAAATTGGTCTTGCTTCCATACTTGACGGTGTTGGTTCTTAGACTTATTTCCTCTGTAAAATGGAAGTTGGTCTTGCTGGGGTGGTCAGCGGTTTCTTAAAGACAATTCAAAATGTCGGACGAAGATTCACGCTCCAGTGAATCAGGCGAAGAAGGACCTTCAGGTCCTTTGAGGGAGCACCTGAAGCAAGAGCAAGGCTGAGCTACGTGTCAGTGTTGTTGTTTACAAAGCCATGCACAAAGGAGAAACATTCATGATAACTTATTTAGTAGCTCTCAAATAAATGTTATCTCTTCATAAATTTGATACAATATTGTTCACAGGTAGATAGATAAAGGTTGAGTTTTTGTTGCCAGTCAGTGCCTTGAAAATGATGTGTATTTCTATGTACTGGTAAAACATAAGTTAGCTTTAATTAGGAAAAGTTAGCGTGTAGTCTTAACTCATTAATATTTTTTGTTTGTTTTAAATGAGGATAAAGTTACCGTAAAATTGCTGAAAATGCTTGATATGAAATCTAGCCTGCGTGTTTCAAGTCCCTTTTCCGCGTGAAACAAAGGAAATAGGAGACGTCTGCACGCAGGCTAATGAACTCTTACTTTTGTTCGATTTGCATATTTCTGTTTCAGACTTAATAACAAAGAGAGCAACTTTCGTTACAAAAAAGCAACTTTCTACTTCCTGTTTTTTTAAAGCAACTTTTGAGCAACTTTTTGAGAAATCACAGGCAACTTTTTGGGAAATCTTGGGCAGCTTGTGGAAAGCCCTAGCCAAGGATCGCTCATTCTACTCCTAAAATACTGCAAGGCTCCTTCGAAAGAAATTCAGTCTAAAAATAGATTGGTCTCTGAAAACGCCGTGACACGAATATAGGGCAGTTGCGCGCTCCGGATTATGGATTCCTGATATCAATGGTTTCTTCAATGCACTTAATAGAAACGGACACCACTAATCACAAGAAATCCTCTATTCACAAACCGAAACTCTTACCAAAAAATGTTGATATTCTTATAAGAAAAAGTAAAAGATTATACACACCTGAAATAACCTGATAATGTACGTCGAATTTTCCCATGAGATCTTCTTTTGTGTGTTAAAAGTTGGTTCCTTATAAATGCGGAATTCAGACTCTGTTATTTTCTCCCCTCTCGGGGTTTCCATCTTGAAACGGAATGTAGCGTGTTGCTTGGAAATCTTGGGTCGCGCACCCCTAACTGTGGATTTAGAAACATAAGAAACCGAGTTACTTAAACTTGCCTCAAAATTCGTAATTTTTTGAAGTAATTCCTTTAAGAGAATATCGCCTTTCTTATTCACTGTCACTTGAAGAGTTTTTGCTTTTCAGGTGTCGACCAATAGTCAGTGTAATAATTTTAAGATTTGTTGTATTCTTATGAATCTATTAGACTACTGTTGTTTTTTAATGTAAATAATAATCCTTAACCACTTATTTACCAGTGTAGCGTTTTGTACGCAAGAACGTTTTGACGATTAAATAAAGTTATTTACTTTCTTAGGGTGGAATCATTTGCAGCATACGCGTATAGCTGTCGCTTTGGCACGTGCGAATTTTCTATTGTTTTTTGGCTGAAAAACAAAGGAAAATTCCTACGCGGCAAAGCGACAGCTATAAGCGTATGGTGAAAATGATTCCGCCCTTACTTACTTTACTTAAATTAACCTTAGATAATGTAATGTGATATAACTGCATGCTAAGACTGAATAAAATTCTAAAGTGCTACTGTTGTGAAGCTAATTTTCGGAACTGTTTTAGTTGTTCTAGTCTTGAAATAATTTTTGTTAATGCAAGTGTTGATCTAAAGTGCAATGCCATCCTTTAAAAGTTTTCCTGTTTGACAGGTTTGCGATTTCTTGTAAGCGCTGGCCAAGACCTCCTTGAATATTGAGTTCAAGGGAAAATTCTGTACAAACACTTAACACTTTAGGTTTCCTTGGACTGAATTGGCCAAACTTTATTTAGTTTCCTTCGCCAGGTTGAATTATTTCAACTTAATCTTCTTCTTTTCATAGAGTTGCGGTTGGTAATTAGTAGTAGTAAGTTACGTTTAGTTGGAGAGAGTTGCGATTGGTGGGGAAGTTAGTGGTCGTTACGCTGTACAGGAAGTGCCGGGTTCCAAACCACAAAAGAAGGCAATCCTCTACAACAGAGACCTGGTAGTCTCGAATTAGTCGCTGAACGAGTGCTATGAATAAAAAATCGAATAAAAGCTACTGAGCAGTTCTTTCCTGTAGAATTGTTCATGTCATCCTCGGAGACTTTTTTCTTTCCCCATTTCGTTTTTCCCTCGCCTCTCATAAGGCCCCGGTGGCCGCATATATTCGGTATACCTACAAACTTTGGCGTATTCTGCAGCTCTCAGTGCATAGATTACTGAGACAAATTCCATCAGACACCACAAACCTTGTAGGGTTGGTCAATCACTATCATAGATAAGACAGGACAAGAAAATTCCAAGAAAATTTTGGCATCAAAAACGCTTAGAAATTTACCAATTATTGACCCAGGCATGGCCACATCTTGCGGGCGCGATGGTATAGTGGTTAGCGCGTTGAACTTCAGATCTGAAGGTCAGTGGTTCGACGCCCAGTCCCTGCCATCGTGTTGTTTCCTTAGACAAGAAACTTAACCCCACATTGTCTCTCTCCTTGCAGGTGTATAAATGGGTACCAGTGACATACTGCTGGGGGTAATCCCGTGATTGACTAGCATCCCATCCAGGGGGGAGTAGCAATACGCTCAGTTGCTTCATGCTACAGAAACCGGGTTAAGCTCCGGCCGTGTGGGCTTCCTTGGTTCGTGTGCGACTGAACCTACCATATGGCCATATGTGCAAATGGCACTCTAAGGGACTAAAGTTTTGGTCTTCTTTCTATTTCTTTGGAATTATTCAAACGTGACTAAAAGACCAGTACAAATTTCGGATTTCTGAACCATCTACAGCTAGTGGTTATCGCTTATAACCCTGCTTTTTCCCTTACAAGGAAATTGAATGATGTATGAAGTACCGCGGCTTCAGCACGTTGTCGCCGCGAAGCAGACGTTTTGTCAAAAAAATACCACAAAAAAATCATCAACGGATACCGAAATTAAGAAGTTAATAAAACACGCACACACGAACTTGTTGGATATGATTATAACCAACTCGCATGCCCAAGCGTTATCGTGGAGTCGAGTAGGAGAGACCAAAATACCCACGTTTAATCAAGATGTCCACGTTTTTAAATACTGTAGAGGTATTTTTATAGTAAATAGTGACAGGAAGCTGTACGATTTAAAAAGGTCTGACTGCAATTAAGAAACAATATACAGTATTTAAGATAGAAACATCTGATTAAAGCGATAAAAAAAGGTCACCCTTATCGTGACTTTCAATACCTTCCGTAAATGTCGGCGATTAAAGGATTCTAATCAAACTTTATTCAAAGGGACGCAATTGATTAAGAGGCAAAGTCTCTGATGGTTTTACTTGATTTATAGGACGCAGCAATGGATCACTAAATGAATCGAGCTTATGTCTTCAGACACGTTAATCTATCTCAGACATCCAACAGACAGCTGGCTAAAAAACACTCGAAAATAGGCTTTTTTTTCTGAGAAAATAACAAAGCCTGCTAAGATTATTTTTGTTGGTAAAAGATGGACTGGTGTGGCCTTGCGATTTTCTCAAATTTCCCCTTCCTGTAAGCTGAAAAACAAACACTTCCACATGGACGCACTGAATAACAACCCTTCGCGTATTTCACACGACCAGCTTGGTCATGAAACTCTAAACCCGTGAGTGTTGAACGTGAAAAAAAGTAAATGCTGCGTTTATAGTGAATGTACACTTACCTAACCTAAGCTCGTTTATAGGCACTCCACTTAGATTATCAGAAACAAAGAATACAAATTCATCATAACATGTTAAAAATCCTGTCTGGCACCAGAGGGGGCAACGTAGTTAGCTTTCTACAAGCATAGCTGAGTAGAACCCAGGACACCTTCAGATTTCAAGTTCGGTACCTACGTAAGACTGGGGACCCGATGAATTCAAGAAGAATGAGTACTCAAATGCGCCCTATCGAAGAATACTTTGATACGCTGTTCAAAGGGGTTCTGACTTTTGAGTCTGTGGACGAAGTCCTAAAGTGTGACCATCCAAATGAAAGCTACTAAGCAGTACTTTCCTGCGGTACTGTTTATTATGCTGTACAAGGTGGTTCTAGCTTTTGAGTCTGTGGATGAAATCCTAAAGTGTGACCATTCCGGCACTTGAAAGCTACTAAGCAGCACTTTCCTATGGAAATATGCCATTTCTAACTTTAAGTTAAGAGCTCTTCAGAGTACAAAAGCAATTAATCACACTTCTAAAAGTCGTCAACTCTCTTTCTTGGCGGTTCTTAGTTTAGCGTTTCTAGCCGTCTTTTACCCGATTTCGCCGAATTTTCAGACAATTCGGCTCTTCTCACATAACAGCCGCAAAACACTGTTTTCTTAAGCCAGAGGTAATTCCAAGGTAACATAAGAATTTCAGCCTGGTAATTTTAAGTTATTTTGGTCCCTGTTCAAGTGATTGTCGAGTTTCGATGAGTATATTTTACATGCTTATCATATTTTGTGGCGATTCAACACTGTGGACACTGTGAAGTTTACAAACGTCTAGTCACGGAAATTAGGCCTTCGTTATCACGAACTCGCCGAGGAAGCCAAGTTGAAAATTCAAGGAAATGTCATTTCCTTTACATATATTCCGTGATATGATAAAAATAAAAACAGCCAGTGGTTTAGAGTGGTATGGTATAGTTCTGGTTAACAGCTTTCACTTGAAATGTCACAAGATTCCATCCATTGACTCAGAAGTTAGGTACCCTGTGCATCATAATAAAACAGATATCCCAGGAAAGTACTGCTCAATAGCTTTCACTTGAATGGTCACGCTATTTTTCACTTTACTATTTGACACCCATATTTTATAAAGTGCGAAGGGCTGAACGTGGAATCTACAATCATGTGTCTTCAAGCTTTTCTCGTTCAGAGTTGCTTTCTGCTTCGATTCATCGATATACGGTGTACGACATTTAAATTTATATTGATCTTTTAGCTATTCTGCTTTGCGATATCAAATTTTTATATTAAACAATCGACTACAATAACAGGCCATAACAGAGAAGGAGGAAAAAATGATTGTATGTTTTCCATTATTTGTAAATGAGCATGATTTAAACATTGCGGACAAAACCGCCTCTTCGTTTATGTCATTTATACGTTTTTCCACGTATAAATGACACATATATGTTGACGCACTTACGGAAAATTACATCTAACTTTACCAAACAATATCAACGCAATTAAAAACGGCACGTGTAAAGAAGATCGCAAAGGAGAAAAACATTGTTAAATTCATGTAAATTCTTTGGAACAGCGTGAAGAAGAAATCATTAATTTCAAAGGTACAGAAGCGATTAGCCTTGCGGATAAAAACAGTTCAATTTAAAAGATATGTACAATGTGCTAAATTTAGCGTTTCAAAGTGCAAATGCCAACATCATCAATTTTCTTATCAACAACTCACATCAGTCGTTAAAATAAGTTTTTGGCTTCTATAAAAAGAAGTTCGAAAGTGTTTTTTTATGTTTACGTGATGAAAGTTACTACGCCTCTAAATTAGAAGCATTTAATTTCTCTTTTCTCGAGGCAATTTTTGGCGTAAGGAAAGTAAATGGACTGTAACATCATTGGGGTCATTCAGTCCTGTCACTATTTTTATGCTTTTATTGCGGTCGAAAAATCTATTTTAATCCGCGTAGCCGTGCAAGAGTCCAATTTTCGCTAAAAAAATTGAACAAAATATCAAATAAGAAAAAAGAGTCCATTATTTTATTATTCCATCCCTTTAAATATAATTCCTTTTCTCAAAATTCCACAGAAAACATCAGGACAATTTTAAATCTTTCTCGTGTGTTCCTTGCTTCTATGGACTTCTTAAGAGTGATATTGCTTTAAGAATCAATTCTTCTTTTTTTTTGGTGATGCAAATATTGTTAACAAATACAAAAAGCACCGGAACACTGCGATGACTTATGAAGTATCTGGGCAAAGTGCTAATTAAATCTCTCTTAACGACGCAGACACTCCTTCCGCTTCAGACGAAGAGACCACAATATTTTTCAAGTAGGCGCATCGAATGGAATGAATTTGACATTTAGGTCGAGAATGCAGCCTCGCTGTTTGATATTGGTATTTGTGCAACTCTATTTCGATCCTAAAACGACGTTAAATAATCCAGGCAAATTAACTTTACAAGGGATGTCCATTTCCACGATTTCATACTGTTGTTAATCATTACAGACACTGAGATGGGTTCGTTCACAGTTGCTCCTTAATTTTAGTAGCTTATAGTCATCTATTTTCCCTTAGATTTAAAAATATATAACATCAACCACATAAAACAATCAAATTCCTTCAGTGGTTACGCAACTTACCCTGTCTTAATACATATCGATAGTAATGAAAAAGTCCTCAAATTGTGGGGAAAAATGCCAATTAAGATGCCACACTAACGGACTTACCGTGATTTAGATAACTCATTATGGTGTCGGCGCTTTCAGCTCTCGACACATCAGTGCCCGTTTCATTGCAGCAAAATCCTCTGTTGGAAGAAGTCACATTCATTTGCAAGGTGTTGTACAAATCCATCATATAGCGAGGAGCTGACATTTTACGGCCATGTAAACGCGTATTAAGGCTCAGTCGAGGACGGCGGGGCAAGCCTAGAAGATTCAATATTTCCCGCTGAAGTTTCGTAGAAGTGGTCCCGTTCTTTACGGAGGGCTCTTCAGTAGTTGCATCTTGGCTCTTTGGCGAGTTGTGAACACGAGGGTTCAATCTCTGCCGATGAAATAACGGAATATTATTTATGATCTCTTGTTGAAGTTTCTCCGAAGTGGTCCCATTTTTAACAACATGATTCACTGTTGACGCCGACGTATGGTCACCGTTCTTTGGGAAACAGAACAGAGCTAAGAAGCTCACTATGAGTAATCTATCCAAGCACATCATGTTCCGCTGTCAAATTTGCAGAGTAAACCACGAATATTTATAAGATATGTGAGCCGTCGATCTTATGTTTTGGAACGAAACTTGACTCTGGTGATCAAGGGAATATTAAGCACGGTCGGTGTGCTTTCCAGAACAATGGACTGTCAATCAAATGCTCTAATTTACCGCCTAGCTTGACAATTAGGTGCTTTCCGAACCAATCAAATCGCGGCGCTCTTGTTCATGAATTGTTAAAGAAACATATCGTTTTTCAATTTCTGTTGGGTTAATGTCACAGCTAATTACCCTTCTGACTGGCACCTTGCAAGAACACTTGCACCCCGGCATTGTTGTGGATTGAGTGATAAAAGTCTTGTTGATTGAATTCACTGATTAAATTTCAAGGCCCTCAAACAACGGGCATGTTCACAAACGAAAGATTCCTGACGGAGACGCGAAATGTTTGGAGAGTATAAGCAGCTAAATACTCCGCTTTTCTCGATTTACTTGGTGAGCCTACAGACAATTTTTTAAGCATCAACAGGGGTTAAATCCATAAGCCTGGCAAGGTCTTTGATCCCAGTCGAGACCCCCTCAGAGACAAGAGTCAAAGAAATCGATTTCTTAAAATATTTCGCTTTGTGAACCTCCGGTCAAGCAGAATTCAAAACAATAAACAACTTTTACTGGGAAACGTGAGCTACTGAGTACATTTTATCGATCAGTCACCACTTAGGCAAAGTTGACCTGACCTTTCATCAACTATAGCAAATTTAACTGGCGTTTGCTACTTGAGGACACTACCATTTGTTTTTTATATATTGCTGAGTCGTTATCGAATAAAAAAGATTGCAAGGGGCTTGCATATTATTAAATACTTGCGGCTGATAACACGCAGATTTTAATAGGGAACAAATTGGTTTGGCGACCGCGAGAATTTCTCTCACCGGAAATTGCCAACGCGACCGGAAGTGCTTCTGATACTAGTCCAGCTGCTACCTGTGGCGCCTGATACGCCGCACTACCCCCAGAGAGAGGAAAAAAGGCCATGGGAAGGGAGGCTAGTTAAAGGCTGGGGTGGGGCGGCGCGTCTCTCCTGGCAAAAGCACCCAAGGAGAGAAGATTTATCTCCAAATCGTACATCCAAGTCTACCTGCAAATCGGTACCTCGAACAGTTGAGGGGTGCACGTGGGATGAGGGATCAAGGTTTTTGGAATGCAATCACTCTGGCGTTTGATCTGGACTCACTTGAGCAGCTGAAAGTTCGGGATCAGCGGTCACTTTAGAGGGATGATGTCAAGGATCAAATTTGGGGTAGGGGGGGATCTAGAATCAAAATTTTGGGGCACGCTGAAAATAGGATCAGTTACTACCCTACTATTAAGGCCCTTTTCATTTTAGGAAGGTGCGACTAAAAGCCTGTCCATCGACAGGCAGGCTAAGAAAATTCAACTTCACAGAAGCAAGGCTGATCGAACAGCTAGTATTTTGATAAGATTGCCCGTATAATTTGGCTAGATAAAACTGACCTGAGCCCTGCCTGAGCCCCTGAAACAAGCAATCTTTATAAATGAACAGTTCACTCCGCTGAAGCAAGAGCCCATTACACCTGCCTGAAGAAGTCAGGTCGTGCCTGAAGAAATATCAGAAATATGCAGAAAATATTGCCCCAGCTATAAAGTCAGCCTTTCTTCGTCTATTTGTTAATCTTATTAACATTAGCTGTTCACCGATGTGTCCTGCTTTAAAGTTGTTTTATCTAGTCCCTTTGCTGATCCTGATCTAGACGAAGATCCAGCTATAAACTGCTCCTGTTAGTACAAGTCACAAGTGGTCCTTGCTTACTTAGTTTACAGATTTCAGAAGGTAATTCTATCAGACAGTTTTACCCGGTAAAATGGACGCGATGAGCTCTCATTCGGTTCGGGGAGGCCGTAAGAATTTGTGTCAGTGGGTCCACAGAAAAAACGGGAAGGGCAAAAGTAGAAGTGCTACACCCAATACAGCTGATGTAGTCTCAGAAATGCTTGAAACTGTTCAAGGACAAGGTTACAGGCTCCACTTGGGTGGTTTCTGTTCCCGCCTTTCCCTGGGTTTTCTTGTGTCCCGCCTAGTGAACCGTTTTCAGACCGTTCCATGGCCGTGTCAGCTCATGCACATTTATGTTGATGATAAAAATATTAACCACCCCAGCTTGTTTGTCGTGATGGTAGGACTCGGGACGCTGTGTAAACAGTCTGTGATTACGTTTTTTTTTTCTTTTAGCGACTCACGCAAACGCCAAGAATTGGAAGAAAGTGGACGTTGAACGAAAAGGCTGATCGCTGGGTCAGACAGGCAATAGTAGACTAGACATAAATATTATGACAAGAGATTAGAGCAAAAGTATTTTTGAAATAACTAAACACTCTGTGCTTATCCAGATGAAGGCGAACGATTCTTATAGACAACGCTTTAGCTGTGCGTGAGGTACTAATACTGGGAATACATGCTGTTACGATTGAAGTGTTTACACGATGAATGGGCTGTCTGTGACTTTGATCCCCCTGCGAGTGTGGGGAAGACTAGCACTACTGAAGAAGTCGCTGACCATCATGTTGAGCCGCAAAACAAAATGGCGACCAAATGGGGTCATCAATCGGGGCATCCTGTTAATATTTCTGTTTCATCTGTGCCAGTTCGAGAAGAAAAGAAGACCGCCAGGCCTTCCAGTCTACAACAGTTAAACGAAATATCCTTAGCTTTACAAGGACAACAAACGGTACAGGATATTGTGAACAGAGCTACCAATCTATTCCGTTTGATGGAAGAGGCAAAAATTGTAGTGGACGAGAAGTCTAAAATCGAGGCGCGAAATAACAACAAGAAAATACAAGAAACTTTGAGTGGGTTAAAAGAACTGTTCTCTCGTCTCAGAGCTATCTATGATGAAAGCAACAGACGTGTAGATATTCCTCAAGGGGAAAATCTAGAGGTTAGTTTTGGTGTCTCCCGGCATAGTCAATCGAACCCAATGGAACTGAATTTCAATCGAACTCAATCAAACTCAATCGAACCCAATCCATGGATTGAGTTCGATTGATTTCCGCAATCGAACGAAATCGAACTCACACAAAAAAAATTGGGCAATCGAACCCAA
>Ga0126336_10002045_pt1 | contig 11215 bp, 6 predicted proteins | sample SidCmetagenome_FD_92530 | JGI IMG/M metagenome (GOLD analysis project Ga0126336, IMG submission 92530) | Coral microbial communities from El Islote,Puerto Morelos, Mexico - Siderastrea C C metagenome | ecosystem: Host-associated > Invertebrates > Cnidaria > Coral | place: El Islote,Puerto...
GTTATTGAAAACAATACTTGTGTAAAATGACTGTAAAAATTGCTTCTAGTTCTTGAAAAAAATTACTTTGATAAAAAAAATAAGTATTAACATTGTCTAGATCTTGTGATCAAGTGGAATTAATGAAAATTGCTACGAAGACTTCCCTTAAAAACAGATTATGCACAAACTTTTGTGGAACTGAATTATTGTATTTCAGCGAGCTCTACAGTACAGTAATTAATGCTCCTTATTGCAGAGAACCACAAAACTAACTATATTTTTGTTCCACATTTTAGGTGCAAACTACAAGGCTGTCAGTTACACCTGAACAATATTTTTAAATTCACAGCATTATTAGAAATCCACTCAGTGCCATCATACAGAATTGAATTGCTTATACATGTATAAGAAAACAACAACAGGAAAGTCTCAAACACAGTTTAGTACTTAAACTAATCGAGAAATTGAATCAAAGCTCAATTAAAGAAATAGATCATTCTAGATCATAAGAATTCTTTTGTCAGCAGTTTGTTTACCCCATCAACATCTTGTTGATTTTCAAACAATCCTGGTTTCAAACTTCAAGGACTGATCTCCACAAGTGTCTTCTTTTGACATTAGTTTGTTTACCACACTGTTCACTATATATATTAGCTGTTATATTCACATTTCTGCCATGTAGGAACTGATATCCAGCCAAATCCACTTTGATCATTGGCAGACTTCTTTTGTCATTAGTTTGTTTACCACATTGTTCACATCAGCGGTCTTGTTGATCTTGATATATGCGTATTTCCTTACTGTAAGGACTGATATCCATTCCGGAACAAGCTGTGACATAAATCTAATGTGTTCTTCCACTTGAACTGAAAGAGATAACAAAAAGAGTGCCGTTTTCACTGCAACTAGCAACCTTAAGAAGCCTGGAAAGCAACAAGAAAATCACTTTGAGCAGTACAGTGACTAAATTCATGCATGCTTTAAGTGGTTTGACACATTTCCAAGCCACATATGCATTCTCTGCAAAAACACAACCTGGAGTGATGACCAGTTTCAAGATTTTATGGAGAACGTGAACACATGATGAATTTTCCATTCTCAATCTGAACTTGAAAGTTGTTCGAACAAATTCACCTCAAGCGGCTCAAATTGAATGAGTTAGAATAATCACAAAATGAGTTTTTTTTGGAGAATTTTTTTCTGTGACAATTTCATTGGCCTTGCTGTCATGGTTGACAGAACCAGACATGTGGGAATTTTAAATTTGATTTAGAATAATTAGTTTCCCCTGGATAGGTAGTATCTGGTTGATGTTATACATGTAGGTTTGGTTTCAGATTTCAGCATCCTAATATTTCAAGCTCTAGAGAATTGTCTATTGTCATTGTGTTGCTTCAAGTTGTACTTTTGTTTTCTCATGAAACGGTGAGAAATGCCACAGTGTTCCATGCACTGATAGCTTTACATGTAGTTTGAAGAAGTGATAACTGACAGCATACCTGGAGTTAGGGAGGTCTTGAAGCTTTCTGATAATTTTACAGTTGCATCTTCCAAAGGGATAGCTGCTTTACGCTCAGCAGAAAAGTATCTACGGCTGTGTTAAGGGTTCATGTTTACGCTTGATGACTGTTCTACTTCACCATACTCTCTTTTCATAACTTATTGAATTAACTCAGTAATAATTCAAAAGAAAACATTAGAGTTTATTTAAAATGCAGCTTTCAATCTGATTTGCAAAAATGTTTTTCTTTGGTGAACATTGAAATGTATTTGTGTCATTAGTAAGTAACAGAGAATTCATGTCTGTGTTGCATCCAACATACAACTCTCGCCGTTGGATAAGATTTGTCCCTCATACACAACAAGTCCGCTTATTCTGTATGTATAACTTAATGTGGTATACTTGAAAAAGAGGACTTATTAGAGAAGGTAGGGTGTGAACAGGCTTTCTCCAGTTTCTGCAGTTCCAATAACTCCAACTCAAACAACACCAAGAGGAGAATAAGTTCAGTCTGAACCAGCTCCACAAACTGACATCACCATTCATGATCGGACCTCCACCAGATTAGCTATTGACAAAGAATAACTCCTGACACTCACAAAAAAATAGTACAGTTGAATCTCCCCAAGTGCCTCCTCCCTTAAGTGGAGACTTGTCTGTAACATCAACCAAAAAATTACTTCTGGTGTATTTGAGAATTCTCATAGGAACCATCTTTTATAGACAAGCTTCCTGGCGTGAAACAGAACAAGAATTAATAATTAATAATTAATTGCTCTTTTAAGGTCATAACCTGCGTTCAAGCCTTGTTAAGTTACATAAGGATACGCCTTGAGTATTCTGCACAAGTCAGGAAGACGTTCCTTCATTGCAAGCTTCTTATCAACTACAGGATCTCTCATCATACTTTCCTCAATTTTCTTTGCCTCTTTCTGGCGAATCTAAACACAAGCAACAAAATAGTTAAATGATTGTATATGTCAACATCACATGTGACTGAATACCTCATTCACAAGCTTCTGCCAGTACTACAGTAATGTTGAGTTGTCAAGTCTTTTTTGACTTTCCTCTGAAACTTATGAAACAAACCCTGCCCCACTCATAAGATGAGGGATTACTTTTTCATGTTAAAAATTCTGGATTTTCAAACTGGGGCATCAGAAATATTTCCAACATTTTTAATGCACTGAAAAATAAGCTGGTATTTGATAAACAAAAAGGCCTTAGTATCAATCAATTCATTCACGTAGGGATGTGCAAAGACAATCTTTTTTAACATTTTAGCTCATTTTAGCTGGTACCTGTGGCTGGATTCATGAAGCACTCCCTAACATAAGATGTGTCCTATGTATTGTTGGAAAACAAAGGCCTGCAATGGCCTATTGTTAAGAAACAATACTTAGGAAATCTTCAGCTTTGTGAATCCTGCTCCGGTTGTTACTATTTTTTGAAATATTAATAAATATAAATTTTTTATAGAGGGAGGGGGTGCATTCCCCCCTCTTCATTACCTTCACATCAAGTATTCTTCTACTCCTCCCCCTATCCCCACCTCCCAAAAAAACCACAGTTGGGACAGAAGTATTGCTTTTACCTTGTTCAGCAGATCTTGGGAAATTCCTTTTAACGCTGAGTTGTTCTTGCTTTGTGTATTTTCCATTGGTCTTGTGTCTTTGTTTACTGGCAGAATGGTTTCCTTGTTTGTTATTTTATGCTCTTTGTCTTCATGCTCCTTAGCGACTGTTTTTAATGCCCTCTCAACCTGTCACACGAAAAATTTGCCATCAGAAAACTACAACAAACAACTTTACCACAAGTGAACAGCAAGACTGAGAGTATACAGACATATCTTCAGGCAGCTAACTTTTAATGCAGAGAAGAAAAAACTGAAGCTGCTGGACTTCAGCAAATGTAGAGGTGTTTGGCACTTGTTGATTAATTTTGCACAATCTTGCTCCTACACCAGTAGGTTGCAACATAAGATTCTGGCAAACAGCAGGTCCTTAGTGCTTACCATTTGCAGGAAAATGGTTGGGATGACCAAAATGAGTATACCAACCAGCACCCATAAAAATAATACTGCAGACAATTTTTCATTCAGGCAGAGTTAAGTTGCACAATTTGCTGAAACCTCTAAGAAAAGATACCCGGTAACTCTTTTCAAACTGAATTTTTACACTGAAACTTCATACCCTTGGTGCTATCATGTCCCGTGCTTTCTGCAACACATCATGAGCACTGTTGTACGTCTTCACCACTGGGGGCTGAGGAAGAGTGGCTTCATCAACATCAGGAATACTGTCAAGACGAAAATTAGGGTGCCAGCGAATGATCTTGTCATCATCGACTGACAAAGGTGGGTTTAGATTATGTAGGAAGTCCTGAAAAAAAAATAGCAGGCAATGAGGAACATACATGTAGATTCGCCCTGTGAATTTAACAACATTAGCAATTGCAGTGAAAGATTAAAAAAATCAGTCTCGAATGGGACCTGAACCACATAACCTTGCAATGCTGGTACAACGTTTTAACCAACTGGGTTATCAAGCTCAGCTACACATTAGCCATTTTTCTCTTCAAAATTGTTTGTCAGCCATCATCCCAGCCAAACACACAAAATAACACAACAAATCTCCCTTAAGCACAACCCTGAACATGGTCTCAAGGGAGTTAACTTGTAAGAGGATCAACTATGGTAGAACATATGGCAACCAGAACTCACAACAAGTTAAGGGTGTAACAGTGGATACCTGATGATGTTTCTTGGTTAATGTTAGCAGATTTTTCTGGAATACATCTTTCCTTGCCAGCAATTCAGATGCCGTCAGTGTTAGTTTTTTGGGTGCCTCATCGGTTTTTCCAAACTCAACAGTCAACTCAAATGCTGATGTCTTCCCAGCACACTTGTCTTGGTGGAATTCCAGTGATGACGGATACACACTTTTCATCTGTGCCAAGTGTTTCTTCTCAAACCTCCTGCAATTATTAAGAAGTTAAAGTACCTTGATTACATGCCCCATGGTCTTACAGATTTTGGTCTTTTTACTCATTTTGGAAATGTTTGCAACAATTGGATTTCATGATTTTGGAAGGAGGACATTCTGTGACAACAAAAACTGGTGAATTTAATGAATATCCTTAAACTGTCACTCAAAAGTAAGGTAGGTTAAGTCTGAGAGAAGCCACAGGACACCCACATGGCCGGAGCTTAACCTGGTTTTACACAAGCCACAGGACACCCACACGGCTGGAGCTTATCCCGATTTCTGTAGCATGAAGCAACTGAGATTGTTGTAACTCTCCCCTGGATGAGATGCTGCACATGTAGTCCAATGCAGGGTTGCCCCTGACCCCCCCACCCAAAGAAAAAATGTTGCCAGTACCCATTTATACACCTGGGTGGAGAGAGACAACATGGAGTAAAGTTTCTTGTGTAATGAAACAACAAGATGGCAGGGACCAGGTCTCAAGCCACCAACCATCAGATTTGAAGTCCTACACCCTAACCCGACTAAACCATCACGCCCCCCACAACTAATAAAATAACCAGCCTTTTTCTTTGTAGTATCATTTAGTTTTTGAATTTTGACAAAAACACCAAGAGGCCAACACCAAAAGTATAAATTTCATACATCATTCAGACAATCACAGGTGCTAAATCTAGACCTGGTTAGTGCTAAGTTATCAGTGAGTTTTGTCATCTGTAAATCTGTTTTCTTTTGCTTACTTACAAGCTTTCTAAATTATTGATTATACAAGACACCACATGCTTCTTACTTTCTCGACATCTGCTGCACGGCATCCCTGAGTTTTGGAAATGTACACTTCTCTTTCCGTTGCCCAAGCAAATTTAGCACTGTGTCAGTACACCGAAACATCTCAGCTAAAGTCTTGTACTTATAGGGGAGGGGAAGTGTTGCAGTGGATCCCTCTGATGGACTGGGCTGAGCCAAGGCATGGAATCTTTCATAGGCTGGATCTTTCTTCAGGCTTAAAGTGAAAGAACTATTCCATTAGAGAATATTATTGATAGTATGACCAGCATAAACATTAAAAAATACTCTAGACATAGAACATAAAGAGGGAGATGAATTACTTAGCAGAAGATGCAACAGAAGATTTCCGATGTCCAACCCTTAAAGGCCTTGCCTGTCACAGGCATACAACTGTATGTGCCAGCATACCAGCATACAGTTTGCCTAAAAAGGCTAGTGTAACAAGCTGACAAGAAATGCCAGTAACATATGTGATATTATAATGTGATCAGCATTGTATATAAGAGATTATCACATATTTTTAAGGGAAGATGAAATCCATCAAGCTCCCTCCTTTCCCATCATGCCCTGCCTGCTTGACAATGTGTTCATACTGTGAAGAGAAATCAAACTAATGTTGATCATTTTTAGGATTTTTCCTGTTCTATAAACTATCCATTGCAAAGGGTTATAGATTCTGGCATTCTATAACATACTGTACCTTTTTGTTGCTTCTTTATCTCTGGTTCTGGATGATGAAGCAGCAACTTGATGCAACCTCTGTCCATTATCCTCTGTGGAAGATTGTGAGCTTTTGGATGCTTTTTTTTCCAATGACCTCATGCTTTTGATCAATTTCCTTGCTTTGGCAAGATTTTCTTGAGCTTTGCTTGCATTTCCAGGAACTGTACCAACTTTGGAGTTTTTCACTGCAGGAACAAGAAAAATGGGCAAAAATAGAACATTTTTATAGCATGCCACTTATAAAACACTGTTAGTGATAGCAACATCTTTGCCATTAACTTTATTGGTAAGGTCTTCCAGTGTTATATAGTTGGTTTTCCTGATGATGAAGACTACTAAATTACTGGTGTTGATTTGCCTGAATCCTTATGTCACCTGTGACATAAATTTGAAAAGAATTATTCTCAGCCTCACAGTTTAACAATAGCTAGCTTTTCTCAACTCTCTTGTGTTACGACCGAAGTCAGAATATTTTGTTGTGGAAGTGGCTGTCATTCGGTGAACACGTTAATTGAAGCGAGGCCGAGCAAGGCTCGGTTACATTTGAATTTAGTGCATGCTCAACGGGAAAAGTTGAGGTGGCTGGCAGAGGTCCCTTCCTCTTCCAGACTTACCTAGGAAGATCGAAGGGCCTCTGCTCGCAGGGTATTGAATCATAGGTCTATAGTTTGGAGTTTTTGATGCTTTGATTAAAAAGGATACCTGAAGATTATACGAAAATTGTAAGGAAAGCTGACAACAAACAAAAACTTCAACTGACATGTTATGTCATGCCATAATAAATGTAACTCCTTTATCTCCTATCACCCTCTGTTCCCCCACCCCCTCACCCCACTCAACCCATAAAATACGTCTGAATTAGGGACCGTCGAAATATCCACAAGTTCCCTGCTTAACGTCCACTGGACGTTAAGGTCAGACCCCCTCCCCCCTCCTCCTTAATGTCCACATAGAATTTCGCACTCCTATGTTTTTCTAGAGCCGATGACTCCGACGAAATTTATACCCATGACAAGGGGATGCATTTGCATTGTAACTGGAATGAATTCCAAATAGAAAAGACACTGAATCCCTTAAATGACTGGAAAGGTTTAAAATTCTGTTGGGACTTTTAAAATTAACTACTGTTGCTTTGTTTTGTCATATCATATATCCAGACAGAACACATTTGTTGGTTTTGTAAAATGTAGCAAACACGTATTACTTCTGCGCCGTCTTTGTAGGAGATAAACTGCGTAGATCACGGCGGCACCGCGTTTGTTCTCAATTTCTACTGCAGTATGTACGTTTTTCTCTCCATGTTCAGTTCTGTTATCTTGTGCGTTATTTTGGTTTTGTCGCCAAGATTCCCCACTCTAACGTCCAAATCTTGACATTCCCTGACCCCCTCGGGACGTTTAGCGGGGAACTTGTGAATATGTCGACGGCCCCTTATTTCCATGTTTTCTATTGTTTTAAAGAACCAAGAAAAATTTATTTTAAGAACTGTTTCAAACATCACCTGAGCTGCTATCTTTTCCCGCAGTGACCTGTCTACCTTCCTTGCTTTTACCTTTCGCCTGTTGACTCAAAGTCACCGCTGCTCTTCCTCGGCTGAGAACTATTTTGGCCTGTTCTGCAATCCAGGGATTCACTTTGACGCCACCACCGACTCTTCTCACAACGGGAGGGGTTTTACAAGGCGAAGTTTGAGCTTCTGCTTCGCTCTCAGTAGGGACGTCAGCCTCACGAGGGGTTTGATCGCTTACAAATTTCGCCTTTGATTGAGAAGAAACCGTTTGAGCTTGTTCGACTGCAGCTTGAGGTCGATCGACTACCTTGGCGCTGTTTACCAGTTGCTTTGATGATTTTGCAGATTTCGCTGTTAGCCTTCCTGTGTCTGGCTTGGATTCCATACCGCTGAGGTTGCCCTGCGCTTTACAGATTTCTACAGAGCTTGTGTCCCTGGAGACGTTCACAATGGTGTCTTCTGTTTGCATCGACGACGCCATCTTGCGCTTTCTCTGCTTGTCCAACAAATTCCCGATCAAAGTTTCGGCGAACGCATGGTCATCAAATAGTGAAGTGGTTTCACTTACAACTTTGATACCTAGTTTGCACGAAGATTCGCTGCTTTTTTCATTCAAGGATTCCTTCGCTCTACTTTTGGCACCTTTGCGAGCTCGCGGTGTCTTTGTCTGAGAAGATGCCACTTGCTTCTTCGCTCGTGTACTCCGCCTCACAGCAACATCGCTTTCCGTTTCAGTCACATCCACTTTCCTTCGCTTTGCAGGATGAACTCCCTCCAAACCCTTTTTTTTCGTGGTAAAATACTGGCCTAAAGTCGCTTGTTCCATTGCGGCCATAGATGTCATCTCGCCGGTTCTTTGCTCTTTGTGCCAACTGATTTTGGCGCGAAAATTAACATGTGATGTTTACAGGTTTCTGCGCATGGCCATTCATTCGCAGATCGCGGGCTCAAAGTCACGTGACAATGTATGACTTACAATGCCATGCGTGACAGTGAGTGAATTCGTGACATACATATGTTTTGGACGTTTCTCTTTTTGAAATAAGTCGTTTCTTGGGCATTATTATTGTGATTTGGCGATCAAAATGGAGTGAAAAAGTGTTAAACATGAAAACGTTTCAGTAGATGAAACTGCTGCGGCGTTTATAGTCGTGCATTTTATTATATCTTTTCACCTTTTTTAATTTCTCTTTTTTGTCACGGTATGCCCTTTGTGGGAGGCCATGACCTTGTATGGAGAGGGTGACGGTGGATTTATATTGGACCCGAACTATTTATTGATGCGGAATTTGCGACACAGTTGTGCGTCATTTCCTTAGTTTTCCCCAATTTCGAGACGGAAGACTTTACTGTGAGATTTCGTTGTATTGGTCTCAACAGTGCTGATGTTGAGTGGTCGCTGAAGTTGGTCGGGTCCTAATCTTGATGTTAGGGAATTCGTGGGCTTTGTTAGTGTAAAGTCAACCTAAGTTATTCTTACTCCAAGGAACCAAAATGGGTCACACAGAATGGGCGATGTGGGCAAATGAACAGGGAGTTATCTCCAGTGTTGGTAAGGACGCCTTTGGTATTTTGGTCACTTTTCAAGTTTACTTGTCGTTGTTAGATGACATTTGAGCTGTGCTTACATACAACAACAGAGTCAGAGAGAAGTCATGGGTTCGCTTCCCGTCGGGGACTCTGATTTTTTCTTTATCCCACGCTCGCGACATGTTGATTATTCCATCTTTTCTTAAGTCAAGAATAGTTGTTAAAGTTGTGAAAGTTCGAATTCTGCTGTAGTCAACCTTACATGTTAAGGCTATACAAAGGCAAACGCGTTATTTTATTTTGTTTATTGTCAACTACACACTAACTGAAGCCAACAAACTTCTTATCAGCGCTGGTACGAATTTTATGTTGATGTTTGCGTGCTTTCAGTGAACTTTATAAAGTAAGCTTATTGTTTTGATCTTTGTAGATCTTTGTAGGTTACTTTTGTATTAATGAATTTGTCTTTTATTCTCATTTTTAGTCTTAATTATGGGTGGAATACTTGGAACAGCCGCACAGTTTAGAAAATGGTATTTTGCTGTCTACACTTTGTATCTTTTTTATCTGAAATTTTAATTTTTTAGCTAACTAGTTTAAGGTTATGTTAATTTTTATGTAATGACGTAAACCACAGTGGATGCCGCTTTCTATTACAATATTGTGACGTCCTAATAATGACCCTCACATTGATCAATTGTACTGGGCATGTAGGTCGTTATATGTCATACTTGAAAGAATAATTTTTATTTACCCTGGAAACTTCCAAAACTAAGCTTAGTTTTATTATAATCATATATTTAAACAAAACATACACTTCCCAAGATACTAAAATAGAAGCTTCAAGTATATTGTTTGTATACATTGTCACTTAAGCTTAAATATATTTTGGTTGTGATATATGTGGCAATGTGGTTTGAAAGAAATGTATATATTGGTTTCAGTATTACAAGAAGAGACCAACACGTGAATAGAGTTGAGAAATGAGTTCATTAGGAGATCTGTTAAACTTCTTTGACTTTAGTTCATCAGAGTTTTAGGATTTCTTGTTCTGGTTATTGAGTACCCCAGAGGAAAGCGAGAAAAGGGCAAAAAGACAGTGGAAAGATGGTAAGGAATACAATATAAAACCACATAAGAGTGTGAATCAGCATTTTACAAGAACTAACAAGTATCAATATTTAACAGACATGATGAGTAGCATGTATGTTACTAGCCGTTACCCTGGGATTATTAAATATATTTCCCTTTACAAATATTTATTTCTTTGTTTATAGTTTATTGTAATAAACCAAAATCATCATGGTAATGGTGACTTACCATTTATACCCAGATCTGGGCTGTTTCTTCTGATAAAATACAACCAGGGTTTTTCCCTGATGCACAAGATCATCACCTGATTATATTGTGGGGATAAAGAATATTAAAACCTAAAATCTTTTTAACTGTCTTTCTTGGGATTATTCCACTGTTAAAACTGTCTGAAACTGTTCAGACAGTTTCAGTGTCCTTGTTCAAGTGTTAAAAAGTATATCCACAATATTGCTTTTTACAACCTGAAGAAGGGCAGTGAAATGTTGTTTATTGGATCATTGACCCTTCTATAACTGTGGAATGATCCTGAGAGAGGTGGTTGTTATTATTATTTTTTGTTTTAAGGCAATGAGCAGTGAAAGTTTCAGAGGCACTGTGAAAAATTTTAATTAATGAAATGTATGCTCTGATTCGTGGCTTCACTGTTTCAAGGCAGCTGGTGTAAACACAGATATGACTTCATTTAACCCTTTAAGGAAGGTGCATCCTTTGGTCACTGCGCATACGTTCTGCGCATCTTGGGATATTTGGCGTTCTAAAGGAATTTGCCCATCGGGTCTCCCACCAATACAACAGTAGTTTTGTGTGGCTTATGACTATGTAGAAAAAGCAGATCTTAGCAAAGGCTATCAGAATCCAAAAAGAAAATTGGGGGTAACCATGCATTTTTCAGATATAATAATGTTGAGCTTAAATTTGGAAAGAAAATGTCATATTTTACAGCTTTTTTAGAATTATGGTTGCTTAATGATCTCTGAAAAATAGGTGGTTACCCACATTTTTCTTTTTAGATTCCAATAACCCTTGCTAAGATCTGCTTTTTCCCCATAGCGATAGCCTATGCAAAAACACCTCTGTATTAGGACCCACCGCCCTTAA
>Ga0126336_10002046_pt1 | contig 11215 bp, 8 predicted proteins | sample SidCmetagenome_FD_92530 | JGI IMG/M metagenome (GOLD analysis project Ga0126336, IMG submission 92530) | Coral microbial communities from El Islote,Puerto Morelos, Mexico - Siderastrea C C metagenome | ecosystem: Host-associated > Invertebrates > Cnidaria > Coral | place: El Islote,Puerto...
ATTGTCTTAGTTCTTTACAATGTCTGCTGTTAAAATGTTTCCTGTCAAGGTGTATGATTTACGTTCCAGCAAATATCTAAACAGGGCTTTCTTCTTTGCATTCTATCCACACACGCTTGTGAAACGGATGTCTCACAAACACAAATATGTCTTAAGTTGTTTAAGCTTTCAATGATATACATGACAGTGTTATCATCCACAAAGGCGTAAGGGATAATTAGGCCGGTGAGTTGGCTGTTGTTGCTGACAATCTCTGTGATCTCTTCCTGGACAAAAAAGTAACCCTCTTGGCAATCCAGCGTTCTCAAGGACGGACAGTTCTTTACAACCATCAGCACGCCTTTCTTGCCGAACCCGCAGACATCCTTAGGTGGAAAAGAAATATACTTAAGTTTCTTAAGGCCAATGATATCTGGAAGGCACGACTCACTGATTCGAGTTCCGATTAAGTTGAGTTCCACTAGCTCGCTGCTAATTTGTAGGGTGCTTGATAATATTTTGTCACTGACACTTGTCCCTGACAGATTGAGGTGTCTCAGCCTGTTCAGTCCCGCTTGTAATATGCATGAACCATCCAATAAACAACTATTGAAGAAGTCTACTGCGGTGAGTGTTTTTGCAGCGGCGAATAAAGTTGACAGCTGACGATCTTCGCAGTGCGACTTTGTTATGGACATATCTTTCAGCAAAGAGTGATCGTGAAGGAGAATACTCCACCTCCAGGAAACTGTACGCAAAATAATCCGCTTAGTAAAATGGATAAAAGAAAAGATCCTCAGCAGAATTTCGTCAGGAAGTTTTTCCATGACTCAGCACCGGTATCAATCGTTCGAATGGAACATGAAGACTGACGCAAAAGATATTATACGCGGGGCCGAAGTTATTGCGGAAATTAGTGGTTTCCGGTCCCTGGCCAGAGGATAGTGATTGTGATTTCCTTGTCCGAACTAACAACCAACAAACTTAGTACTGGATAGTTTTGGCTATTGAAAATAAGCATTAAGTTTGCATCTGGTGCAAGAGTGAGCTATAAAATGTAAACTTGCAGTAATACAGTGATCTTAAAACTGACAGTGTGCGATGTACTAAAAACATTTTCGCAGTTCGGTGAAACGAAATTATTTCCGGTGCCTTACCGCCGACTTGATAAAATGTTCACCGTTTTAGTAAAGACTAAAAAAGACGTCTGATAAAGATACACAACAAAAGGAAAAGTGGTGAAAACTAGCAAAATAAGTGCATGGGACTAATAATTTAACGATCGAAGTGTTGGTTTTTCGTCAACATTTCTTGCTGTCATGCCGTGTTGGACACTCGCACTTTATTATTTCGCACATTACCAATACAGTAGCGCCTTTCACAACACAATAGCGCTCTTGTGTTAAACAATTAGGATGAATTCATTTACATATAACACCTATATTTGTCACATGTTTATCTAAGCAGCCTCACAATTCTTTTTCGACTGTGGATGTCTAAGACATGGAGGAAATAAGTTTTGAGATCAATGTCGTTGTTGATGAACAAATTACATGTCAACTTTTCGCAAAAGAGGATCATTGCAATCTTACTCTCACTGAGGTTAAGGAGACTCTTTTGGAAGACGTTTCTGAGCTAATTCCGCTAAACTATCGATTTTTGAAGCCAATCAGTGGAAATTCAAAAATCCCACTTGCTGCCAAGCAGGAGAGGCTAGTTACACTGCGAAAATGTCTGGTCGAAAGCAACGGAGATTTTTCCCTTCATCTGCAGAGTCATGACGAGAAGCCCAGTGGAGTCGATGATGAAAGTTGTTGCGGCAATGAGCGGGCCCCGATCAGAAATGAAACGAAACGTTCAGGTCCGGAATTTGAGGAGCCAGTACCAAGGAAGATACCCAAACAGACCACTATCGAATCTGCGTTTAAGATCCGCACGAACCGTCATGCAGATCCACTAGACGCAGCCAGAGGAAGGGTTCATCTGTATTCTCAGAGCGACATTGAAAGGGCAAGTGATGGCCGCAAAGAGTACTACACATTCTGGAATACTAAAGCCCAAGAACTGTGTTCTGACCGAAATTTCAATGGCTACAAAAAACAAGAGCTACATGGTGTAATAGACACAGCGTGGCAGATGCGGTCGTGCGACATTTTAACATCTAGAGTTCAAGCCGACATCCAAGATAAAGCGGGATTATGCACCAAAACCGTCACAAAAAACATAAAGTGTGTGCAGGAAGCCAAGCGCGTGGCAAACGAATTGAATCTAGAAATTCGTCAATTAAAACACCGCTCTAAAGAAAAGGGTGGCAGAGCCGTGAAAGAGGAGATTTTAAAGGAAGAGGAGAAGCTATCAGATGCCATGTCTGAAGTAAAACTCGCCCTGGATGCCTTGAGAAAGAGCGTCAAGAAATCGAAAAAAACTGAGCTAAAATACGCCAAACCAGTTGTTGCAGAGGATGAGGATCTTGTAAATGGAGATGAAAGTGGAGAGGAAATCAAATACAGTGATAAAGAAATTGATATCGACCTTCGAGAAGTCGAGGAACTTGCTGAGGAGGCCAAACAAGATGGCGATGATTAGTAGAACCTTGAAATACGTTTCCTTATAAAAACTGTTCTGTTGGAACTTTCCACCTTGAATAAGGACTGATCGAATGTTAACCATGGTATGCTGTGGACAAATAGCTAGACATTGTTTCTTTTCGCATTTCAAACATTTTAAAAAGAAAGTTTGTAGTATTACAGTTATGTTGCAATACACACGTCACGCAACTGTGTTTCGCGAGAATTTAGCTCAGTAATCCAATTTTCATTAATTGCAAAGCTATATTATGAGACTTAGTAAACATTTCTGAATTGGTAATCCCTATTAAAATTGTTCCACTGTTCATTACATCAGAAACTGGAGTTTCTCATATGCAAATTCAGCGTGTAGAGTTCCGTAAAAGTTAGTTTCAACGAGTAAGAGGATTAGAATGGAAAGGTAGCTAAAGCTAGGCGATGGTTTTGTTTTCCTGGATCACCCCATGGATGACAAACGTTGAGCAAGACTTTTGATTAGCACATGCCAAAATGTAGTCCTATTTTATATAACCCTGTTAGTTAATAATAAATAAACATGAACAAATATTTTGCTTATCGTAGCATCTAAACTCACAAACAGTAAACCTAACTGGAATAAACTGTTCCCAGTGATATCCTGAGTATCTGGCCTTCCTAAGTCTTTTCTTCCTTCGTTACCTTTTAGAAAAGCCTAAAGCTCGGGTTATTCCAGTGAAAGTAACTACCGTTGACTCCCGATAACTCGAACCCTCGCTAACTATTCCCCTGCGATTTCCCCTGTAATTCCGTCATATTCGATTTAAAATCAATTTTCCCTGGAATTCCGTCATCCCTCCTGCTCTCGAAGCAAGTTTTCCTTTCCCTTTTGGTCATTTTCTATATTACTTTTCCCTCGATACCTTTGAGCCATGTCTGTCAAATTACATGACAAGTCAAAACAAAAACAGTGTAAATGGCATGAGCTTTGTACCAGAAGCCCAACATTGTTCTCTTTAAAAAACCTGTAAAAATCTTAGTTCCTGGACTTCTCCCTACTGCTTTCCTTTGTTATATTTTTCACAGTACATTACGTTCCGATTTATACAGCAATTTAGAGATATATTGCTTTATTTTCACTCGACTCCTCTACACTGTACATAAATTTTATTTGAAATGTACACTGCATGAATAGAAAAACACTTAACAACGTTTTCTTGTTATTTCCGGTCATTTGATTTCAAGTCCCGATAACTCGAACCTTTTCAACTTTCTTTGAAGGTTTTAGTTATCGGTGTCCGAGATTCGACCGTGAATCTGATTTGTCACTGCTGGGGGCCAGAGGGGGCAAGGCAACAAATAAATTATACAAATACCGCATCGCCGCAAGGAAACTGACAAAACACAGACATTTTTGAGCCTGTGCTAGGTGAAAAGCTTTTTTTAGGTTTTAGGCGAACACTCAACATATTATTAGCGACAGATATCAAGAGCGTAGGTCTTGTAACGTTTAAAGAACCTTACAAAAAAGTTCTACCATCAGGGGGGGGAGGGGGATGAATTTTTTTCAGTTGACAACAATATTCGGCGCTCGGAATCGAAAAAATTTTGCATGTCATGACGGCAAATGGATCGATAAACACAAATTAAACAAGTTACACTGCGTTTTCTAATATTTTCTGCTGCAGCAGCTTCCATGTGCTTCTTGCTGAGTTACGCACCGGATTTCGCACCTTGGTTGACCATTTGACAGTAATGCGATCTACTACAGTAAGCAGATCAAAGAGCTTGAGATCTTTTAGATCTTTGTTATCTGGTTATATATTGCAGTCGGCTTTACTTTGCTCGCTTCAAAAATGGCAAGAAACAGTGTCGAAGCTATGGCGTTTCCTAGTGTGGATTCAACTCTGGCACTTCGCCCTTGTGTATATTCTTTTGTATCGAAGTATACTGCATTAACCTCGGCAACCGCTTTGTCAGTAATGCCACCGCTGAAGGCATGCCTGGTTGCGCGAAATTAGTTATATGAAATGAAAGCCGAGGAAAGAAAGCACTGTGATCAGATCGGTGTAGTAACTTGGCAGGGATATGGAACATTTTCCTGGCAAGGAATTCAAGATATTGTTCAAATTCACAATGCAAAGAAGACAAGATTAGAAATCAAAAATGAGAAGAAATGGTTTTCTGAACTTTGCTCAGTCCTGTCGGAAAAGCAATATGAGCCTCTTTTGGAAGACGTGCATAACTTTATGTCAACCCTTTGGACGAGTGATGCAAAAGACCAAGTTTACAACACTGCTCTCAACGTGGAAACACTGTCCAAAATTGTGTGTGGTCGCTGGTTTAACGATGACATCATTGAAAGCATATTTAATATGCTTAATCGTGACTCAAAGGAACATCTATTTGTTGTTGCCCCAGAATCGCTCTTGCACTCAACAAAAGTCCAACGTAATCTGAGTGTTGAGATAAATAAGAAAGTATGGGATGGTCTGCGATATTTGCACTTCGCTTTAAATGTAAAAAAGAATCCAAATGGGACAGTTTCTGTTGGCAATGGAAATCACTGGACATATTTTGTGTTTGATACTTCGCTGAGCGATTTATATTATGGCGATTCTTTAGGCTTCAATTTGCCAAATAACCTCGCCACTGTGATGAAGCCATACTTGAAACTCTTTGTATTGCACAGGGTAAGCCATACACAAAACCCCGTCGACCAACATTAATGCACCATGTCAACGGCCGTGGTTTTGCTCACAAATGCAATGATAGATGTTTTCAAGGCTTCCCCCTGCAAACTTGTGGTTCTGCATGCGGATTATCTCCAACGATTGTGGCTGCTCTCACCAGAAAGGATGAAAACTTGTGGAAAAGCATTCTGGAATGGAATAAGCCAGACAAAGTTACAATGAAGTATGTCAATACAATCAAGCACATTTCGGCTAACTCGAGTTTACTTAGAGCACAAATGATAAGCTGGATTGTTCGTGATGAAGTGAGCCTTGGTTATGTAGTTCCAAAAATTGCAACTTCCCAAAAAGGCCAAAACAGTGCAACAGATAAAATTTTAGCACAGGCTGACAACCCAGTGACAGGAAACCTGGAAATGCCTACAGAAAGCCTGACCGCAGATACTGAAACGCCTAGAGAGAGCATGGCCGCTGGCGTTGAAATGCCTACAGAAAGCCTGACCGCGGATACTGAAACGCCTGGAGAGAGCATGGCTGCTGACGTTGAAATGCCTACAGAAAGCCTGACCGCAGATACTGAAACGCCTGGAGAGAGCATGGCTGCTGACATTGAAATGCCTACAGAAAGCCTGACCGCAGATACTGAAACGCCTTGAGAGAGCATGGCTGCTGACATTGAAATGCTTACAGAAAGCCTAATCGCAGAAACTGAAACACCTGGAGACGGCCTGCCTGCCAACAACGAAATGCCTTAAGAGAGCCTGACCGCAGTTACTGAAACGCCTGGAGAGAGCATGGCTGCCGACTTTGAAATGCCTACAAACAACCTTACCACAGATACTGGAACTCCTGTAGAGGGTCTGCCTGCCGGCTTTACAATGCCTACAGATAAACAGACCATAGATACCGAAATGCCCGCAGAGAGCCTACCTGCCAACAATAAGAGGCCTTCAGAAATTCTGACCACAGATACTGAAACGCTTAGAGAGAGCCTGGATGTCGGCACTGAAACGCCGGCGAAGAGTCAGACAGCCAACATTAAACCATTTGTAGAGAAGATGCCCACTGAGACTGACATCTACACGAAAAGCACATCTGCCGATATTAAACCGTCCGAAGAGAACGTCCCGACCGACATTGCCATTCATACAGAAAGCCTACTCACCGATTTTGAACCGTCTGTAGAGAATGTACCTGCTGAAACTGAAATGCCTGAAATTGAAACGTCTGCAACTAAGAGCCCATCGACAGACAACAAAATCCCTGAAGAGACTCTGCCTGCTGACAGCAAAATTCCTGAAAAGCCGTCTGATGTGAACTGTTCAATTTCAGATTCAAAATTGCCTTTTCCTGATGTATCTAAGAATTTTTATTTTCGCGAGGGCAGGCGCTGGGGAAGGAACGAGACACGAAACAAAGAATGTGATGCTACACCTGTGCAAACCACTGAGGATGGATTAAACGTGCTTCAGAGAGGAAATGTGTCTGGTTCCATACGTGAAAATATTGAACGCTAAAGAGCGAAAAAAACAAACAGAAGCAAGCCATTAAATATGCGGCGATAAAAGTGGCCCTTAAGCTTCAGGAATCGCTTGTATTGTCCACTCGGAAAGCAGCGTCATTGTACACTTCTGAAAAGAATAAGTTTTTGAACATCCAGGGCTCTTTATCAAGTTACAGGGCTAGTGATACTTACGAGGTTCCCTCAAATTACTTGAATGTAGCCCAACTGTGTATTTTCGGTGTTGTCTATTTGTTTGAAGCACACGGTAGAGACTTGAACCAAATAAGCCACAGTATCTTCTCATTGATGTCTCGATTCCAGACAAAGAACAACGAGAAAGCATTGCTAACACTTGCACCTTCTTATCGAATTGTTCAGCAACTTCTTACAAGTAAACGCGACCGGGACACAATTGACATCCTCCTTTCTACAGTAACCAGCAAAACAACAGTATTAAAACTCCGAGGTACCAAGTACAGGAATTCACTTACGACACAAGCTGCCAAATTAAGTCAAGATATAGCACAGTTTAAAAACATAGCAAACGAAGCATTGACAGTAAGGAACGACATGACTAACCAACAGCAGCAAAAGCTTTACCGTTTGGTACTGAGGAGATTAAAAACCAAGCAATTAACATCGCGCATCTCGGAAGGAAGAGGACGAAAATTAAAATGTGAGGAGTTTCCCGAGTTACCTGCACTTCTAGAGTTTGCATTTGGAGACGGGGATAGGCTCCAGCGGAGTGGGGGAGGACTCAAAGCTCATTCGAAATTGTAAGATGAGACTATGTACAAGGCAAGTGACAATATGACTGTTCTGAGAGAGGCATTAGATCTGGTAAGTTCCCTAGCGCCAGAAGACTTCAAGATAAGTTTGTCGTGCCTGTACACTTACATGATGAATTATAAGCAAGGAACGGCACAAGCAAAGAGACACCACTGTGAGACAAATGTTAATGCTAGAATATCACTTCACACTGCCCCATCGACTGGTGAAATTAAGAAACCAGTAAATGCACACTGGACGAGTTCATATGTCAACTTTCTCTGCGATGTTGCGCATCAGAACCCAAACAGCTATCTTCTTGATTCCCGAGATGCAAAGTGTATTGTTGTCGGCGACATTCCTCCTGTGTTAAAACCTGGTCGGCCATGGAAAAGAGAGGAGTATCCTGATCACACATTCGATCAATCACGAAATAACGCTGTGACGCCAGTATCACATCTTTTCGTTGAAACCAAGATAACAACACCTTTGCGTTTGTCTGAAGGGTGCTTTAGCGTCCCCAACACCTCTGCTTCGATTCTTGTAACCCGTACTGGAAAAGCCATGACAATTGTTAATTTATCCTTTTACGAGCCTGAAACAGTTCTTCGAGTGTTCAATGACATTTTCTTGCTAATGAGCCATAGCGAGTTGGAAGAACTTTTTAGAAATCCTACAACTGGTCAGCTGAAAGAAATATTTAACTTTGTTGTTGACAACGGGCCATCAGAGGCACCAGCCAATTTGCAGGTGCAGATGCTATTGGTTAGACTCCTCAAGTTTCTCAATCTCGATAAAGCTACCCAAAGATCTTTTGCCGAGTACCTGAGTAAAAGAAATTTTGTAGCAAGGGTGCATGCCGTGGAGAATACTGCTTTTTCCAGACATGGAGTGTTCGACGCGCATAAAATCCACAAGCATGCAGATGTTGGTTCACCTCAACACAAGGAAAACATGGAGGCAATGGCTGAAGACGTTGTCGAGAGCTTGAAAAGAACGGCATTTGGAGGCAAACCCATTTACCCTCTGAGAGGCATAGGAAATAATTTGGTGTTTGACGACAAAATTCAACTGAAGGAATTTGTTCAGCTTACAGAGCAAAGAAAGGTTCAATGTCAAGAAGATTAGTACCCAAAAAAGAATAAAGTGTTTCACTATTTGGTAAAGAACTGGGGTGTCGACGAACACTTTAAAGGTAGCTATGCTGATGATTATGCCACCCTTACAAACGCCCACACCGCTACTAGAGATCACTATTCAGTTTCTGTTTTCCGCGAAGACGAGAACTGGCGAGGAAAACCTCTGGAAAGGTACGAAAAGAGGCCAGTACCATATCTCACTGCATGGCAACAGAATGGAAAACTGCATTGTTTACCTTTTGAAATGCGTTCAAGTTTACCGCACGGGTCTTGGGACGAGCTCCCCGAACTGTTCTTGCCATCAAGGGTGCTTGATTTAGCTTTCAGAGTTTTTCGACAACCAGAACCTGCTTTGCTTAATCATGTAGGTTTTCTAGCATGGGTTTCGGACCAAGATGCAAGGAACTACTTTCAGGAAAATGAAAGATTAGTTCAGGAAACATTAAAAGACGATATAGCTAAGGAGAAGTGGGCTCATCACAAGTTGTTCAAAACAAAATCCAAGCAAGAGCTGGAGGCCATGTGTGTTGCAAAAGGAATGAACTCTATCGGAAAGATACATGAGTTGGTAGCTAAATTAGCGGAAGAAAAAGATGTGGATGTTGACGTTTGCATATATGATGGAATTTTAAACAATGTCCCTTCATCTGTTAGTCAGTTAAACAAAGAATCTGTTCGTTATCTCAGAGCAGTGTTGGCATATCACGGAATCCTTTGTGTTGGAACTAAAGAGGAACTTATCATTCGGATTGGTTTACTGAAATGTGGTCAGCAGCAAGCAATATTCAGCAGAGAAAGGAAAGCGTTGTTAGAACTTATCTCCATGTTAAGAGAACTGTTTGAAGTTGAAGAAAAACAAAATGGGGATGGCGTATTAACAAGAAAGAGAGCGTACTCCAGCAATGAAGCAAGTCTTATGACGACAAGAGAGAAAGCAAGTGTTAAGAAAGAAGACATCGTTCCACATCAATGCAATGATTCACACAGCATTACTGAAGCACTTGATTTTCTAGAGAAGAAAATTCTCCTTGAAGAAAAGCAAATGCAAACGGAGTATAGCAAGTCGTTCAATTGCTCAGAGAAATTTGGAGATGCGAAGCGGGCAAAGAAGGAGGAATCATTATTCAGGCGAGCACCTTCACAACAAAATCGAAAAGTTCCAGAAAAATTGAAAGAATCTTTGAACATGGCAAGCGATTGTGTGACAGTTGGTCGAAAAGTGATGGTGTTATGGACAGAAAAGGAACTGAAAGGTACAACGTTCAAGCCGGGCTGGTATGAAGGCGAAATTCAATGGTGCGACAAGGACAATGACACAGTAGGCATTCTCTACCGTGAAGATGTGAGAAGAGGGAAAACGGCAGTTTACGAACTGTGTCTTACACTTGCAATGGCAGACGGAATTTTTAAACTTAAGAGCTGATGACAATAATCCTAATGTTTTACAGAGACGAGTTGTAGCATTACACGAGCCAACCGTGAGTCATGCCGCCAAAAATGTGTCTTTTTAAGGAAAGAAAAATATGAAAAAATGGTACATGGTAACAGACAACTACTTTTGCTTTAGTGACTAGCTTGAATTTGATTTTCGCTTTTCATACCAAGCGAGCGAGATGGAGGACAGAGAAACTTGAGTTAGCATTTCAACCGCTTTAAGAACTCCAATCGCCTCGACATTTCACCCGACTGTGGGTAGCCATTGAAAGTTTATACACATGTACATTAGTACATTGAGCAAAACATTCCGCGTGAATTTTTTTAAGCGTCTTGCTGGGACTATTTGCCTGTTATGAGCCCGTGTCCATTTCATAATTTTTTTATATATATTCATATATTTTTGCCTAAAAGTATATATTCAAATATTTTTTTTCTACCAAACAAAAATTTCTTTTGGCTTGACTTGAGGTTGACTCGCGGTTGGCTCAGGTAACGGTACAACTCTACAGAGACATGACGTTTCTTACTAACAGCATCCTTCAAGGAAATGTATCCGAAAAAAAGGGAGATTACCCTTTAGAGGAAGAAATCACATCGGAATATTCAGGCCCCGTCCACGCATAACCGTTTTCCTCACGTAGCCTTTCTCCTGCAGTTTATAAATTTTTCTGCTTCCATATACAGTCCTCGTGTCATTTACGTTCTAAGAAAGACACTTACAGTATGCGCAAATAATTCGAGCCAGGCATACATTCAATCACCTTGACGACACGTGTTACATACATTTCCATTGGCAGTGTCATATGTAGTCCAGTGAAAAGTCATTATTTTTAAAAGGTTCACTTTCATGTCATTTTATTAAAAATAGGGTTCTCGTCAGTGTCAGAAAAGTTGAGTTTCAGTCAAACAAAAACGGATTTGCTCATAACTCAGTCCTTTGCGTGGCATTAAACAAATATTCACCTGGCTTATATAACTAAGCGTAAGCAGAAAATAAGTGAACGAAACTCCAGGAATAAGTCATGTTCCAGGCTTAAAAAAATAGCGCATTATTTTGGTACTGTACAGCATGTTCCAGTATGTGAACTTCTTGTTTTATTTCCAGTTATTTAGCAAATACCATTTCTGTTTAATATGAGTTATTTGTAGTTC
>Ga0126336_10002047_pt1 | contig 11209 bp, 7 predicted proteins | sample SidCmetagenome_FD_92530 | JGI IMG/M metagenome (GOLD analysis project Ga0126336, IMG submission 92530) | Coral microbial communities from El Islote,Puerto Morelos, Mexico - Siderastrea C C metagenome | ecosystem: Host-associated > Invertebrates > Cnidaria > Coral | place: El Islote,Puerto...
ATCTCCTTATTAATGACCGATTCCTTCGTCTTTATGCAATTAAAATCAACTTCTCGCGTCAAATAAACACTCATCTCTCTCCCTTCTCAAGAACTATGATGTATCGATGGTGCAATCCACTAAATGCATTATCATACTAGTGTCAATCTCTTCTCTTCCTAAGCCACCATTCCTTACCGTGCTAATAAGCTGCAAACACAGCTGTCGTTTCTCTCCTCTGCGAAATACAGGTTACTCAATGAGAAAACTTACAATCCACTTCGGAAACCGTCCCCCCATAAAACGCCAAGGGAAACTGCCTCTCACGCAGCACAATATTACACTACTGCTATATAAAACGCAACTTTCAAAGCAAATCGCATTCACAGAAGCATGATATGCTCCTCACATTCACAAATCCTTCCATTCCCACATTTTTACATCCCTCTAAATGTCAATCCCCATAACAAAACTCCTGCTCTAAAAAAATTTTCACCATAACCACTAACTAGACAACAAAGCCAATTTCCCATTCAATCCTATTACATGGTTGCTTTACTCAGTTGCGCATGCCTCACACAGGACAAATACTGAAACCCCATACTTAACAACCCTTCGCCGTTTATACCTTAAATACTGTAAATTAAAAGACAAGAACACACGAAGGTAAAATTCAGCAGACTAATATGCGCATGCGTCTTAAATATGACAGTACCGCTCTTGAGTACCCGTACCACAAGCTTTACAGCACTTTGTTCGTATGTTCTGCCAACTGACGCAAAAAAGAGAGAAAAACCGTGTCCATTTTATAAAACGGCGGTTGCCATATTGCGATTAACGTTTTACAAATCAGGCCCCAGTTCTTCAAAGAGCGGATAACGTTATCCACTGGATAAGCCGTAATCCAGCAGATACAAAATGTGGGGAAATCTCTACATAACCCTAGAATTTATGAATAGACTCCGACAAAAGTGTATCTATAATGAAATGTGTGGCCTTGCAAAAATCTTGCAGGAAAATTGCTCCGTTGGATAGTGACTTATACACTGGGTAAAGTTATCCAGTCTTTGAAAAACTGGGCCCTGCATGTTGTTCACCTGTATTTTCATACAATTTTTATGTTTTTTTATGATGAACTTGATTCCTGCTCAGCAAAATCATCTTTTTATCACATAATAGCCAGTCAATAAAAAGTCGTGATCACTTTGTCATCTCGTTATTATGAACCTTTTGTAAACTGTTCGATTTATCGAAGAAGTTTTTAAAGTCCGTTTTGTGCAAGGTTGTAGTTGCTCGTGTTTTACGCTAAGAAGCAGTCGATTCGCTGCCTCTGCGCAAGTAGTGTTGTTTTATCGTAATGCGCACGTCGGCCGCGCGGCTTTAAGAGAACTAGGAACTAAGTTTCCGCTCGAGCGCACGCAAAAATTCACATTCAATTATGACGTCAAAAATCAAACAAGTATGTTCTTACAACATGCGTCTACTCGATGACTGCAGAAGTAGACCAAGATCAAGGACTGTTAGCGCTTGTAAAATCTGTGGGTGCAACCCTCTTAAATACAGCGGCAGGAATTTTTCAGGATGAGCGAAACAAAGTGGATGATGAAGAAACAAATTTCCTCGTGGGAAAGCTTGTGCAAAACAACTGCAATGTCTGTGCATTTCTCACAGAACCGATACTTCGAGAGCTGCAAGAAATCAAAACACTTAGAGGCTTTACACTAAGGGATGGTTTACGCCGTGGAATTCGAGAGAAAGACAAGATAGGAATCCTTGCCGGGGACGAAGAATCCTACGTTTTATTCCAAAGCGTGTTTGATCCCCTGATTCAACACATCCACGAAATTAGCACAGATCATTCGCACGCCTCGAGCCTTGACCCAGACGCGCTTGGTGAAATTGCCTTTGATAAACATTGCGTGCTGTCCTGTAGAATTCGTGTGCTCAGGTCATTGAAAGGTTTTCCTTTCTCTTGGTTCTGCTCCAGAGAAGAGAGAGTTTCGATAGAGTCTATTGTGACAAGCGTTTTGGAACAGCTTACGGGTGGGTGTCTAGTGTTCCTTTTGTTTGACTTACTAGTGACTTGAGCTGCCAAAATTACTGAATGACTGGGGGAAAACATACCTGATTTTCAGAGGAAGGTAGATTTTAATCTCTGTAAGTTTGTGCATTTACTTAGGAGTAAAGTGCGAGGGAAGCAGTCATAAAGGACCGTACCAAATCATTTGGCTTTATTCATTTCGCTTCCATTCCACTAAGCCAGCTGTAGCTTGCCTGTAAACTCATTCTGTAAACTCTCTCGACGCAAACAAGAAGATTAAATTTTTTTCCGCCCACGACGTTCCATGCAGAAACATTGGTTGAAAGCAAAAACTTAGTACTTGTGTTTTTATCGCTCGTAAAATCCAGGCTTTTGAGAGCGATTTTCAATGAAGTGAGATAAGTTATCCGTGTGTGCTTTTGTTCAGTTGATTTGACTCACAGCGCCATTTTCTTAACCCAAGGCGTTTATATCCACGTTTTCCCGTTTTTCCCGCGCGCGTTTGCCCGGCGCAGTAACTTTGGCGTTTTCTTCCTGCTCACTTGCAATTGACTTGGCGCGAAATGTCATGACGTCACAGAATCAGGGTCTCATGAGAAATTCACAAGCGGAGTTAGTGAGAAGGGTAGCCTGCGTACTAGGCTAAATTTCTTGAGATCTGATTGGTTTGTATCTGCGTTTGTTGTGAATGACTATAGTGACAACTGGTTTTAATTTGAATTTAGTTAGTTGGAAATATTCATACTCATCCTTTCATTTCGTGTGGCATATAAGGCCTCAATAAATCTCATATTTTCTGCTTATTATTTTCTTCCAAAACAGGCCAAGGTGAATATATTCCACTAAGTCGCCTCCAAGAGCAAAATCTGAATCACGTATTACAGAACCATCGCTTGTTCTTGAAGCAAAGGTGTCTTTCGTCGAGCCCAACGTGGAAGGAAGGACGAGGAATATGGCATGACCGACAAAACAATTTATTGCTTTTGATAAACGAAGACGAACATATGAAGGTCATCTGTCAGCAGTTTGGTGATGACTTGTTCCAAATATTCAGAAAAATTACTGGCTTGCTCCATGATTTAGAGAATCTACTGAAGGGGAATGGTTACGAGTTTATGTGCAGTGATCACTATGGTTATCTGACCTCCAGGCCCCAGGAGCTTGGTACCTCACTGCGCGTCAGTGTTAATGTAAAACTACCTTTAATAGCAAAGGTAAGAAGGTTATATTCGGAAAACTCCGATGATCGTAAAAGCATGGATGATCAGAAAATCATGCAAGACCCCTTCATTCAACGTCAGGGTTCCTGTTGTTTTTTCACACTGCAGGTTAAAGAAACCCATACGCACTCGTCTTGATGGCGAGGCAAAAAGAGCAATCCTTGTAGTCCTTAGGGTGTCAGAACCCATGAAGGGTGGGAAAGGGATATTTTAAAACCTAAAATGTCCACGAGAGAATACCGCCTTGCTCCACTAATCTTAACGAGTTGCTCATCTCTTGTAACAACCAGCCAAGTTTTTCAGCTGATTACACCAGTTCTATTCGAAGTTAAGTTTCATCTTGGTCAAATTTTGGTCACGATATTTTCAGCTCGCTTTCTGTTGAGAAAAAAAAACGAAAAAGTTACTATTGTCGGGGTTAAACAAAAGCTTCGAGTCCACATTCGCAACAATTCACTGAACGGGCTACTGCGGTTAAACTCAATCAAATTTTAGCCCGGTTTGAGGAGACTCCTTTGCGAGTTCCACTCAATCTCAATGACACTCGAGTTAAAATTCGTCAGAAAATCACAGTAACCTATACCTGCTTACAACAATAACATTGCTTTCAATTTTATGTATAGGATCCCAGGCTTGCGTTTGCTTTGAATTGTTTGGGTTTGCAACGCAGAAAATCAGGTCAGTAGAACGAAATCTTCAACTGGGCTGCTTACTCCGGTTGAAATGAGAAGGCGATATTTTAGATCTTGAGAGCGAGTTACAAGAATGACATAAAAACAAGTAAAATAAGATCTATTTGTAAAAATCAGTCGAGTGAGTCCTGAACAATTGTTGCATGTTGTTGTTAACGTTAGGCATTTGACCCTGGGCGGATCGATGAGAAGATAATGTTCCTTGTTATTATTTGTTACTAAAGCTTATAAAGTTGTTTTTCCTTGTATCTTTTTATGGCAGGAATCCATTTCACTGAAACTGAAACAAGTCAACTGACTAGAGTATTTGAAGTCTCAAACTCTAGAACAATAGGAATGACTGAGGTAAGAATTTCTAAGATTGCAGCAAGTGAAACTTATTCCGGTTATTTTCAGTCAGGTAAACTAAACAATGCCTCAATCCACAGCTGACGAACAGCTGACGGGCTACCAACTGCCTCGTCCCCAGGCATCCCTTCTTATTTTATGATGGTGCGCGTGGCGTTGTGGGATAGGTGCACTGCAGCCACGTTTTTGCATCCTTCCCTGTTTGCCCGCGCTAAACCGGCGCCTGGGGACGAGGCACGGCTCCCAAATTATCTGAAGTATCAAGGCTTCATAGATCAGTTAATACAGCAATTTACAATATCGAGGAGGTCGTGGGTTCAGTCGATTCGCATTGTAACCTTGAAATAGTCTTTACGCTAAAAAGAGCTGCAATATATTGCTAATTTGCTTATGCTGTACCTGAATGCAAACCACTGTTTTTGTGCTTAATTCCGACAGGTGGAACTCATTCAACAAGTTATCACTGGCACAAATTATCTAATTGAAATGGAAGAAATTCTAGCAAAAAGCCAACACATGGATTCTTTTATCTCCAAGATTATTAAGGACGGGCGTAATAAGAAACGATGAAATATGTGTGATCAGTCCCATTGATCGGAAGGCAAAACAGATGAAATTCTATCAAGGCTCAGTTAATGGCTGATTTGAGTAATACGTGAACTGTTTGAAATGCGATTCTATGTGAAGTGAAATAGTCAACGTCTAATCAAAATATCAACTCAAAATCACTGTTATACGTGTTTTATTATGTGTGTCCGTAGTTTTTTTGAAGTTTTGAACAATGCGTGCAGTGTAACCTGGACAGTCCGGACTTGGTCAGTCTCGTACCCAGAACCCTTAGGCTTCTTGATTAGCGGGTGGTCGGTTCGATGGATTATTACTTGATAAAGGTTCAATAGGGGTGCAACACGTGACGGCTTTTGGTCAATGATAGGACAACTAGGACATGACACTCAGTGAAAGAAAGGCCCTTTGAACAAGGTTACAAAAGAGGTATAGGGTATTAATGCACTCGGATCACTTACCAATATAAATTAGTATTATTATTATATTAGCAATGGGAATTGAGTTCAAGGTGAAATTCTATTTCGCTACAAAAAGATTCTTGAAGGAATCTAAGACATAATAACTCAGTTCCAGGCTCCGAGATAGTAGGAAAGGCGAATGAGAAAACGACCGTAAAAAACGCGTAGGGCTACCGTCCTTCTTTTTCTCCAGATCCTGCGCTTCTTATTTTTGCCGTCCCTGGTATCTGAGAGCCTGGAACAGGTTAAAGATGTTTAAAAAAACTGCTGGGTTACTCTCGCAACGACTAATTTTATCTTTTGAGGCTGAAAAAAATTGTCCTTGAAATAAAGGTAAACTTTCAGACCCTGAGTGATATTTCCCATAATTTCCGGTTCTAATTTATTATTAAGATTCGGAAATTTTAATTTTAATCCGGTGAGGAATATTTATCTGCAAGATCTGTTTCTAGCATGCCTGAATCCTTGAACGCTGTAAAGGGCAACAGCATCCTTTTTTTTCAGATCGTAAATAATGTTTGAGCTAGTTTTTATTCATTTCCTCTTTGGCTTGGCTATGATTAAAGTGAGGTATTTCCGACAACTGCAAGTGGAATGTAACTGGTGTAGTTTTGTGATCATTATCTATTAGAGAAGAGTCGAACAATATGAAAAAATTCCCGTGGAATGCTAAAATCACAAAAAAGGAAACATAATAACCCGAAACTGAAAAGTTTTTCGCGATGGGCCCGGGGAGCTAATTTTATGCTGAAACCCACCCCTCGAGCATGTAACAATACAATGTCCCATTCCTTTGTATTGAACAAAATGCTATTATAACACGATTCATCTTGTCTCTTGTCATGTGATATAAGCGCTCTAGGTGTCGATATGTCAAATATAATGTACTAAGTATATCTTGACAGAGTATTTTTAAAAACACTGACCGCTAAATTTAGCAAACTCAGCGACAGAAGATAGCTGACTGATGATACTGGCACCTGGCGTTTATAATAAACATTGTTCGAATGTTTTTGAAAGTTACACGTCAGATGGTTTGTCTAAAAGTTTGCAAGAAAATTGGGGCTAAACCTTAATGTTTGGTATTAAAACAACTTTGTCTTTCAAAGAAAATGAGTCTAATCCGAGAAAGAAAAGATTAATTACATGATGGAAACAATTTCACGCATTTTCACACAAGGTATGATATTTTTAATTTCTTTAATTGTGCAATATTATTGCAGAGATAGCGATAAAGGACGTTATTTTTAGGGTTTTAAAAGCACCAAGGGCGTTCTTAAGACACAGGTAGGTTATGGTAAAAAGTGTTTCGGCAAACCACAGTTAAGGCATGACACATTCGTGAACATTTGGAAGGATAAAAATCCTGGGGTGCTTATAGTCCAAGAGAAACAATTGCGAAACTAGTTGAACAAAGCCAGTTAGAAACAAAGGCACTGGGAAACACAGGCGTATGAATGAGAAGTGGCCTAAATATAACATAGCTTTTGAAAACCAGTGAGGTGGCAAATCAGGTTAATAAAGCCCTCCTACGTCTAAAGTATGTTAAGAATAAGAATTCAGTGCATTTTTGACCTGTCAATGAATTTCTAAACAAAACATCGAAGTGGACAACAGACTTGTCGTCTCTAGGTTAATGTAGTACGTGTATACGTAAACCAGCGTGAGAATGAGGGGTTAGCGGTCAAATGACGATTCTTTATTTACTCAGCTCGCAGAAAGGAAAGCAAGCTTGGATACATCTTTTAATCTTGTTGTACAGAGGTTATACCGGGACGAGCGATGGACTCTCTTTCTTCCAAGGTATCGTTGCTAGTAGAGAATGCAACGACAACGACCACGTCATCGATGCATTTATCGTCGTCCTCTCAAATAGAAAGAGCCTTCAAAACATTGTTTCTTGTTGTTATAGCCTTGGCAAACATCACTGGCAACTCAAGCATATGTCTAGTTGTCTTCAAAGACAGACATCTGAGAGTAACGGTACGGAATTACGCAGTAGCAAGCTTAGCCATGTCAGACCTTCTCGCCGTTCAAATTATGATTTTCCAAATTTTGAATTACTTCAACATCGGCAAAGAACCTCACATATGCAATCTTATGGGCAGAATATTTGGCTGTTTATTGTACGTCAGCACGTTGCACTTATTTTTCTTGAGCATGGACAGATATGTAGCCATATTTTACCCTCTGCGCTACCGATTCTTGGTGACAACAAGGCGAGTAGCCGCTATTTTGTTAACAATTTGGATTATTCCGTTATTTTCTATTCATATACTCCCTGCGGTGATGACGGATCTTCGCGGATTTTCAAGTTTTTATGGATGCATTGAAGAAGGTTTTATTGAAGAGAGCGACATAAAGAACCATGTACACATGTGTATTAACGTGGCTTTCCTTTTCTTTTTTCCGCTTTTCGCGATGATGGCGGCTTATTATCGGATTAGCAAGATTGCTTGGTACCAGGCCAACCGAGTTGGAATCGCCGTTGCGCGGCCTGTAGTGCGACTCTATGGAGGTCGGTTTCCCAGAGCGAGGGACCGAAAATGGGCCAGAACACTCGGTAAGTTTGTAAATAAGATTATCAGCTAGACTTAACCTTCGAGAACGAATCTTATTTCCTTCCAGCTTACCGGATGGAAGGAAATTGCATCATATCACAGAAGTTAACATAACACAGACTTCCTCAAAGTCCGCTTTGAGACAGCCCAGTCAGGCGGAAATTATTTCGCGACTTTGTTGCTCGTGTTCTGCGTCGTGGCTTAAAAAGAAGTCTACTTGTACAAGAGTGAGACATAAGCACGCACAGCGTGCATGACGATGTTGAAGTGATTCGTTTGTTCAAGCATTCCTATGACTTTAGCTAGGTTCTCAGCACTCCGAGAAGGAAATCGAAAATGAGGAATCATTCTCCTGAATAACTTTCTTTTGTCATTATTATGAACTACTGGGAACCCTTTCCGACTCTTTGATAGGGTTCTAAGTTCAGTCGTTTCCACTTGTATGCCTTTATACTGTAAACACATAATTCACGTGCCGTCACGTGGACACGTAATGAAGGTAAATGTTTATTTGTAACGGCAAAATTGAAACACAGATTACCCCAGGGTGTCTAATGGCACACTCATTCGAACGTCAATCATTCAATTCAGTTCGATCGGTTCGGCAATCGATCAAACTCGAACCGATTCGATTCCTGAAACTCTTGATTGGTCAACTCAAAAGTGACTTCATTCTTGTCAGTCGAACTGTGTACATGGAACCTATCTTACAAAACATGTCCATGTTCGAACTTTTTCGGCTGCCGAACACCCTGGAACAGCCAAATTCGATTCAGACGCTCTGGTCTTTATTAAACCTTCAACAGCAAAGTCAATCCACGGTTCAGTGGTCTCGAACACACTTCTTTGTGGTTTGTTTAAGTTGCTGTTTTGACTGGAAAGAAACTGGAAAGCGTTTTTAACCAAATGCACGCAGCAGTCAAACAATTTTTTTGCCATATAATAAACTGATTGAACTTTTTCAATAAATCCGCTCTAGGACAATATATAAAATGCCGTGTTTCAAAGCATTATGAAAAATTCACCCTTTGTTGTTCAAGTCAAATAATGAATCATGTTAGTAATTTCTCCTGGTTCTTTTGTTTTTGATTTCTTTCCAAGTGAAAATTTTACTAATGTTCAATGCAAAGAGTAATTCATATACAACACCTATGATGTGCTGTGGTGTTATTTTCTGCTTAGATTGCGTGCTTTGCTAAGAGTCTGAACCCATTCAGTACAAGTATGAAGATCTAAAAACTTGTTTTTCAGCGTAGTTGGACCATTTAATCTAAAAATAACCGCACCGGGAGACAATAGTACTATTTTTGGCTTCGTAAAGTTGTCAGTCATGTCTGTCGAAAACAAAATCTTGATAACGTATTTTCTTTAGAAAATGCGACAGACCACCGGGCGACATTGTCTCAAAATAAACTTGAACTTTCTTTAAAATCTCCCACGAAGCTATAGTCCTGAAGAAAATTATGAGAAACGAACACATAATGTATGCGTACTTTTGCAGTTTCCTTGAATGAACTCAGTGCTATTAAAGGGAGTGATGAAAAAAAGGGGGGGGGGGAGGATTCAAATTCTTATGTTTATGTGTCTCCTCGGTTATGTCCAAAATTTAGGTTAGACAACAAGTTATTCCTGCTTATGAAGTTTGACAGTACACTCGTACTCTGCGTTTTGCATGTTATTATGGTTAAGGCAGGGACAGCAGGGACAGATTCCGCAGTACAAACAACTCAATACATTTCACAAAAAATAAGACTTTTCAAAAACACAACACAAAGCTTGAGCTTGGAAAACATGTTTCGGATACTTCAGTATCCATCGTCAGTTCAATGTTTTTCAAGCTCAAACGTTTTGTCGTGTTTTTGAAATGTCATATTTCTATCTTACTACTACGAAATTTCGGTGTTTCACAAGAAACAAATAAGAAATTGGTTCCATTTTTATGCTCACACTTCTGTTGTGCGAGGTAGGCTGACACTTCTACAGACTTGAAAGTTTGTACTATGGTAAGAATTATACGACGTCGTTTTCCCTTTTTTTTTAAATCCTACTGACATCCCTACAAGTGGGAAAGGACAAGAACAACTTTCCCCTCACAGAGGCCCGACCTGCCGGCTTAAGTAGGAAAGCTAAGAGGTACACAGGGAAATAAACATAACGGGGAAGCGTGGGGGACGATGCTGCCCAGCCTCTGCTCGCCCTCTGCCCGTCCTCTTCTCAATCTCCGCTTGATTTTATGACCGTAGGAGATTATAACAGAAGGCTCTGCGCGTCATCAGAAAGCGAAAACGCCGAATATTCAGTCCTTGGCACAGAGTTGAAACCGCTACCCATGCCATAATTGTTTACTTGACCACCAAGAAATCATTAAATCACGAAGAAAAAAATTATCTTTAACTACTTGTTCGGTTTTTCGCAACTGTTTTTATAACTTCAAAAATTTCAAGACGTTAAAAACAGAGGTCGCTTAATTTTTTCAAGTGAAAGTTTGGCCAAATTTCCTAGAGAATATATGCAAAACTTTAATGTCGAGAATTGTCACCCTTACGAAGTGCGTGTTTATTGTTTGACAAATGCCGAACCTACATGGCAAGCCCAAATAAGAACATAACAAACAATATACGTCGTAACAATCTCAACGAAACAACCTACAAAAAGCGTTGAGTTCCTAATCGTACTTTTTCCTGTTTTGCAGCAATCGTGATTGGTGCATTTCTGGGCTGTTATCTACCAATGGTCGTTGCATCTTTAGTACACATCTACGCTGGAGGGACAACAAACCACGCCTTAACAACGACTTTGGAAATTTTATTATTCCTGACTTTTTTGAACACTGTTCTGAATCCTATGATTTACTCTCTTCGGAGCTATGAATACAGAAGAGCCTTCAACAAGATTTGCAGAAGATGCTTCAGGGACTCCAGTAACAATCGTTGGTCACGGGTTAATTTCATCACGCAAGAGCTAGAAAGTCAAACCATGTCGACTTTTGTGAACACGCCGTTCCGTAAAGACTCGGACCAGTCCACCCAGTAAAGCAATAAGTGGGTACAGTACGTTCGGAAAATGAATCTTCACTGTACCATTTTACTAGCTAGTCCATATCTACCTGAATTCATGTAACCTGAGTATCAGGCCTTGAATTCAGTTGTTTTTGTTTCTTATTAATTTTCTTTGTGAGTCTTAAATAACAATATCCGTCCCTAATTTTCATCCCCCAAATATATCAAACTGAAAGATTCTGGAATTTGAAGTAAAATGACAGAATTGTGAAAACAATCAAATCAATCAGTCGACCAATGAATTTATGAAAAATGGGTTTCACCTAATTCATTTTTGAGACATG
>Ga0126336_10002048_pt1 | contig 11208 bp, 6 predicted proteins | sample SidCmetagenome_FD_92530 | JGI IMG/M metagenome (GOLD analysis project Ga0126336, IMG submission 92530) | Coral microbial communities from El Islote,Puerto Morelos, Mexico - Siderastrea C C metagenome | ecosystem: Host-associated > Invertebrates > Cnidaria > Coral | place: El Islote,Puerto...
ATTTTCTTAGCAATAATCTTTCAACAGAAAGAAGATCAGTCTTTAAACTAACAATAACATATAATAATTAAAAATCAACATCCACAACTTTTAGGCAAGCCGGGAAAGCCTGGTATCAACACGCCGTCTCCAGGCCCTCGCGGTCCTAAAGGAGAGTCAGGAGATGCGGGGAAACCTGGGTCGGTTGGACCTCAGGGGCCCAAAGGCGATACAGGACCAGCAGGAGCTGGAAAGGCTGGAGTGTACTATGTCCACTGGGGAAAGGTCAAATGTCCTAATAACACGGAGACTATTTATGAAGGTAACACGAGCTTTTATGCCAATTTGTTTGGTTTGTGTTAAGGTATCCATAGTAGAGTGTTGTTAGAAGAACTAGAATAATTGTTCGAGTCTTTTGAGCAGCATAGAAGGAAAGTCTATTTTTGATTCGTAAGAGGAATCCTCCATACAGACGGTCTCACTTAGTCCACAAATGAAGAAAAAACAACAAAACCAGATTGGTTTTCTGCATGCATGACTCTCCACTCTGTCCTAAAACTATTCTACTAATTTTTCCTTACAATATCAGTTACACTGTCAACCAGACGTGTCATAGAAATAAAGGAATTCATCAAGTAGAGTACTTTTCAGACGTAACATCGTATTCTTAAAGAAAAGTTGAAAGCACTACTGTCGCCATATAAGAATCAAAGATGAAAGTAAACTATTTTCAAGTGAAAGGCTGAGTTACGAAAGAGATTTAATGATTTGCAGGTTTTGCTGGAAGCAGTTACTACAACCATTATGGCGGTGGTGGTCAGTTCCTTTGCTTGCCAAACTTCCCAAAGTACGACAAGTACAAGGACGGGTTTCAGCATAACTCTTTCATGTATGGCACGGAATATGAGATCAGTTCTGCGTTTAATCCATTCACGAGGAAACTTCTCGATCACGATGTCCCATGTGCCGTGTGTTATGTCAAGTCACGTGCATCTCGAATGATGATACCCGCAAGGAATGACTGTCCTTCCGGTTGGACCGAGCAGTACCATGGGTACTTGATGTCATGGCATTACAGCCACAAGAAATCCGGGGATTTCGTTTGCATTGACGCAGATGCGGAGTTTGTTCACGGCAGTCATGCGGGATTAAATGGCGCCCTGCTGTACCCCGTGGAAGGACAGTGCGGCGCGTTACCATGCCTACCGTACGTTAGTGGCCGAGAGCTGACATGTGCCGTGTGCACCATGTAAAACAAAGATGACCGAGAATTGGGCATAAAACACTTTAGCTTGTAGAAGTAACGGTAGTATCTATGTAACAGTAGCGTCCAGGTTCTTTTCAAGGTAATAAAACAGTGACCAAAAAGAAGAACTCGACTGAGTAATAAAGGACTGTTAAGAGAAAATTGCCGCCACAGTACCCAACATGGAATCTACAATGAATCTCGCCATGTGACCGGCCTTGGTCCAAAGCAGCATTTTATTATTATAGGCAGTTAAAGTAACGATTTCAGATGTAGTTTTTCTGCGCAAAACAAAAGATCAAAGACTTCGCCAGTCACTGTAACTGTGGTCAACAGGAAATTGTAATGAATCATCTAAAGCCAGTTGAATTTTTCAAGGTGCTTTAATCTTCACGATGGAGATCCTATCGAAGAACTTCCGCTTATTCCAAAAGGGTTTCCTATTATAACCTAAGGTGCTGCGACTGTTATTTGAGTTTCCAAAAGCAAACAAAGAGCTCCTAGACAGTGTATGCTTTTCATCTTCCAATCAGAGACAGCTACCCTGTAGCTTTTTCTCACGCACTCTCCTCGAGCAGTCAGTTGAATGTTCGATAAAAAATATAAGACGCTAAGACACGCCTCTGGCATCCAGCGTAGAAGCCTCGTACAAGACAGAACACCTTCATGAAACATCTTGCTACTTATTTCTTGAAACAAACACAGCGTTCACTTTAAAAGTTCACATCTTTTTACTCATTTGCCTCGTTTGTCAATGCTCATGAGTTCATAAAAGTTTTACGTTTATTCGTCGCTTAGAAATCAGTAACGTTCTCACCTTCTCTTTACCCTTTTGCAGCCGTGTCCACACCGCGTGGTTTCTCTTTTTCAGGTTAATTTGAACCTCACTGCCTTTCACTATCGGCTGTCTAGTTTGCTGAAATGGTCAAGGAAATAAGCTGCAGTAAGAGAACTGTAAAAGTGATTCAAAATTCCTCTCTGTTTCACAAATTAACTACATTGCTGGCACTCATCCTCAAAATGTTACACCGACTTCACACCCGGAGGTTAGAATTCGCAAAATTTTGAAAACTTGGGCGGGATATTTTTTACCCCGGAATTAAACTTTCGCCATTTTCTATGAGTCAACGACAGGAGCTGAGAAACGTACCCAGCTTCCGGTCTAAAACTAGGGTTGTCATTAAGGGGGGCATGTCACCAATATTTAGTGTCACTTTAAAAAGCTAAAAGACATATTTGAATCAAAGAAGACCCCAAACGGTGGCCCAAACGGTTCAATTTTGTTTAAATTAACCCTAATATTTTGTGGAAATATACAAAAGTGTGATTAGCTGCGGATATAAATGGGGACTACAACTTGAAAAAATGAGAAATTATTTCAAGTTCTCCCCCTGCCTTCGAAAAAATCACTCAAACTGATTAAAGTTTGTTCTCAGTTTGACAAAATCAATTGGTACCTTCCTCTTGTAATTCTACGGGCGTTTCGAGAAGCATAGTTTTGACCAATAACGTAGCCCCTTTTACATGTGCAATAAAAAATCACCGAAAGTAGGGAGGGGGGGGGGGGGTAAAAGGGCTCGAGACTAACTTTTCAGTTAGTAGCCTAGTGGCTAGTGAGAGGTTTGATTTCACTAGTCAAAATATATTTTCACTAGCCAGATTTTTTTTTTGCATAATCTCATACTGTGTTCCGAGTTTTATCCGAGTAAAGTTTTTAATCTCTTTAAATTTTTATCCGAGTTAAGTACTGTAGACATGCCGCTCTGTAGTCTCAAGAGTGAAGAACTGGAATGTTGACTATTCTATCCAACGGTTAAAGATCCTCAGACGAATACAAAGTATTATGTGCCTTCAACGCAAATTCCCAGGCGCGATGTAGTTTACGCCTCTCTTTTCCGTTTCGGTCAGATCATGACGAATATCTCGAACAGTTAACCTTATATGAGCATGTCATCGTACGGAGAAACGTTGGGAAGACAAGACTAACATTGTACGAATGTTGTAAGGTACGGAGAAACGTCAAAAAGACAAGACTGATTACAGCACTCAACTCACGCACGGAAAAACGTCTACAAAAGAAGACTAGTAAATTATAAACGTATTGCAGTGCGGAGAAACGTTGAATAGACAAACCTAATAAGGTTCGGACTTACTAAGGTACGGAGAAACGTGGAGAAGTCATATCAAACACGTTGGTTGCAAATGCAGTACAGTAGGGAGAAACACCACCAACGTACCAAGATACAGAGACTACATAAATAAAATACGCCACTACTAACTTTCGGAGAAACGTCATTACACAAAACAAATTCGGTAAGAACGTGTGTGACGTACGGAAGAACGCCGAACGGACAAACTGAACTATTACAGTGGGACAATAAATTAAGGAGAAACGTAAATGAGACAACTAAAATCCCACTAACGTACGGGTAAACGTTGAGAAGACAAGTCTAATACCGCATGAACATACTAACGTACAGAGAAACGCTAAGCAGTGTCGACTTATCGTACGAATTTACTAACATACTGAAAACCTTAGGAAGACCAGAACAATGTCGTGCGAACGTGCTAACGTACGAAGAAACGTTGAGAAGGCTAGACTAATAATTCGACGAACCCACTTACGTACGAAGAAACGTTGTGAAGACGTTACGTAGAGAGAAACGCTGGGAAGAGAAACTATTGTACGAACGTAGCAATTAATGGAAAAAGTCGACAACAGACGACTAAAGAATTGTGTGAACGAACTGACGTGTGGATAAATATCATATGAACACACTAATGGACCTTTCAAGGAAACGTATGGTGAAACGTTCTGAAGACGGCTAATTTCGTTCGAACGTAGTAATGACAGAGAAAACGTTACCAACTGAGACAAGAATTAGTAGGGAAAAACGTTGAGAGGACAAAACAAGTATCATACGAACATTATGATATCCTTTTACGGAATAAGTATTAGTTTCTGCTCAGTACACTCAATTTGCTTTTGGGATCCGATCATCAGAAGCAACATTTAGTTTGGTTTCCATCCGGTGCTTTAGTGTTTTGAAATTTTCACTTGCCGAAATGGCCAGTGAAAGCGCAAAACCTACTGGCCAAAACGGAATTTCTACTAGTCTGTGACTAGTTGGCTACCGTTAGTCTCGAGCCCTGGGTAAAGAGAACAGTACATTTTTTGTCACGGCAAGGAAAAGATCAATATGTTAGCTTTTACTTTATAAAGTTATCTCTCATAACAATTGCCTTTTTCCCGTTTATATGCTTCATGGAACAAAGGCACGGTGACGATAGCAGGACTTACCTAAATACACAACGCGAAATCAGGAAACACAACTGGAGCAAACAACAATATCAACCGGACGTCAGTCTTTCCTACCTCGTAAAACGGATCGATGTCTTCGAACAATTCCACATCCAGCTCGTACAGTGAGCGCCCCATCTGCGTTCTAATGAGACAAACCACAGTGGCATATCTTTAACCGTAAACAATACCGCTGCCATAACAAGCGTACCTAGGACGTCTATGGTGGTTAGTGTATTTTAAGCTTTAGATAGATAGAGAGTTGGACTCGTCTAATATTATCACGACAGCTGAATCCCCTTAGGAAAAATTTCTCTCCTCTCTGAAGCGAAAAAGTAAGCTAAAATGTATGTATGTCCATCAAACAAGAAAAACAAGAGAAACTGAAGGCGCTTGCCCATGACAATAAAACAGTGCAAGACAAAACCAACATAAACTTGAGCCTGTTGGCAGGTATCTCGGGTCTGCGGAAAAACTGAGGGCTCGTGCGCATGACAATTCAACAGTGCAAGACAAAACTAACCTAAACTTGAGCCTGCTGGCAGTTATCTCGGTCTGCACGTGATCTTTATTCACACCACGCAGCTTCACACAAACTCGCACCAGATCTCTCGTCTGTGACCAAACCGTTTTCGGATGCACCCTTCAAAAAAAGCAAAGAAACCAGCAATCATTGACTGAAAAACACACACACTGGGTCTGAGATTTACCAACACTTTCCATTAATAGAAAGACAACTGCTTGTCGTTCTAGTCAATCACATCAGGCGAAAACAACACAATCAGAACTTGAACCAAATACATGTAAAGGGCACCAAGAGAGGGAAAACACACATAAGCAAGTCACGATTGGTTGTGGTTTTACTTGCAATTGGTTAGGAAAGTGGCGCAACTTTTTAGCCGATTAAGGACGGTGGGTCCTAATACAGAGGTATTTTTGCAAAGGTTATGACTGTGGGGAAAAAGCCGATCTTAACAAGACTTATTGGAATCTAAAAAGAAAAATGTGGGTAGCCACGCATTTTTCAGAGTAACCTGCGATCAGGCTCTATTTTCGTTTCGCTCGGTGAAACATTCAGGCTGGACGGGCGCACCGAAATATAGAGCCTGATACAGTTCTTCTAAGGAACGTCTACCGCCCACCTTTTTGATTGATTGACATTCAACGAAAGAGCCAATCAAAATTTCTTCTGCTTGCACGATCCTCGGTATGCAAATTTCCCATAACGGCAATTCGCAAAACGTCACGCAAATGTTGGCAAAAATAAGAAAATCAGAGGCTACGATATATCTTCTAGGCACTAGCGCTCAAATTTACAGGATTGCTAACTTGAAGGTTCCGTTATTGTACATGGTTGCTCTGTCTGAACTGAAACTGAATGAAAATTCACAACACGACGAGGTTGTCATGTACCAAAATATGCTACATGCTTGAATCCTTTCATTGAATCAATAAACTGAAAATCATTATTACTTAGGTAAAAACAAATACAGTTTTTCGCAGAATGCAGCTCTCGCTAAACATCAATTTACCTTTATGTTTAACTGAATTATCGGTTGACTTGTTGATCTTTCTTGGCGAAAGATACTAGTCCCTCTGCAGTTCGTTTTGTTTCGTAAAAAGCGGAACAACCACTACTCTGTTTATCTTTTCAATACTAGCTGAAAGCCTTCAAATGAAAACTTTGAGATACGATGCGATAAAACGGGATACATACTTCACTGTTGCTGTACTTCTCTGCTCCAAGTGAGAGACAGCTTACGTCAAACCGAACGCCATTCTCAGGAGAGAAAGAAATGATGACAATTCTCCTAGAACGACAAGAATATCTTAGAGCGACACATTTACCTCGGCAAACTTGTTCCTTGGCGATGGCGGTCGCATCGAAATATGTGAGCGAGTCTTGCAACAATTTACTTCCGTTGACAGCTCTATTGTTAAAGGACCAACCAGATTGCGAGATTCCCGCGGCCAAAATTTGGCCGCCGATACAAGGTCCTGTGAGAGATTGTATCAGGCCCTATTTTAGCGAGCGACCAACGTAACAGAATATGAGAGCGATGCTAAAATTCGGCCTGATCGCAGGTTATTTTCAGAGAAAATTAGGCAACCATGATTCTAAAAAAGCTTTAAAATACAAAGAATGTATGGTATTTTATTTCCAAATTTAAGCTCAATTTTCTCTGAAAAATGCGCGGTTACCCCCAATTTTCTTTTTGGCCTCTGGTAGCCTTTGCTAAGATCTGCTTTTTCCACGCAAAAATATCGTTGTGTTAGTAGGCAAATAGGCCATTTCCGAATTGTCTTGTGAGCGAGGTCTCGTGCAAAACCTTTCAGATGAAAATGAGTTGTATCTGCATGTGAATGGAAACTCATTTTCACATGAAAGGCTATGCACCAAGACTGAAAAATGAACTACCTTGATTTGGCAGTCAATCAAAAACCACTCTGTCACTGATTTTGCCGGAATTAAACTAACCTAAACGGGACAAAATTTTCTTCTTCAGCAACCGGTCTTGATTGAATTCTCGACCTTGCTGAAGCGACAGCATTTCTTTGTACCACTTGTGGAGATGGGGTTTGCCTGGGAATGGGTTTAGCGGATGTATTAGATAATGATGTAGGGTTGGCAGCCAAAGCGCGGTCGTTCTCTTTATCACTGTCTTCACCCCCTCCCAGTGGGGGAAGGTCTTCATCGTCATCACTATCTTCCAGTCCATTGACCAGTTTTGTCTCAGGCTCCTGTTTCCTGACGCTTCCAGGGCAAGTCGAGCTTCCTTGGGTTCTAGTAACAGGTGAAGGAGCTTGTGGACTCGTGGTTGGTAAGATGCTGGCCGCTGAACCGAGAAGTCGCTGTAGCAAATCCCAGCATACCCGGCGCGAGATGATCCCCAGTCTCTGTGGTTCGTCAGTCATAAAGCTGAAAAATAAAAGCGTCGATTAACTCGGTGTTCTCTTGCAGCAAGGAAAAAGGCCAGCACCTTTCACGTGGAAATCGTACCTCGACTAATTGACGCAATTCCTGTCTCCATGGTTGAACTGGAAACAATTTACAATAAAACCTTATGCGGCGAAATCTTTTCAAATGCTAATGTTAACCTGATTGCAAATTAAACCGACTACCTGAAACGACTAAAGCTAGAATTGGCTTTGAATTGACTTCAACTCTTTACTTAAGCCTGAAAGGCCCAGGTAGTAGTATCCACGTTTTAAATGCAAAAAAGTTAGACAACAAAAAGGTTGCAAATTATGTAATAACAATACCAATTCAAACCAAGGAAAAGAAGAACATGCTTGTTGCCCCGACAGTCTTGTGGAAGCAATGTCACCGAGATAAGGGGAGTGGACTAGGAGATTAGAACATGCGCCAAAACAGAGTATCAATAACGGGCAAGTACTAACCTCCGTAGAGTGCTGATCATTCCCAGTCTGCTCATCACATCCTTGTTGTACTGATTGTTGCTGGCCAGAGTCTTGAGTGTTAGAGCGCTTTGTTTGATGATCTGAATGAAATAAACAATCGGTAATAATTTAAAGCAATTTTAAAAGTAGCAACAAAGATAGCCGGAACTCTGAGGTTTTTAAGGGATCTGACGAACAGTGGCGATACATAGGTAAATTCGCACGAGAGCCACAGGGCCCCCACACGGCCGGAGCTTAACCCGGTTTCACACAAGCCACAGGGAACCCACACGGCCGGAGCTTATCCCGGTTTCTGTAGCATGAAGCAACTGAGAGTACTGCTACTGCCCCCTCTACAGGATGCTAGTCCATCGGACGGTTACCCCCAGCAGTATGTCGCCGGTGCCCATTTGTACACCAGGGTGGAGAGAGACAATGTGCAATAAAGGTTCTTGTCTCAGGAGACAACATGTTGACAGGGGCTGGGCCATAAATATACACTGGTGCAAATATTTCGCCAAATAAGCAGCAATACAGAGCAGGCTTGTATGGTTGGGACGACTGTTTTGTTGAGTTAAAGATGATTTTTTGAGCAACAACGATCTAGCGGCAAGTTATACTGCCGTTTATACACGAGCAGATGACCAGGAATGTAGAGTACGGGAAAACGAAACAGGAGAAGTCCCAGACATTTTGGTGTCTGAAAGCTTGCAATAAAAGGCCTAATTAACGTGGAAACAATCATCTATAGGGGCTGCGGATGAAATTCTGGATTGAACAGAGTCATCGCGGTATCAAAGGGTCATAGGTTTGAATCCCGTTGAAGCCTGAATTTTTCCAGGTTCTTCTCTTTCATTTGCATACGTTGAAAAGTCGTCACTGCGATGGTCATCGTTATGTCTTAAACAGCCTCATGTCAGTCTCAAAGACAAGCCTGTTGTGCTGAAGTCTCATTTGACAGGTCACAAATGTGTGCTAACGCCAGCCTATAGAGGGAGACATTTTTCCCCAAAACGCACAACACATTAAAAATCATACCCACCAATCAATAGTACTTATAATGGATGAGAATACGTTGTTCAGTACAGTTCAATTTGTTCCTCTTTTCAGAGTGAGTTTTAAACTAATTACCTGCTCTGATGGAGTCTCTTGTAGCTTTTTGCAGATGTTCTCGATACCTCCATATTGACGAATGAAATTTCGGTTCCTAAGAGTAAACACGAATAAGAGTTTTTGTTTTTGTTTTTGTTAACAAAGTAAAAGGAAAATAACTAAGGGTGTTCACAACAACAACAACAACAACAACAACAACGGCAATGCAACAAAACGTAACTTGTAAATGTTTCAAAGTAAACAAAAAATATGTAAATAAAATTAACTTTCTTCCTCGCTCCGTAACGTTTTTCAGATAATTGACAAAAGTTGAAATTTGGAGGTTCTTTTTGTGGACCTTTATGCTGCCATGGTAACGGCTTTGGCGTCACAGCCAGCCTTAATGTATTGCCCGGCAGAAGAGGTGTTAAGATATTTATAGTTTGCCGACATGAACAGAAATACTTCGTTGTCATATTTCCTTGTTTCAAAAGGATTATAACAATTAAAACCCTTTCAATTGGAATAAAAACAAAGTAACAAAACAGTACACGAGAGTAAACTGAGAAACAAAATTGAATTATCAGTTAATTCATTAAAACGTTAAGACACGTAATAAATTTGAAACTCACTTTGAATCAATAGCTAATATTCCAAGTGCCCATATCGCACGTTCCAGAACATTTTCGCTGCTTGTTACAGCTATCAGTTCACAGAGGGTTTTAAGACCGCCACACTCTTGCACGGCTTGGCAATTGCTGTGGAAGTGATTTTTTTTCTTAATCAAACTCCCCAATTAATGTCTAACAGTAACATCTAAGTGAAAGCAAATTTCAGCTTCATACAGGGTTGAAAGCCAAAAATCTCCAGACAGAGCTGATAGTCAACAGAAGTTATGAACTTTTGCATATTTGCATCTCCATTTGGCCATAATTTGCTGTTTCTCCCTAGGTTCCTAATCCAAAAGTCCAAAAAAGTCCCAAATTCCCATTCACAAAATCCCGAGAAAAATGACAACACAACCACAATATTTTCTTTCGGCGACAAAGGCGCTTCTCCCCTAACCCGGGGACTTTCATTTCACAACTGTCAAAATGTCAACAACATCAATCAACTCGCACGCGAAACTTATAACTTCCGGTGAAATAGATTTCCGGTGCGATCTAACAACAAACTCTTTCTTTACTAAATAGGGAGTAGAAAATAATCCTGAACACTTGCACTGAATTGTTATGAACTGATCGTGCTCAAATTTGCATGCATGTCCACGCAAGTTTCCCAAACCCTGAGCAAGTCAACGCAAGTTGGTCACTGGGCCACAACTAAATCCATGGTTGTTATAGAAACGCAGCAACTAATGAGAAGCAGGATGTATGCAAGATGGTGCGGACTTACAGGTACTTTCCAGCCCAATTGAGACTACCTTTGCCAGCTCGACGGAAGCGTCTACAAATGTTTGCATATCCAAACTTTGCATATTGGTGGCAACTCTGTCTGGGCAAAGCTTAATTAGGTTTAAGCGTTTTTTCCCTACAATGTTTAATTGACGATAAAGGACTCGTAATGTGAACTAATCTTAAAGTAAAACTCAACTAATGATATGGCTAACACATGCATGCATATACACCGCACCTGGCGTGATCTTTAACAAGAGTCCCAACGGCCCACACTACTCTCTCCAGGACCTGAAACAGAAAAAAGAAAACGAAAATAATAAAAAAAATAACTAAACCTGACAATAGAAAGAGAAACGAATCGCTCAGCAAAGCAATAAAACGGTGCGTAGTGTAAGGAAATTTGCAGCATTAACATTTTGTCATTGTATCCATCACGATACCGTCTTTGATTAAAGGAACTATGTCACGGTATTTACATTCACTTTTCTGATCTGACAAAATTATTTTCTCACTGAAGGAAACCTCACAATAATAGTTTCCTAAGGTAGAAAAACACCGAAGAAGAAATAATAAACCAAAACTAAACAAGGATGGTTATGACTGAGGGAGATTAAGATGGGTTACGAATAACAAACTTGAAAAAACTTGGCAATTTGCGTTATCCGTGATGTAGGCTCCTTTAAGGTGATTCCATCGAAAAAGAAGTTGTAATGAGAATTTGTTGAAACTTTGCAGAGTTACTAACTACACCTAGTACATTAAAAAAATAAAATAAAAAGAGGGGGTCACCG
>Ga0126336_10002049_pt1:0-2500 | contig 11207 bp, 3 predicted proteins | sample SidCmetagenome_FD_92530 | JGI IMG/M metagenome (GOLD analysis project Ga0126336, IMG submission 92530) | Coral microbial communities from El Islote,Puerto Morelos, Mexico - Siderastrea C C metagenome | ecosystem: Host-associated > Invertebrates > Cnidaria > Coral | place: El Islote,Puerto...
TGAAAAATGCACGGTAACCCCCCATTTTCTTTTTGGATTTTAACAGCCTTAGGTACGAGGAACAAATCCCACATGGGGACAAATAAGAAAAAATGCCTTCCTATTAGGGGCCACCGTCCTTAAGTGTGGTGATGACCCGAGTCTCGACTGCAGTGGATTTCTGGCGAAATGGATTGCTCCTGAAAAAGGACAATTCAAGCGAGTCAGCGACCACATTGATGGTAATAAAGTTCAAAAACTGACTGCTGACTGCTGAGAACAAATACCGCCAGATATGTTACCTTCAGGGCTTTTTCGTGGTGAAAGGGGGCTTTCTAGTGATGGGTATTTCCGACATTAGAAATAGAGGCATTAATGAGGGTTGCTGGCCTGGTTACCCAACAACACAGCAAGTTCTCGACGCCTGGAATGAAATGATTACCGCCTTCAATAAATCCGCCTAGTCCACACTGTACCTAGTGAAGCTGTTGACAGTTCAGGCCCTTTTGTCAACATATTGATTCCCATAACTGGTTTCCACACGTTTCTGATAGAAAAAAATTGGAAGAATTTGATCAAATGTAAAAATTCTCTCTTATTTAATGATAATTCCTGCGTCGTATAATGATGTACCATAAGGTCCTAGATGGAGTTTCCTTTTAATAGTTAAATGCTATCATTCCCAAAATTTTAATGTCAATTGCTACAGAAGTAATTACAGTTAAGAGTTACTATTCTTCCTAGATCACTAAATAAAACAATAGAACATAACCCAAAACTATTAAAAGAAGTGAAGTTATTGATGAAATTTTGCTTGAAACATTTCCTCACATCACAGTTTTAAAGTAATAACGATTGCTACAATTTTTGTTATTCTGACATTTTGGGAGTTTAATATGTTTTAAGAAAAATTATATCCAGTTTTTCGAGCCGCATCAGAACAAAAGTGTCCAAGTTTTCGCGAACACAAGACTTGCTCCAGGCTAAGAAAAGATGGAATATTTAACATGTTGACATAGGACAAAGAAAAAAATCTGAGTCCCCGACGGGAATCGAACCCGAGGCATTCCATACACCGGTCGGGCGCTCTAACCACTGTGCTACTGGGAGACATGGAGTTTGTAAATGATTTTAAACTTAAGATAATTTCATTTTTCGTATGCGAAAATCATCCAGAATACGGCTTCACCGGCAGTGACGATTGTAAGTTATTCTTTATGTTCAACTATAGAGATCGTATGATAAACATAATGGTCATCATGAAATGAATGAAAGTATAAAGGTTATAACGGGAATCGAACCCATGACCGCAGAGATAGCTGAGATCACGTGTTGAGAATCCAGTTCATATCTCAAAAGGCCGTGCCTCTGTAAGTGAGACTGTATATTAGACACGTAAGAGTGACTGCCACAAGTAGTGAGTTCGGTTTTAATAAAAGGCAGTCTTCGTTGGTAGTGGTGTGAAACCAGTGAAAAACTACGCGATTTTAAAGGAGAGGTATATTTTACAGGTCACAAGTACGGGTCAATGTGTTGCTGACATATAAACGCATTGAACAGTGTCCTTTGGCAGACTAGGTAATGTTTTAGCCTGATTAAGGGCTAGGGGTCACTGTTTAGCTTGTTTATTTATTCGTAACACAGTGACCTGTGGAATGTGACCTTGAAAAGATACCTGCCGATTTTAAAGGCTCCACGTCCTCACGTGGAGGCTTTGCAAATAACATTTTTCCTCTAACTTTCTACTGTTGAGAGTGGAACTTCAGAGACAGCTGCCGACTCTGTGTTTGGCAGCGTATTTTGCTCCACGTAAGTCGTAGTGATGTGATTTCTTGAAACTCGCCTTCCTATTGTTGTTGGAAGAAGTCCACTGAATAGTTCAATATTGCCATGGTGATGATTTGTACCCTGTCTTAAGCTGTGCTGGTTTCTTGTTGTGGTGATCAACACCTCTGGATTTGTCCTATTTCTGCGCACGCGTAGAATACGAAATAACGTAGCCCGAAACCGACTGTTCATGATGGTGTAAATGACGGGGTTGTAGATTACTGAGGCTTTGGCTAACAACTCAGGGATTTCCGCCTCTCCGTTTGCTATCATGTGATCTCTGGTAAATACTGCCGCAAGACTGACGACACAATATGGTGCCCAGCTCAGCAAAAAGGCAATTACAGACATGGCCGTCATACGTGCGATTTTAAGTTCTGAGTTTCGCTGCCTTAGTTGAACTTCTGCGTTTCCTGGGACGAAAGTTCGATGAATCAAGCTGAAACAATAATAAGAAATTATTTTCGACTAAAACTGTCATAGAAATGCAAATGAATAGCATGCTGCTAACCATGACTCTGGCACTCTTATTTGTCTAATATAGTACACAACAATAACAACAGTAACAATGACATATGAATATAACCGCAGGCACACTTACACCACCACCATCACCACTAAAAACAACAACTTAAAAAGTCAACGACAACAACAACAAACAGAACGGCAATAATAATTAATGACAGCAACATTA
>Ga0126336_10002049_pt1:5000-11207 | contig 11207 bp, 3 predicted proteins | sample SidCmetagenome_FD_92530 | JGI IMG/M metagenome (GOLD analysis project Ga0126336, IMG submission 92530) | Coral microbial communities from El Islote,Puerto Morelos, Mexico - Siderastrea C C metagenome | ecosystem: Host-associated > Invertebrates > Cnidaria > Coral | place: El...
ATATAATATCGCAGAAAAAAAAAGACTATAAAATTATATAAAAACCAGACTTTGAATTTTAACACAATTTCGTAACGTTTTAAAGAGGACTTTCTATTGTCGATTGAGGAGGATTGTATTTGATGACTTCCTTTATTGGTTTCTAGAAAGGAATACAAGAGGTTTAACGCCACTAAGATGGTTGATGACTTTTCAACGTTTTAAAATTTCTGCTCTACAAGTCAGATTCATGGTCCGGGGCCGGAGGGCGAATATGTTGTCTTTCGATAAAAATGTATATGCATCGGTGGAATTCCTATCAGTTGATCTGAAAAGACAAAACAAGTGGACGCTTTTAACTTCTGAAAAACTATTTCATCTCGGCTAAATTTGTATGAATAAAAAATAACCTTCCAAAATGGATTGAATACCAATTACTAATTAAAATGCAAAAGCAGAAGTAAAGGCATCAAAACATTGTCTGCTAATTTTTATTGCAGTGCTGTGAAAACTGTTTTTTTAATCGGCCTTTTGGCGTGTGAGCAAATGAAACCAAAACAGGAACTGGAATCGGTTAAATTCTATGCACTATGAAGTCTGTTAATACCGTATTGCCTCGACTAGGCGCCCTGGGTGAAAAGGGGTAACAAAAAAAGAACAACTTAGATGTCGAACAGAACAGTCCGTGTGAGTAACGGAACGTTTTATTCAGTGTTTTTCTGACATTTTATATGCTAGTATTTAACAACTGTTCCACGTAAGCGCAGAAAACGTTCCACGTTTTCGCTGCCCGTCCCGGAAGCGCAGACAAGTGACTCTTCACGCAAAAATCATGATCATGTAAAATAAATTTCCTAGAAGGCAATATAGAGTCCATCGCAGAACTTGTTAAAGACAGAAGAACAGAAGCAGATTCTTGCAGGCTGAGAGGGTGTACCGTGGAATGGTAGTTTCAATCGTGGAGTGCGCAAACATTTTGAGCAGTTGTTTTAGAGAGGATCAGAATCCTCCGACCCCTTACCTTCCCCCTGAGGTTATAAATAGACTGGTTTTCTAGATTTCGTTTGGTTTCCGTTTGATTCCGTTCTGCTCGCCTGCCAAAAAACACCTGCACTGCAGGCTGTGTATCGCCTGTGTAAACTACGGGCAATTTTATGACAATTTCTCGGCGATTTGATTGCGAGTTGAGGGGGCATGGGGAAATAACTACAAATAAAAGCTCCCTTGCGGGGGTGCTAATGGCAGGCTTTATGCCCGGCTAACGGATTCAACATTTCCCTTCAACACCGTTCAACACTGTTGAATGCAACATCAGTGTTAAACGCGTTTGGCCACCCTGTTGAATGATGGTGAATGGTGTTGAACAAAGTTTGATTGTTAATAAGCATTCAACAATTTTGGATGATGCTGAATGATGTGAATGGTGTTCAGCAGAATTTGATTGAGAATTCTTGGAATTCTCTTCCTGACCATTACCGCACTATTTCTGATTTTACTTTTTTTCGACGACTGATATCTACGGGGAACAATAATTTACTTAAAAGGGCAGGAACTGCAACCCTTTCTACATCATGATAATTTGCAAGTTAGCTGTCTAGGTAGTTAGTTATCTTATTTGTTATATAGAATTAACTTTTTTATTATAATTATTTATTAATGTAGTTGGCTCGAAGATATTAGCACTTGAGTGCTACACTGTAAATTCGAGGGTAAATAAAGTTTATTGATTGATTGATTGATTGATGCGATGGACTAGCATCCCATCCAGGTGGGTGTAGCAATACTCTCAGTTGCTTCATGCTACAGAAACCGGGATAAGCTCCGGCCGTATGGGCCTCCTTGACTCGTGTGCGACTTAACCTTTATCAAAAATTTGTACAACAAAGTTGTATTCAACAATGTTTTATGACGTGGCATCCGTTTGACCGTTGCCTTCTACTGACGGTGCATGCGCTTTGCTTACCGCAACAAAATTGCAATCAAATCTTGAAATGGCAGCGAAAATCTCGGGTATAATTTACCCCCTGTTGTGGGCTATGCTGGGAGGCTTCGTCCGAAAGGGGTGCCTTTTTGCGCTTGGTACGAAAGTACAGGGAAATTTGCTGTTTCAGTATGCCAAAATGAGGGGTCGCCAAAATACACCTAAAAATGACAGAGAAAGCCGCCAAGTTCGGTACTAAAAATGTTTGCAAAATTTGGTCAGAAGTCACAACGCAAAAATATACGATAGATTTTAACCTTCGAGCGACTTAAATCCCGCTATGAACTACTTATTTTCTCTGAGGCTTATTTTTTGAGGTATTTAACAAAAAAGGTTTATGGAAGGAGTACCACTTCAATACAAAACAAGTGTATTTATGAAGGATAAGGATTGACTCGAGGCGGCCCCTCCTCCCTTCCGTACGAAATTTTTTCGAATTGCACATCGCCGCAAAAATCACCACCAAAAACGTAACCGCCTGCGTAAACGGCCTTTCTTTAGCCAGGTGAGGCCAAAAACTCTTTCTTCTATCCATATGGGTGAATTGTCGTTTTTTCCAGCCAGCTTAAAAAGCCAGCAATAACTAAGCTTTTCCTTGCAACTTTCGATCAAACTGGCGTTCTCTTTCATTTTCCACAATGATGTTAAAGGTTTTCACTTCAAAACAGTTCTCTCTTTGCATGCGTGGTTTACATTTTCCCTGATACCCATGCACGTGATTCCACCGGCCGGGCAGTTGTTGTACAAAATGCTCCGAGTAAGCTTTTCTATACGCATATTCTGCAAATGAATTCGTCCCTTATTTCTATTGTGATCATCTTCCCCCGGAATCTGCCTTGCTTGTCATAAAACACTAAAACATGTGCAGCCAAACAGTATTTCCAGTCTAAATTTGGAAAAAATGGTTTTGTTTTTATTCTTTCCATATCACTTTGCTGAAATTCACTTAAAATAAAAGCTAACTGATTACAGAACTGATGGATTATCGCAACCTACCTGTGGTTAAAACTGACCCAAATGTCTCCTAACTGAAAAATCTTTGAGAATAAAACGCTCTCTACATAACATGCATTTATAGTCGATTCTAGCACTGTTTGTCCTAACTCTTAACGTAATTTGTGGATCAAAATTAGACGAAGCCTTTTATAAAATGTTCTTGATAATTGTTATTATACTTTGTAACAATACAGGAATCAGTTTTTCTATAAACAACAATGCCGGGTTGGTTGGCTAAGAAAAATTAATCAGTCACACAGCTAAACAATCCTGCAAAGTTAATGGACCGTTATGATTATGGTTATACAAATAATAAACGGTCTTCTTTTTCAGTATGATAGGACTAATTGAATAATTGGCTCAGAATTCTTTCTCTAGGCTCAAGTCTCCTGGGTGACTATGTTCGTAGTGGCATACATCGAGTGACTAAAATTCAGTTAAGTTCATGTACAGCCTGGTTCTGTTTTCTCTAGCTACCAATAATAATATATAAAACACCAGGAGCCCATGAAAACACCTATTCAATATGTCCGTGTGCTTTCAAAATCGGCTATGTTTTAAAGACCATAAACTGATGTTGACAAGAAAGAAAGGCCACAGACTTTTTATGATCGTACATCTGATTGAAATTGAAATTTTTTTGCAGTACCGCGGGAGAGGGATTTCTTGCGCACCGGGCCGGCCATCCATAAACTTTGAAATTTAAATTTAACGACCTCTCTTTCCACATCTATTGTAGGTAAGACGTATGTCTCAAATGCATTGTTGCTTATCTCAAGGAGCTCTTTACAGTGGTATCGATGGCTTTTTCCCGCCCGAACCAACATGTATACACAATTTAGAAAAAAACTGTATGTTTCCCGTAAAATTCTTGCAACATCTAGCTGTGCGATCATGCAAGATGAGTAAGAAAATTTGCAAAATTCTTCAAATGTCTCAGGTTTTTTCAGGGGCCTTCTAAAGGGGTATTCGTGTAAGCTAACACAGGTTGATCTGTTTGGTTTTTTCTAGCTGAACATTTATAAGCCGCCTACGAATAATTTAGAGAACGGAATCCTTTCCATTGATTTTCCAAGCGCTGTTGACTTTTCAAAAATGTTAGCTGACCTTGCTTCGCACTCTGAACGACATATTTTCCCATTTTACTAAGTGTCATTTCGTCAAAGAAAAATGTAGTTTTTCATTGCAATTAAATTCAAATATTTCAGGTGACTTAGCCTTTCCGAACAGATATTTCGCCGGAAAGATCCGTTTGCCGGCTGCTGTTGATTACACTTTATTTGATTTTAATGGCAAATCTATTGTGAAAATGCCTTAAGTCAGTCTTTAATCACAAGTTGGATGAGTGTAGGAAAAACAAAGAGCCGGCAGATCAAATTTGCATGTGCAGTCTCACAAACTGATTATGTTTCATTCTGATATCACCGATTCAGGGGTCTAATTTCTGCCAAACTGAATTAAGTTGAAATGCCTTTGAAGTGGCAGAAATGTTTTGTTTGAACTGGCGAGCGTAAAATTCGGGCGTATGTAGCGAGCTTACCGAAAGTAACATTTACATAATAATTTCTTACCTGACCCCACCATTTAGAGGTAAAACATCGATCAAGGCAGAGCAGAGTTAGTTTCACTTTCACCCCAAGCTTCCAATCTACGTGAGGGAAATAAACGACACAAAAACAGGTGGCGCCATAAAAATATGGATTTTTGCCTTTTTTGCGACCCACCTTTACCTGTTTCCGACAATGTGAACGTTTCTTCAAAACAACCCTCGGCACAACGTATTCCCACCCACAACCCACTTGAAAGACACGTCACTTCTTTCAAGCCGTCCTTTCCCCTGCAGGAAAATATTATTTTTGACAAAGGCGACCACGTACAGTTAGGCGAAGATTTTTTGGCAAAATCCGTCCATTATCCGTGTTAGCATATACTACACAGATGAATAGTATTTTTTGGGAGCTCTGATTGGCTACTCAAACTCCGGAAAGCATTAAGCTCATAAGGAAGCAGCTGTTGCCTCGCGCGAGTCTTCCCCCATTTATCACAGAACAAAATAACTTTAGGGGACTAGCCATAAACTTGTGTAACAATTATTCACCTCAGTGTAGATGAATAATGATGGATATTTACTTCGCCGACTCAAGGGGAAAACACGGGTAAACATGCAACGTTTAGGCCGTTATTCACAAACTTCCTCTCACTTAGGAATAGACCGCTATAAACCACGTCTTTGAACAACATGACAATGAAATATTACCACACAAGAATTTTTGCTCGGCGTACGGTTGTTTCCTCGTGACTTGAAAAGACACTAGCACAGCGAGGTTTATATTAAATTTTCACCTTGGGAGGTTGTCCTTACATTTCTTTACGTTAACATCACTAACTTTCGCGGGTTCTTAGTTACAAAGCCATATACCGAAAGGTTTAATTTTCGCAATTTTAATGGGGGAAAATGAGTTCAAAGGGAATCAAAATTTCGCGAAAATATCGGTCATTGTTTAGTCACCTCAAAAAATTCCTACAAAAAAACAAACAAACAAAAATGCACATTTAAAACACCAAAAAACGAGTACAGTAAAAATAAAACTAGACTAAATAGGGACAGTTTTCTTGTTCCCAAGCCATTCATGTTCCCTTAAATCAACCCGCTTAATTTTTCTGGTCGCACTGCGGTGTCCGTCGAATAGGAAAGGCAACACACATTAAAACCCCGCGTGTAAGAACAACTGATGCATTTTCTCCAATTCCACCCCAAAAAATTCGCATACAAATGATGTCTAGTGAAAAATCGGGCTTTTTAGGTTCCTCATATTCGTAGAGGTGAAACTGGCTGTTGCTGCTCAGAAAAGTAATTAAGTACACATGGTGTGCGCCCCTCGCTTCTATTTCACAAACACCCTGTATCTGTCGGACCCGTTAAAACTATTCTTTACAAATACAGTCCCTGTAGTCTTTGAAGGGCCCGACATGTCCTACGAGACCTGCTTCATTTAAAGTGCTATAGCGAACTACTTATCATTACAATTACCGTCCACAACACGTCAAAAGAGGCCCATAGACGTCAGTAAGAGGGAATGAAAAATTAATTGATGGTCGATGCAAAATTAAGTAAAAGGCAAAATGACTGGAAACGGAAACAAGCAATTGCTAAGTGCAGACAACGTATGGATTTCGTCTGCACGTAAGCTACCAAATTGTCCACTCCAACAAATTTAAGAAAAAGGCATCCTTCGGTGTCCTTCATAAAA
>Ga0126336_10002050_pt1 | contig 11207 bp, 12 predicted proteins | sample SidCmetagenome_FD_92530 | JGI IMG/M metagenome (GOLD analysis project Ga0126336, IMG submission 92530) | Coral microbial communities from El Islote,Puerto Morelos, Mexico - Siderastrea C C metagenome | ecosystem: Host-associated > Invertebrates > Cnidaria > Coral | place: El Islote,Puerto...
GCAACTTTAAGGCCTTTTACGGTAACATTGTTTTACTATCACAAGAATAATGCTTACATTTTATTGCTAGTGATAACTTTCTTAAAGTAGTGGGTGTCTCTGGTACAAGGAAAGGCTTTTTAGTATTGCTGTCGATAGCTAGCAAAGTACCTATATACTACAGCCCTGTAGCGTGAAATCGGACACGGTGACCCCCTCTTTTTATTTTATTTTTTTGATGTACTAGGTGTAATTAATAACTGTGCAACGTTTCAACAAATTCTCATTACAACTTCTTTTTTGATGGAATCACCTTAAGGTTTGGGATATTACCATGAGAGTGAAAAGGATTATCACTAAAGGCCCAAACACTCAGTCCAGCATTGCACACAACACTGAGTGCAGCTTCTAAATTGCACAGTGTTCCCAACTCTCGTATCACAATTTCCAATAGACCAGAGGTTACAACAATCGTAGGTGTAGTGAGGACATTATGCAATATCATTGTGTGCCATACTGGATCAATATTGCATCTGGGTCATAATGGTACAATCGGCAGATGTCCTTCACCTGGTACTTAACGCTGCTTCTTATTGGAGTTTGTCCAAGCATCCAATTATTGCCCTTATTTCCCTTCCTCTGCCAGAGCAGATACATCGCAGAGAAGTTACCAGTATACAGATAGACATTCAAAGTACCAATGGAGGCTCCTTTCATATGATGCCAAAACTTTAAGCACCTTCCATTGCTAGGTGTTGGGTCAAAAGGCTGGCTTAGAATATATGCATTGTCCCCTGGCTGCCGTGGAGATGAGGTCTCAATGAACACGTACTGGCCTACAAAATGTGATGGTGAAGATTTCAGAAACAATAAACTGGCCATGGAGACTATCAATGGATGACTTGACTATATGGTTACAACATCAGTACAAAAATCTACCCTAATGTCACTCTACTGTTCACTAAGAAAATTCTCCTAGAAGTTATTCCATTGAGGTGGAAATTTTTTGGAGATTTGCCACACTTGGGCGGAGTCTTTAAAAAGGCAAAACGTTTAAATGTTGCCATCAACCTACCTGAGCCTGTCGTATGATCTTTTGATGGTCCAGTCAAAATGCTTGGCGTACTTCCACCTCCGATAATCCAGTCGAATATGTCACCTTTTTGTGTATTTGTCCATGTACACAAACCCTTCTCAAAAGAGCAATCTCCCGGTGGTGGACAGCTGCCACTCATTATTCTGACATCATCAATGGCAATGTCACCAGTATAACTTGCCCCCTTGACACCCTCGAAGACAACCTTGTAAATGATAAAAAAAAATAATTACTTCACAGATACAAATAATGGAGTGCAAAAACGTAACACTGCTTGGGTTCTAATGGTTCATCTTTCCTTTGTCTTCAAAACGTTACAGGTACATCCCTGGGAGCAACTGAGACAGATCTAAGAGAGCTGTTGCTAGGATTACAAATTTGCCATTCAAAGTGGCACTGGCCCTGCAAGAAATATCAAGCATTTGATACAAGGCACGTTTTTTTTTTCCAAGTAATTTCCAAGGAGCTACTGAGTACCAAACTATTAATAATAAAGGAAGTGGGTGATAGCGCTGAAGAAGGAACGTTTTGCTGTACTAAGAGGAAAGGTTTGATTGAAGAAACTTGACAGTACATTTTGCGATCTGTGAAACAAAGGCATACCTGGTAAGAGTAACGGCTGCTAACGCTAACTTGTGCTACGTTCCAAATGTTAGTGTCATTGCCAGTTTTGCTCCAAACTTTGGACATGGACCAAGACCGACTCCTAAGGTAGACATTCAGTGTTCCGATTGCACGACCGTACATGTGATACCAGAACTGTAGACATGAGCCCTGGGTGGCTGGGTATCTTGGGCTCAGCAAACGAGCAAAGTCACCTTTGTTTAAGTTAAGGGGGGACACTTCGATGTACATGAAATGACCTAAGAGGAAAAAGCACATATTTCTGTTATTTTTTAAGTAACTCCCTGCATAAGAAAGATGGAATATTCAGATTTTACAAGCATGCGACAAAGAAAAAATCTGAGACCCAGCTGGGAATCGAACCCATGACCTGGTCGGAGGCTCTAACCGAGTACCAAGCCACTGGGAGACTCATGGGGAGTGCGGTCATATTTACTAGGCTCAATGTGACAGCCATCCTGCATACTGCTAGGATCAGATGACCTCGCTGGCCATGAGACTCCCAGTAGCTCAGCAGTTAGAGTGTCCGACCAGTGCAAGGGAGATCATGGGTTTCATTTCCGTCTGGGTCACAGATTTTGTCTTTGTTCCAAGCTCATGTCCATCTGAATATTCCATCTTTCGTATTTCTCTCCAAGCTTAAAATATACCATCTCTTTCTTTTTAACTCCCGGCAATTACCACTACTCCTAACTAATTAAGGTGTCAAAAACGAAACTTTCTGTAACAGGTAGCACCTAGAAGCATTGTCACTACCTCGAAGACAGGCCAAGACAACTTGATTTCCTAGTGGCCCACTCAGCTGCACGACTGGGCATTCAGAGAGGCCCTAGTTCCCACTACAATGGATTCCTTGTTAGTTCATTGCAGGTACTGCCCGACCATTTTGTTTGATATTCTTTACATTTGCAATCTTTATTATCTTTGATGAAGAGAAGTGCCGTGAAGAAGGGGAAAGACAAGATTTTTCAACTGGCATGCATAGTTGAGTTTCTGACTTAACCTTTTACAGCCACTAGACCTCAGGTGGAAATGCTTAGTGTATCATGTCGTAATCTTGAACAACTCACCATACAAACTGCCATATGTGTGATCCGCTGCAGGTCCTGTGCTGATGCTAGACGTAGGGCCACTGCTGCGTACCCAATCGAATTTATCAGTATCATGATCTTGTTTATATCCACAGATATCTGCCGCCTCAAAACTGCACATTCCTAAGAACAAAACAAGTTAAATCTCAACTAACTGTCAGGTATGGTGCTTTCACCAACTGCAAATTCATACAGTAGTATTGGTGTTACTGTTAGAGCTAGACATCTTGTGATTGGGGATGTATATAGTACAGTGGAATGGTCATATAGTTTCCAATTTCAGCAAAGATGTTGATTAAATGCTTCTTTTTTGGATAAGCCACAACTGGCAAAAAACATTGCACAGCAGTCTTACACGTGTCTGTGAATGAGCTTAAGCAGACTGATTCCCTGCAGTACTACTGACAGTATCCTATAAGATTTTTACCTGACGATGGACAGCTTCCATCCTTTAAGGAAATATCATCAAGTGCAATGTCTCCACGGTAACTTACTCCTCGAACAGCTTCAAAAACAATCTGCAAGTAAAGAATGTTTATAGAAAATTCTTTGGAAATTATGCTATTTCCTTGCAAGAACACTCAGGTTTGACTAAGGCGTAAAGGACTGACTTGGAACGTACTGTATTGACATTATCTCACTTCATAATTGAAAAACTATTTACAACAACTATTCGCAACTATTTACATTTCCCTGAGGGTGCCGCTACTATTACAACTTACATCCTTGGGTGTACATTATAATTGAAGTTGTTAGCTTCAGTTATAGCATACGCCAAGAGCAGATGGCATGTCATTGACAGACCTTGCGCTAAGTGTTCAAGGTGCCCACTTGCAAATCAAATTGTTGAGTTGGAACGAAATAAAAGTCTGCCTCTTTTCTCTGGTGGAAGTTTGTGATCACAATAGAATGTTTCAGCCAAATATTTTGGTAGCATTGACTGATGCATCTGCAATGTAAAGTAGGACATTAACATGACATGACATAGCCAAGTGAGAGCAATTGAAAGCTTACTTGCACATCATTTGTATGTTCCACGGTATATTCTGCTTGTATCCATCTGTTGCCCTGATCCCCTTGCCTTGTCCACTGAGGTTTTCCGAGGGAGGATCCTTGCTTCTTGTACAGGCGAAGGACATCAACATGGGGGCCATACATGTGGTACCAGAAGGAGACACAGTGTATGGCTTTGGTGCCATTGCCTCGAATTGTTGGACTGATTATGCGTGCAGTGTCGTTGGGTAGTCTTGGGGAAGATGTCTCAATGTATATGTACCAGCCTTGATCTGTTGAGTTAAGGGCGGCCATAATTGTTATTTTAGCACTAAAACAGCTTTTTTTCTAAGGCAAGTAAGTAATCTTGTTAGCTGATCCACTAGCTTACTGAGCTTCTCCAAAATAGCCACCAACCTGCCATAGTCAGTAAAATTTTGTCTCAGCCTTGGCATTGCACTGAGTCAATATATATTAATCACGAAAAGAGCCACACTTACTTGTTCCTGTTGTATGGTCTATACTAGGGCCAGTCAGAAAACTGCCTGTGGCTCCCCTGTGCCTTGTCCAGTCAAAACGATCTGCTCTTGACTGTGTCCAGGAGCACAGACCTGCCTCAAAGTTACAGTCGAACGGCATGGCCCTAGAAGGAGAAGGTCTACACCTGCCACCTGAAGTGAACGAAATGTCATCAATAGCTATGTCTCCTTGGTAGTCTGTTCCACGCACACCTTCAAAAATGATCTAGAACGAAAATCACACCAGGGTTAATTAATCCAAGGAGTGTCAGCACTAGCTAAAATGTATTTAGCATGTCACAAGAGTGGGACTGAAACACTGGCTGCGCACCAGATGGAAACTCTACCCACTGACCTACAATGACGATCTTGTAAATGGTTGTCTTGGCCATTTACATATCATTCACTGACTAGCAACCCTAATTTAAACTGAACAAAATGGAAATGAACACAATAAAAACTAAAACAGTGGATGGGCTTTGGTTTATCGCATGTGTTTCATTTCCTTTGTACGTGGAGGTTTAACCGACTTTTCGAATTTCTAGCACCAGCAGTAAGTCTTCAATTAGTGCCTTGAAAACCACAACCAAAATTTATTCACTGTTTACCGAGAACCTGAACAGTAGTCATTCTAAAGGGGCTATAGAGAGTCAATTCCAAAGTTTGGCCATTCACACACCCTATAAACTCGCTTCTACGGTTTGCTTTGCTTTGGCCTGAACATTTGTACACAAGGTCTTCAGACAACTTCCTCTTTGATAGCAATCCGACGTTATCCACACAATGCCTCACCTGATAGTAGCGATTTCCACTGAAAATTTGCACGGAGGCTGCATTCCATTTGTCTCCTTGATCAACAGTCATGGTCCATAACTTTGACTCTGACTGTCCATACACTCTCATGTACACATTCAATGTGCCAATGTGAGCACCTTTCATATGATACCAAAAAGACATACATCTGCCACCGCTAGCAGTTGGAGCAAATACTTCACTTTCTAGTCGTGCACGGTCACCACGCTTCCGAGGGAACGATGTTTCAATAAACATGTAGTTACCTACCAAAGTGAGTAACGCATTGCATCAATAGGTAGACATTGATTATCTGTAAACACAATATGTATTGGCAATCTCATCAGACTTAACACCAATGCAGGAAAATTTTGAGATGAAATAAACACTTACCGTTCTTTGACCCTGTTGTGTGATCTGTAGATGGCCCAGTAAAACCACTTGGTGTCCCGCCACTTCCTCGTGTCCAGTCAAATTCATCATCAACAATATTCAATGAATTGACCCAGGTACACAATCCTTTCTCAAAATCGCAGTCACCTGAAGAAAAAACAATCCAATTTATCATTCTACGGGAATTAGCAATTTTTAATGGATCGATTCGAGTATACTGTTAATTGGATTAAAAAAGGCTGAGTGGCACAACCTAGGCCAGCATTGTTGGTGGCATTACTGAAGCTTCCTCCAACAAAACTTTAATCACTTTAAAACTTCTCCAGTTAATCCATTACTACTAATTTCCTAACCTCTACAAGATCGAGAAGTTTCTCTCTATTTACAATGGTTTTAGTTGAGGTGGCAAGACTGCAGAAATTCTCTACTCTGTGTGGAACTGGTTGACAGGAAGAGAAACAGAGTAAGTTGAATGAGTTGCTGCAAAGAGTCATACCATAGTGTTCTTTTTTCGTTACAGTCACAGTATCCAAGTACCGCTGTGTTTGAGGAAATGCCATCTCTAGTGCATAAATAAAAACAAACTGATTTGTTCGCATACCTGGAAGTGGACAGGCACCATCCAAGATCTCAACATCATCAATTGCAATGTCTCCAGTGTAGCTCGTACCGGTGATACCTTCAAAAATCACCTGCGTGTGAAGATAAAGCAAAAGTCTTACATATAAGTCATTTGAAGTAGAGAGCACAATAGAACCAAGAGTCTGGATAACATCCCAAGAGAAGTTCTTGGGACTTATTACTCCACCGCATGAATGCACTTTACCCTGCATCAAATTTAAAAAAAGACCCAGGTGCTATTATAAAACACTTAACAGCCACTTACCTTGAAGTCAACAAGACTGTTAAGAGTAACTTGAGCTATTCGCCAGAAGTTTCCTTGGTTACCAGACAAACTCCAGATTGGTGAAGAGCGGGTATTGTTTTGCAACAAAAGAATGTTCAGTGTCCCGATAGTGGAGCCATACATGTGATACCAGAACTGAAGGCATCTTCCGTTAGTTGATTTAAATTGAGGGCTAACAAGCCACGCTTTGTGACCTTTAGTACGAGGTCTTGAGGTCTCAATGTACATGTAGTAGCCTGCAAGATATCAGATTTAAACCAGTCAAAGATGTACTGTAAAGGTCTCAACGATAAAACAGATTGTGGTGACCTAGAAAACTCTCCAACATACTAAAAACCAATTTCACATACAAACTTTTTTTATATTTTATATTGTATGTCATTGTTGTGTTGTAACTTAGCAATGATCATTGTTTGGATGGTCTGAAAGTCCTGAACCAATTTGACAACAGAATAATTTATTGGTGGAAATTGATTCTTCAGAAGAAACAAAACCTGTTGGTGTCAGTGATTAAGTTGTCTTAGAGAGCATGCCAGTACATGAGAAACTCGGTAACCAATGATTGAGAGATATATGTAGTGACGGTTTACTGGCCCATAAAGTGGGGAGAGAAACCCACCATTAGATGTTCCTGTTGTGTGGTCATATGATGGCCCAGTTCCTATACTGGCTGTGTAACCATTGGCTCGTGTCCAGTCAAAGTTATCACCATGGACATTGGTCCAGCCACAAAGTTTGGTGTTCTCAAATGAGCACTGCAGTTGAGGAGGGCACTGGCCATCCTGAAGAGATATATCATCAAGAGCAATATCGCCAGCCCAGCTGACTCCTCGGCGGCCTTCAAAGACAATCTGTTAAGAAAACATAGCAAAGAACTTACAGCAAGTGACATGCACAATGGTGCACATAGTGAATTGGACCTAATATCACTTTTAAGACCAGTAAAGGACCTATCAGCTTAAAAGGACTCCCTGGAATGATAGTGAATGATGTGTCTCATCTACAGACAGTGAACTGTTTCTTTATTAATTACAACATGTTTTCAATAAGTGACCCACCAACTTAGTTGTTTGCAGGCGTTTACAGTATTTTTACAACACTCTTTACCTGAAATTTAGATGAAACAGTTAGGGACACAACTGCATGCTTCCATTTGTTTCCTTGAGTACCACTTAACGTCCAGACAGGTGAGCCAAGTTGTTTGTTTTTCTTGGTGTACACACTCAAGGTGTCAACATGGGGACCATACATGTGATACCAAAACTGCAAGCACTTTTGTTGAGTTGCAGGGATCATAGCACTCTCAATACGTGCTGTGTCATTAGGTTTGCGTGGGGATGACGTCTCAATGTACACATAGTAGCCGGCAGAGCCGCCTGTGGTGTGGTCTGTAGCTGGCCCAGTAAATTGAGATGGCGTCTTCCCTTGAGTTCTTGTCCAGTTGAACGTGTCATCCAGTGCCTGGGTCCACCTACACATGTCTTTCTCAAACGTGCAATCATAGATAGAAGGTGCTGAAAAGACATCAACAACATAATTTATTTGTGCCATAATCTACAGTTCACCGTTAGGACAACAAGTAAAACATCTTCATCAAAACATTTCGTTTATTAACTAAATGGGGTCTTTATAACTACAAAGTCAAAATATTGAAACTGACCCAAGATTGGGATGATTAGTAGTCACTGGAAAAAGTTCATGAAAACATGAACAGTAAAAGGGCGTGAGAAACTGTGCCGCAACTCATACCGCTTTTAGTGCAATGTTTCAGTAAAAACCTGAACAGTAAAAAGGCACAGAAACTGTGCCTCAACTCATATCGGTTTTAGTGCAATATTTCAGTAAGAACAATTTCAAAAATGATGGGGAAACTTTGATGATTAGGAGAGAAACAGCACCCAGAAAACTAAATCCACTTAAAGGGATGTGAAAAAATTACCCGATGGCAGGAGTTCAAGATAGCCAATGTGGTAAATTACGGCAAAAGTTAAACAGTATTTAAAATTAAATGTTAAGAAGATCATCGCAGTAATATGACACAACTTATGCCGTTGCAAAACTGCATACATTGTGTCATAACTGCAATGATCTTCTTCTTTACATTTTAATTCTTCATCCCACAGTTCTAATATATGATATTCATATATTCATTATTTCAGTATTTAAAATGTAATTTGGTTCAACAATATAAATCAGAGTTGAATCCTAATAACTCAAACAGCTGGGGAACACATCTGAGAGAGGGCCCCTGACCCTCAGCTAGAAGATTTGATCTAAACACATCAATAAAACCATTAAATGTCAAAAATTGATGTAAAAGATGGTTAAATTCTCTAAGGGAGCAAAGCAGGGAAAACTGCAGTTGGTTTTAGTCAAAGGAAGGTACATTGTTGACTTACCGTGGGTATAGGTTGTCAAGACTGCAATTTATTTAAACATATTAGCCTTTTATGAAAGGATAAAAAGGATAAAGTCGCACTCGGGCCAAGGAGGCCCACACGGCCGGAGCTTATCCCAGTTTCCGTGGCATGAATCAACTGAGAGTATTGCTACTCCCCCCTGGATGGGATGCTAGTCCATCGCAGGGTTACCCCCCAGCAGTTTGTCGCCGGTACCCATTTATACACCTGGGTGGAGAGAGACAATGTGGGGCAAAGTATCTTGTGAAAGAGCAGGATTCTAATAATTAGAAAGTTGACACTTTGCATTTATAACAAGAAAAGTCTCAGGGGCATTAGACTCAGCCGTCATCCCCCACCGACACCCATCCCCATGGTAAAAAAAAGCTACTAGCATCACTCAAGATACAGTACAAGCCCACATGAGGAACTTAACTTACTCGCGCATGCATTTGATTTCAGACATGTACAGCTACCACAAAGCTAACAGTGGTTTGTTGATGATGAATAAATATGTTGTGACAAGAATATTATAGTAACACAGTTAGAGAAAAATGTCACAATATTTTGGTGCCTTAATATGTTACAATTCTTGACATCACAACTACATGACGTGCAGCGAAGTCTGGGGCATGTAACAGACAAAAAAGAAAAAGAAGACAACAAAAGAAAAAGTGTACAATGCTAGACTTGGCTGTCGCCATATTGGTGACAGCTGGCTTAAAAAAACGTAAAGCCTTATATACCTGCTGTTGGTGCTGTAGTGGATGGCACAGTAGACATTGTTGGCGTGGTCCAAGGATTAGTAGGCTTAGCATTTGAAGGCAGAACAGGACAACTACCAACTGTGAACTGCACATCATCAATGGCAATATCCCCTGTATATCGTTGACCCTTGATGCCTTCAAAGACCACCTACAAACCAACGAATATGTAAAATGAAGAGATGCATGACTGCAAAAGAGTTTGGTTTTCTTAGAAAGATCGGATCATTTCATTATATTAATATTCATTCACCATCCATCTATGGGATAAATACGAACTCTCAATTGACCAGTTCCCAGTTGGCTTGATAGCTCAGTTGGTTAGAACGCTGCACAGGTATTGCAGAGGTCATGGGTTCAATTCCCGTTCAAGCCTGAATTTTTTCAGGTTTCTTCTTTCAACTGCTTAAGTTGAAATATTGTCACTGCGATGGTCTTCATATATTTCTATCTCTAATCCGCAGTTCAAATATATGATCATTTCATATATTAATATTCAAAGATCGGATGTCTAACTCAACATTTTTCGTGGGGCAAGACAGTGCTTAAGGGTGTTTTCTATTGATCTCTAAAATGAAAGTCCCTGGTATTTAAAACATTTATCCACACAATATGTCCAACTACAGGTGGAATTTCATTGGACATGAGTGAATGACCAACATTCTGCAACTCTGGAGGTGTGGGAAAAACAGGCATACATGGGCCCATCACTTATCTCTAGAAAGTACCTGGCTTCACGTCAGCTTACTCGATGAGAAAGCCTTTTTTTGTGCTAGCTAAACCCATCCAGCCCCCATCCCCAAGATAGGCTTGCTCTTAAAGTGATAAAAAAGTAAACTTCTCAAAGCCCCTTAAAATGCTTCAAATTTGGTGTGGACAAGGAAACTTATTCCACAGGATCACCCCCAGTAGCCTTTTTGGGACATACTATTGCGAAGTTTCATTCAATTACAAATAATTGACAGTCACTGGTATTGAAACATTTATCCGGACATTACATCCACCTACACGGTAGGTACTTAACCCTGTGGCACAGTAGTATAAAACTGTGGTATGACAGTATTATGGCTCTCACCTGATAGACATTCTTGCTACTAACAGGAGCCTGAGCATATTTCCACTGGTTCTTTTGATCTCCTGACAGACTCCAGATCATTCCTGTTGAACCATTGCTGCTCATCCAGACATTCAGTGATCCAATTGTACTACCGTACATGTGATACCAGAATTTCAAACAACGCCCCGATGCACCTGTTGGCTGGAACTCTTCAGACTCGAGGTGTGCTTTGTCATTGGGATTACGTGGGTTTGATGTCTCGATGAACATATAGTATCCTACAAGTATAATGCAATAATGCAATATTACACACATTTGGGTGAGTTGGATGACACAAGGTTTCAACCCAGAGGACGTCTAGCAGAAGCTGCATGTTACTCCATAACGTAGAAAAAATTTACTTAGGGTTAAAGGGCTCCAATCAAGATTGCCAAACAAGGAAAGGGAATCTGAAAGTAATTTTCGTCACAACACACTTCACTTGATCCCACATTTATAACGATAAGAATTCACACTTACCTCCAGATGAATTTGTTGTGTGGTCTGTAGATGGACCAGTGCTAAAACTAGTCGTTGAACCACTCCCTCGCAGCC
>Ga0126336_10002051_pt1 | contig 11205 bp, 5 predicted proteins | sample SidCmetagenome_FD_92530 | JGI IMG/M metagenome (GOLD analysis project Ga0126336, IMG submission 92530) | Coral microbial communities from El Islote,Puerto Morelos, Mexico - Siderastrea C C metagenome | ecosystem: Host-associated > Invertebrates > Cnidaria > Coral | place: El Islote,Puerto...
GCAGCCTTTTTGCATATAGATTCTACATGCGCGTTCCACCTGAGGTTGTCCGAAACTACCACTCCTAACAGCTTTGCGGACGAGACAACTTCGATTTGCTTAAGCTTATCATTGATAGTGATATGATCTACAGTACTTCCTGACCTAGAGAATGATATTCTAGTTTGAGTTGAGTCAGTGATTCCTGGCACAGGACCGGTAGCTAGGTTGTTAACTATGTGAAAAAAAAAAAACGAAACCTCAGATCAAATTTTTATGATATTTTCTCATCAAAACCTAGGAAACATTTTATATAGTAAAAATGTTTAGAGTTGTTTTTGCTGTTACAGGTCGTTTTAATCCTACAAGATCAGTATGATCCGATAACTGCGGATCAAAAAGTATCAATGTTCTCAAGTCAGGCAATTCACGCCCACGCCTAGTCTCAAAAAAAAAATCAAAATCCTGAAACGTCGACAAAGAATTAAGAAATGCTGTACAGTGCTATCCTTTTTTTCTAAATAACTAATTAAACGTGTCCATTAGTGTCGTCTTCGAATAGAAAAAATTTGCTGTGATTATTTATGTAAAACCATATAGTCATTTCGAGTTTTTAGCCCTATGTACGTTAAATGTTGATTGTCAATAAATACGAAATCACTTTTTATCCTAGCCTTTTCGCTGAAACAAATACATTGTTTGCATAACAAATTTAATAAATCAAAGTTGTAATCACCCAGGACCTTTTGTTCGTTGAAGTTTGTGTAATTTATCTTGGATAAACCTTAAACTTGTCACACACGAAGACCAGCGGGTTGTTTGCCGGTATGAGCACCCAGCATGAAGGAAAATATATGAGGGGAAATTGCAATTTTCACCAAGTCAACCAAAACATTAACAGAAGGACGCTTGAAAAAGCCTGTTTTGTTGATTAAAAGCAGATCTTCGGAGCCTCGGTCGAGTGGCATAAGCTCTCAGGGGAACTTGGGGTTGCCAGGTGAGTATGCGAAAGCCAAAAAGAGCCGAAAGCTGCAGGACCTAAAAACCACACCCAGGCCTTAACCCCTCTTTGATAGGGTGTATTTAGGCGAGGTCTGGCAAAAAGATAATATAGCGTCGACAAAACTTTTTATTCAAAACTCAATAAATCACATTTCCCACACCAGTATTCAAGGAACAACTCATTAAAGATATCAATCCTAATTCATCTCCAGTGGGCGAATTCACTTCCATGCAGTTCAATTTGAAAAATATAAAATCCTGAAACGTCCCCAAGGAAATGAGAAATAGTACCATTGTTATTCAAGTATCAGCTTCTTAATCATAATAATTAATCCACGAGTCTGTCTGTGTCCTGTTCAAACAGATAAACTTGAGTTATTAGTTTGGTGAGACCCAAGGCATATAGTCGCTTTTAGCCCTATGCAGTTTTCATTTTGTTTTGCTCATAAATGTGAAATTTCTATTCTTTCAAGCCACACCGTTGAAACAAATACACTGTTTGAAGGTTTTAATCAATTTTTTAGGTAAAGTTTTAATTTGAATTTAATTTAAAGTTTTAATTTAACTCGCAATTCTCCCCAGGGTCTTTTGTTCTTTTGGTTAAGCCTTAAATTTCTCACACGCGAACTGCATGACAAGTATTTGGGTTGATATACGCCCACAAAATGAACTGAGCTTGGAGAAAATTGCTTTTTACACCAAGTCAACTAGAACATTAACAACAAATGATAACAAAGTAAGAAACAAAAGTCAGTAAATCCCTTACCAAATGATCATCTCAGGGACAAGAAAAATACCTCTTTCAAAATAACTGAGTCAAACGGCCAAAACTTGATGCCCGTTCTCGTTCTTAAAGCTGTTCAACATTTTAAAGTACTCAATGTTCTCTGATTCATTTTGTTTACTTTACGACGGTTGGTTCATTGTTTTTAGGACTCCATCGCCCTCCATCGTATGTTCTTCTTGCTGGATTGGCGGTTACAGATTTTTGCATCCGGCTACTAAGCCAGCCTGCTTTTTTTGTTTACTGGCTGGAAACAAAAAGATGTACTGCATTGGTGGCATTGTAACAGAAAGCACTGCACTCAATTTTTCCTCGTTAACATTTTTCGTCATAACGATGATAACTGTAGAAAGATGGCTGCATATGAGCCTAAGATCTTTGCTCACAGTGCTCGAATTGTCATTTTTTATGTAAATTTATATAATTAGCAATTTCGCTGATTTTCGGTTAGCCGTTCGCATGTACGCTTGGTGTTATCAGTGTCAAGCCTTCGATGTAGTTGTAGCTTTTTTTCGTTCTGACGGGTTCACTTTATGTTGTTCTTACAGCTTTGCCTTATATCAAAGGTTTTCAGATCATACGCCACCATCAGAATCAAACAAATGAAAACGCCACTGACATGAAAAAAATATAACAGATCCGTCTCTACAGTTTTGTACTTTCTTGGATTATTTGCTTCCAGTTACATTCCCTACATGTGTTGCACAATTGTGTTTCACATTTTGCGAGATCTCGGAAAATCCTCAATGGCGACCTTGAATGTTTGCGCAGCGGTGGTGTTCTAATCGTCGTTTCTCAATCCCTTGATGTATTGTTAGGAAATAAAGGAAATTAGAGACAGTGTAAGAAGTACCATGACAAAATTATTTTGGAGGCAAAAGGGAAAAGAATCTTGACAGTCCCCACATTGTAACATTTAAGCCCGGGCGGGGTACTCCCCATAGTGAGCCAGAAAGGGGTGCCTTTTTTAAGTTCGCAGTATATTAAAGGGTAGGGAGAATTGCCATTTTGGTATTCGAAAGGGTCACAAAATCAGCTGCAAAGTGGAAGAAATGGTGGCTAAAGGAAAGTACATCAAAGAGTGCCACGTTTTGGCAGAAATGACTACGCAACTGAATCAGAACGACTGAAAACCCGGGAAAAGCGTGGCGATTATAGGAAATTCTGTTGTTTTGGCTTTTCGTTGAGGTATAAAAAAGGGGTGCAATTTTGCTCTAGGTATATGAAAGGGGTGCCATTTTGGTAAAAATAAGTATATTAAAGGGTAAGGGTTTGAATCTCCGGGCGGAGCCTCCCCGTGTAAAACTTTATTGAGTAGCCCCCCCGAGGCATTTAAGTTTAGTAAGAAGTAATTTGAAGGAAAGTCACAGTACATAGTAAATTGTCTTTAAGTGTAAATGCAGCTATTAAAGCGGATCAATTAAATGTGTACTTTACAAAATAACCTTTAGCGACTGTCGTGTGCGCGTATTGGATAAAAACTGTGTCATGTTTCTAAAAAGTCAATAACTTTTCCATGCACTCCTGAGTACAAAAGAATAGTTGAACCAGAATCAGGGTGGCCAAACGCGTTCAACATGTCGAATTCAACAAAGTTGATCAGCTTTGAATGGAAACTGTAAGAGGGACTTTTATTAGGTGAATTAAGCTCCACGGGTGAGCGAGAGGTGCCCTGCTACAAACCAAGATCTTTACATCAAGTGGATCACTTCGTTCAGGAACATGTCGTTTTATTGCTGGTCTTGACTCATTCGGTTACAGGCAGAACTCAAAACTCTCACTGAAAGGTTTATTGTCATATACCAGTTACAGCCAACAATATTTGGACAACTCAGTTTCCTTTGCATAAGATTACCAAATAGAGGAATTTCTAAATATTTTGCTATTCGCCCCTTTACAACCTAAAGCTAATTTGACATTCCAAATGTTTTGTTTCAAACAGCAGGTTAAAACACCTATATGATTGGCTTTACCATCACAAAGCTTAGCGATATTTTCTAACCATAGAAAATTATACTTTCTACCTGAAAAATCTCTCGTAACAAAACGTTGAGACGTTTGTTCGAGGCCTTTTGGGCCCAGGCCAAATGGATGGAGGAATTCCATTCAACATCGTTCAACGTTGTTGAATTCAGCAGTTCAACGCATTTGGGCATGCGCATTCTGTTGAATAATGTTAGGTCCCTGACATACGGATTTTACGGTGTTTAGTGAGATGCCTAAACGAATTCAACTTCCCGTCCGATTCAACATCTTCAACGTTGAGTTGTAGCCTGCGTAGCAAGCGTTTCCATAGGCTTTTCCACACGTTGCCCCAACTTTCGCCGAGCGAAAGTTGGGGTGAAGGCAAAAAAAAAAGAAAGAAAACAGGGGAGGAGGAGGGCTGGGAAGCGAGTTCTTGTCCATTGCGCGTGCGTTATGTCGTTTTGCTTTTGCTGATCGCAAGGTGGGAAGCAAGCTTTAGATGAAGAGACAACATTTTTGGTCTTATCACTGTCAAATGAGCATAAATCATTTTGCAATTAATCTTCTTAAATAACACCACAAATTTCACGGTACGAGGGCTTGCTTGAACAACGAAGTCTCAAATTTCCTTCTTTGAATTTCATCAATTGGTACGCAACTGATTAATCATCTTTAAACGCGCACCAATGAGGCAGTGGAAGACCAAGTTATTTGTTTTATGCTGAATGCACACGCTTTCAAATTATATTCTCCTACGATAAGAGCAGTTAAGGAGGGAGGTTAGGGTGGAAGGTGCTTCCACTTACACCCTTCCCCATTGGAGGAAAAGGGAACGGGATTTGGGTGGGAGGCGCTCTCACCCACACCCCTCTCCACTGACGGGAGAGTGGAGTAGCTTTGAGTAGGAGACGTTTTTACCTGCACACCTGCCCACAGAAGGGAGAAGGAAGGGGGGTTGAGGGGAAGGCAGTTTCACCCGCATTGCCTCCTCCACTCCCCAAATGCAACCAGAGGAAGAGGGGGGGGGGGCTTTAAGTAGGAATCGTTCCTTCCCGCACCCCTCCCTCCCGTGGATGGGAGGTTATAAACCTGCGTTTTTAATAGTGTAATTATTTGAGGGTTAACGGGGGAGCTTAATAAGATATAACTTTGTAAAATTAATTGTTCAAATAGAGTTTGGTTTTGTTTGATACTCCTTGCATTCAAAAGTTTGGCGTTTGAACTGGGGAAGCTGACTAACCCTCCCAAATTGAGAAGATTGGTATTATATTGTGTTTACACGAAACGGAAACCTCATACAACAATAGGACCAAGTGCTGCTACAAATGAAAATGGGATGAGACTTTTGAGGGTTCTAATTTATGCAATTTTGCCAATGGGAAATGAAGAACAAGTCCCAATCGATACATCAGTCTTAACTGGCTATAATTGACGTAAATCAAAGGACGAACATACCTAAAAATGTCTAAATTAAGAACTGCATTAGAAAGCTCAGGGTATACTGGCATCATATTATGAAGGCTAGCTTTGATCATTTCAACTTTTAGTTTGTCTGAAAAAATGATTCGCTCTTTTTCAATCTTTTAACTTCCTAAGGTGTGGGTCACCTGTACGCAGTGCACGCATTTTTCTCAAGAACACCCCAAACCTCTTGACAGGGGTCCCTTCTTCGCCCTCCGTCGCCTCTAGTATGCAGCAGCCTTAGCAGCAAACAGTTGAATCAAATAAAGGAACGCCATTCAGTTATGCAATCCGGTGCCTTAGTTTATTTCAGCGCCATCTAGGTAAAGTCGATAAGAACTTGGTTGTGTGTGCTTCAGGCGGGTACTAAATTTTATGGTGATGAAATTTTTTTTTTCAGTCCAGAAACGGCTTTAAAGTCGTTTTGATACAAACTAAGTCATTTTCGATACAAACATCAAGTCGATTCGAAACAACCCAAGTCGTTTCCATACATTCACCATATCAGTGCAGAAGTTGACAAGGATATGGGGACAGATTTCCACCACAGATTTGTCAGAAGAACATTTATTAAAAAACGAACAAACGCCCGGATCAGACCGACCCGATTAAAAAAATATGTGTGACGGTCAAGAGCTGGACTGGAGTACAGTGGAGTCCTGTTATATCTCGCACTCGCATAGGGACCAAAAATTGCTCCAGAACGCGGCAGTTTGATAAAAAAAAAACACTGCGTCACATTCTCCAAGGAAAACGGGTTTCTGTGCGAGATCAAGTAGCAGGGGATTAAGGAGATTGCCTGGGTTCCAGTAAGCGGGAGTCTGCTGTACGACAAACCGCACGTGACTGTCTTTAGGAGGAGTCCGCCTTAGATAGATATCTAAGCTGGGGACGGGAGCTAGGGTGACCGTGTTTTCAATATGTGAAATGGCAATATAATTAGTATAAACTACAAAATCTCCTCAGAGTTCTTCGCGAGCCTTTTCTTCAACAGGTCTTTTCACTGGCATAATATCTTGATCGCCATCTCTTGCATCCGTATCATCCTCTTCTTTATCCTCTTCGCTCTCTTCCTCACTATAGTAATCTTGCTCCAGCTCTAGCAAGTCGATCAGCCTGTAATACTCATTCGTTATGGATATAACAGTTGCCTAAAACAGTAAAACAAATGATTAATAAACAGGAATTGAGTCGACTAAATCTTGAAAGGACCTCTATAAATATATATATATACTCACAACTTGTGAGTATATTTATACGTATATATATTTATAGAGTAGGTCAAACTTCAAGTTTCTAAAACTGCCTCCCGGAGCTTTAAATCGACAAACCAAGCCTATAATTACGAACATTAACACAGCATTTGTGTTTCTAAGCGTTTTTATTTGACTTTCATCCGTTCAAAAAGCCGTAATTATCGTATTCACAAAATCCTTTGTACACAACCGAAACGAAGCGGCCATTAACATATAGCTAGCACAGGTCCGCAACACAAACGGAGGATGGTAAACCTGTGGAGAAAACCAGTAGAAAAATTATGTGCAGAATCAGTTCTCCCACCGAAACGGTTTTCTGTTCAAGATAGCGGAGATTACATCGAGGTAATACTCCTATCCGACCTACAAACGACAAAAACATTGCGGGATTTGAATCTGTTGCTCTTGCATATGTATAGAGCGCTTTTCAAACGAGTGTCGTAAAACCAAAACCAAAGTAATTAGGTAACTCTTAAATGATGCAAAGACCACTTGGACAAAATGCAGCGAGATGAAGCCGGTGAGTTTTGTCTCACCGAAATATTGGGCAATAAAAATGCACTTTTAAGCAGTCCGGTAAGCCTTGCAATTGTTCCAAAGTAATTACCCAGCCAATCACAACAAAAAGGGACCAAAAACATATTACCCAATGAACCAATCAGAACTCGAAGCAAATACATGTAACCGGCGCCAAGCGCGGGAAAATGCGTGCGAGAGAGTAGGGATTGGTTTGAGTTTTACTTCTGATTGGTCGAAAAGTGGCGCGAGTTTTTTAACCAATCACAGATCGAAGTAAAGCAAACCTGAACCAAAACGCGAATTACTTTCGACGTACAGTCAATTGAAAACTGCCCTATAAAGATCAGCCTTTCTCTTGGGGATGTACCCTTTTTTGATTAGTCTGGGAAGCTGGTGTGCTAAAAATGCTACTCTTTGTTGTCTACAGCCGGTGTTCTCTGGAGTCAAACTCTCTAATCCATTTATCGGCAATATTTTCGTATTTTAAAAGTAATAAAATTCCCTAAGCCACTCTCAGTTCACTAACCGCCACTTTTTTACATTTATATTTCGATATCGAGAGAACATATTCTCTGGTTAGCTTAGCTGCCAGAAGTAGTTTAGTGGCAAATATGTCGAGTTCTTGTCGTTCCCTCACACAAGCATCACCCAAATGGCTATTGCAAATACGCGCCGAATCTGATTTGTTTAATTACTATAATCATTGTCTCATTCGATAATAGACAACATTCGTGCGCGTGAGCTCTGTCCTTGAAAAGTAAACTTCTGCTTAAATCATTTTGGTAAATACGACCTAAGCATTGTTGTTCTCTGGTTAGAATGATTTGTGTGTCTACGCGTTTTCATTTTCCCTACTCTGCCTCTTGTCTATTCGCTTATAGAAAACTTGGCCTCGTAGTTTGATTAAATGTCATCAAGAGAGGATAAAGGGGTACCCCTTTATCCTCTCTTGATGACATTTATCAACTTATCTATTCATTCAACTTATCTATTCATTCAACTTATCTATTCATTCATGTCATTCGTCCATTCATCGATAACGCGGAAGAGAGTCAAAAAAACAAACAAACAACCCAAAGAAAGACAAATATCACCACTCCTGTTAACACGCACTGCGCCAGAACAGAATGGGGGTGAGGATTCGGGCTAAAACCCCAGGGGGTACTCGCTATAGCTGGCTATACGGGGAAGCTCTGCCCAAAATGGGTTAATTTTTATACTTTCTATATACGAAAAGGTAGGAAAATTTGTTGTTTTAACATTATAGAGGGTGGTTTTAAGCTGAAAGTGATAGCAGCTAAATCTGAGTACTAAAAAGGGTCGCAAAATTTTGGTACAAATCACAGTGCTAGAATTTTACGAAAGCTGAGAGCATTCAAGCGACTAAAAGCCCACGATGATCCACTGTTTTTAGTAATATTTGACTTGTAGAAAAGGTTCAACTTTTGTTCTAGGTATATGAAAGGGGTACCGTTTCGAACAAAATTAGTATATTTATAAAAGGGTAAGGGTTGTAGGGTGTCAACCTCAGGCAGGGCCTACCCATGCGAAACTTTACCGAGTACCTCCTAGACTAAAACAAAATTGCGTTGCGGGACAAAACTTAACAGCGCGGATTATGAAGGTCTTTTGGGTCAAGAATTCAGCATTACCATGATTTCTGAGTTCTATAGCATCCCTCTGTAGTCTATACTCACGCGATCTTTGTCCAGTTCTTCAAGATCTTTTCGAGAAAAATGCTTATCCCCATCCACATCCATCAGTTTAAACATCTTGAAAAATAAAGGAACATATTGAGAAATTATTTTTCTAATAAAAGCAGAGCTTTTTTTCAATTTACGTCTTGCTGCAGTAAGTGTGGTACGTATTAGAGGGTCGACTCGAGTTCAAGAGTAGACAGTTGAAAGTTAAATTTAAATCCAAGGCTTTAACCCTGTAATTAGTACTGAAAATGACGCACTTTTACCCTTTTGGACGCGGTTCATTAGTTTCTGAAGTTTCGTTTTGACGACAGCTAATTCAAAAGGGAAGAAAAGAACATCTGCTTGGTTAAATCTTTGTGAGTCTTTTGATCACGCAAGATAAATAAGAAAGAACAAGTAAATAAATTAATTCATGAACGAAGGAATGAATGAATGAATGAATGAATGAATGAATGAATGAATGAATGAATGAATGAATGAATGAATGAATGAATAGTTACTTATCTTACCGTTCTAGCTGCTAATTTCATATCGTCAGTCCACCAGATTTTCTGGTTATTAAATGTGTAGGGATCCTGGAATAAAGTTCATAATAAGAAAACAGTGGGAAAACTGCCTTATAGCAAACCGCTGCATACCTTTTTTTTACTGAAACTATGAATAATAATAGCCGAAAGTAATAGCCGTTGTTACTTGAAGATTTAAAAGTCTTTTTCTCTGGTGCTTTGCACTGAAAATATTTATTTCTACCTGTAATTACTGAGATGTTTTTACCGTGTGAGGATGAAGTTTATATGACTCAGTATCGCCTCTTTCGAGGGATTGTTACCTAGGTCTCTGAGTCGGGGGTTTGCTACGTAGGTCTTTGAATCAAAGGATTGCTACGTAGGTCTTTGAGTAACTATAATAAGTTATCTGAGTAAAACCATCACAAATCTCAGAAAATATTCGTAAAATTTTTATTTATGGAAAGGAGATCTTTAGGGAGTTTCGAGGAAATCAGTTTTTGCAACTGTACAGCCTCAGTGTATCAATTATTGACATCCCCTAAATACCCTAAATGTAAGCAAACGCCCCAACCTGATTGCTTCCCTAATAATGGGATATATGCTCTCGTAACCCACCGGTTAACCCTCGGACGTGCAAGGGGGGGGGGGATGGCTCTCCCCTTATAAGGTGTATTTTTAATAATTTATGTATTTTTGTGAATTGAATTGTGTGTGTGAATAAAGTTAAGTTGTGAAGATGAAAAAAAAATGTCATCCCTTTTTCCGTGAAAAAAGCACAAAAGGTCGACAAAAAGCAGAAGGTGTTTAATTATCATCAAAAATACTAGCATCAAAAATATTCAATTTTTGCCGTCTTTTGATCACTTCTCATTTTGAGTGAAATCCAACATGGTGGCCAAGATAGCACCATCTTGGATGACGTCACGGGCCCTAAGCAGCGCCACAGCCCATAATATATACCTCATCTTGTGGAGCACATTACAGGCTCTCTAACAAAAGTAAAATCTTTTCGAAATATTGTAACACAACAAAAACCCAGGAGGGGGTACCATTAACCCTCCCCCTCCCCCTTGTGCCACTGTAGGGGTGTGGCCGAGGGTTAATTTTAGTGTGCTCTCGTTTGACGAAACATATCACACGGTACAAAATCGTTGGAGGGTATGCACTGTCGCTTTGATATCCGTTGTCCGATTTTATCAGCGAAAACGCGTCTAAGAAAGAAAGTAACGTTTCAGTTCTTTTCTTTGATTCAATCGTAGTGGAATAAAATCACGTAAACTAATCAACTTACATTTATTTAGCCGCAATTACGCTGAGACCATAACTGGCTGTTTTCTCTTTATCGTGCTCGCGTTATATAAATTAACCGAGGGTTATAAAATGAAGAAACACTTCCTGGCTTTCTGGAATGTCGCAGGATAACTAGCCTGCGTAGCAAGCGTTTCTGTAGGTTTTTCCGCCCGTTCGAGGCATTTTTCGCTTTTTGGCACTTTTTTGAGCTCGCCCCAATTTTCGCGCGTTCAAAAAGTGAAAAATGCTTCAAACCTGCGGAAAGTCCCACGGAAAACCTTGCTACGCAGGCTACAGGACAACGCTTTTTTCCTGAAGGATTGTCCTCCAAATTTTTACAGTTCAGGGCTGTAGCTAGCATGAAGCAACACGGGACACCTGCATCCCCTATGTTTTATGCCAAAAAGAAAAAGATACTGTTGGAAATCCCTAGAAAGATGTTTGCCACTAGGTGATAAAAAATTGACCCACGTAAGGTGTGCAAAAAACGCTTTGAACAGACACAAGTGGTTTGTATTGCGGCTCGTGTGACACCAATGCACCAATCCTGTGCGCATTGCTACGACTACAAGCAGCTGACTTAGAGTAACATGGCTTATAAAAGACAAAACTTTTACCAGGAGCCATAATCGGGGACGGAGACCGTAACTGAATACCATTTTCAGTGATGGGGCTGGCCCCATCGAAAAAGACAAATGTGCTATTTTTAGAAAAAATTGCGCCATCGCGCGCGTGAA
>Ga0126336_10002052_pt1 | contig 11204 bp, 16 predicted proteins | sample SidCmetagenome_FD_92530 | JGI IMG/M metagenome (GOLD analysis project Ga0126336, IMG submission 92530) | Coral microbial communities from El Islote,Puerto Morelos, Mexico - Siderastrea C C metagenome | ecosystem: Host-associated > Invertebrates > Cnidaria > Coral | place: El Islote,Puerto...
CCATTACACCCCAAAAATATCCCGCGCTCGTTTCACTTGTTTGGGAAATAAGGCACTGGCCACACGCACGGCTTCTTTCACGTTCTTATTGTCCAAGGCTTTCTTGGCTCGTTTGGTGATTTCCTTTTTGATGACTTGTTCGGTTTTTCGTTTGACACCTCGTGATAACCCGGCTTTCAAACCACTCACAGTATTACTAGGCAGTTTTAAAGGATTCCGGGTCCTTTTAAGGCCTTGGAGACCACCCCGCACGACCTCCCTCATCAGACCGTTCCCATGTTGATCATACCACTCATCCGTACGAAACCGTGTCAAACTCCCCCCTCGCATGTTGTTTTTTCTTCTTGCTCTTCACCAATGTCTGTGCTTCACGTGACCCTTTCTCTTTTATACCGTCATCTGCCTTTTTTCTTCCGAGTGGTCGCCGCTTCCATGGCTTTTTTGCCGCCGTAACCCGCGGCACCACCCACCGCTCCCAACGCTGCGGCCTTCCCCACGGCCAGCAAGGCTGGAACGAGAGCGGCGAGAGGCAAGAGACCGCCTCGTTGCCTTCTTCGTCTTCGACGCGCTCTTGTCTTTGGCATCTTTGACTGACCATCCCCTTTTCCCTTTTCTTTTTATGCCTTTTTGAAGTGCAAGGTGACAGTTGTGTTCCCTTTTCCAAACCTGACCAACTTATCCTCGGTGCCAGACGTTTCGGTGACTTGAATTTGAATGATTTCCACGACTTCATTGCGAAGCGGTAGGTATTGAATGTGCAACAGTTCAAAGTACATGGTGCCTCTGCCTTCCCGCTTGTAGCGGATTTCTCGCAACAAATCGGTCACGCGATTGCCTACCATCATACTGCCTGCCACGTCCGAGTACACGTGCAGCGATCGCGAGGGGTCGCCCACCACCGAACGAAACGCCACATTCAAGTTGGTGAAACGCCAACTACAACTCATACTCAATTCTAAATGATCCGGTAAAAAAGAACGCACCGTCCAAAAGACCGGGCTGCTCTGATCGTCTTTCACATCATTCCAATCGCTGTTCTTTCTCATGTCGGGGATTTGATCACCCATGAATTCTTGCTGTAAGTTAGGACCCAAAATCAAACCAATGCTAATTTTACGTAACCATCCCATCTTGAGAGCAAACTTGGTGTAGAGGGATAGGGCCGGTGTCTCGTCGACGCTGGCACAATGACACACATTCGTGTTGTCGATGAGCAGATCGTCCCCTTCCCAACGAAACTTGACATAGGTGTGTTTGCCCTGATCGTTGGTAAAACGGCTGCCTTGAATCGCCGTTTCCTTGCGTCGTTGTTCCAAGTGGGTAATGGTGGCTTTCATGAAACTCACCCCATCCACCACCCAATCCCATTGTTGGATGTCGTTGATGAGGGTTTGAGCCGTGCCTCGGCGACCGGCCATTGTGCCATCGCTTTTACCCGGTGCGGGATAGGTTTGATCCCAGGACGTCCACATAATGACCCATCTTTTTGCACCAAGTCGTACACATTGACGTGTGTATCCGGTAAGGAAATGGCACTCAAACCCACTTACCATGGACCCCCCGTCAACCGCAATGGTTGGGGTAAACAAATCTTGAACGAATTGGCTTGGTTGTTGGGAAATTCATGTCGGTTGGCATGACTCGGTAACGTCACGTAGAACGACATCTTGTCTTCTGGACCGTTCACACCACCTCCCTTTTAAAGTGGAGGGTTAGGATGGTATGCCCTTCCCCAAATTGCACCAGATCTCCATTGGTTTCGGCCATCTGCGTTTCCACGATTTCCACCACTTCGTTGCGTACCGGGACATATTGAATGTGTCGAGGTTCAAAGTGCGTGGTTTCTTTGGGCTGATACTTGATTTCTCTTAAGAGATCCGTGATGCGATTCCCTACCATACTGCTGGTGCCCACATTGCAATACACGTGCAAGGGTCGCGCCTGGGGAAATTCCGTGGACGGCCGAAACGTCTCGTTTAAATTCACAAAACGCCAATTGCACGATAGACTCAACACCCAATAATCCCCATCCACTTTCCAAAAGGTGGGTTTGTTGTTGCCATCGAGGACATCCGTCGGGGTGGGAATGGTGGAATTGCCTTGCAATTCTTGCACCACGTTCGGTCCCAGTCTAAAATTGCCGGGGGACACTTGTTCGATCCATCCCATTTTCAGGGCCAAGGTTTTTCCCCATGACACGCGTGCCACTTGAGTTTGGCAATCCACATTGCTGGTATTCAACAACAAATCCCCTTCCGAGGTCCATTCAAAGGTCGGGTACAACTTGACGCCATTGTCCTCCGTCCATTTGTTTTTGGGTTTGGTTCGTTTGGCGCGTTCTTGGTCGTAACGGTACACCAGTTGGTGAAAAAAGTGCGATCCCGTCGACGAGGCCAAACTGTCTCTCATGTCTCTGCCCCTGAGTTTCAATTCGCGCTGTTCATGCCACCATATCACGGTCCCTAGATCGTCTTTGTCATTCACGCGTTCGTGCCATCGCACGTACAATAGCGGATCGACGTCCGTGACAAACTGTTCTCCCACTGCCGGGATGGAAGGTAAGGACACACTCGCCATGCCCACCATCCATCCCTTACCCACAAATCGAATGGGTTTGGGTAAACGATTTCTGAACTGCTGGGCCTTGTTTTCACGAACTCCCGTCGACTGGCGTGACTCATCAACGTCACGTAAAACGAGGAGCTGGGGACCCATGTCATGATTATTGGCGTTGTCTTTTTCGTCTTGTCTCTGTCGCCCGGGTCTTTTTCTTCTTGGGTGGACGGAGGGAGGTCACGTCTCCCTTGGCAATCCAACTGTTGTACTTGTCAGGCCACCCTTTCCACTTGACCCACAGGCGATCTTTTTGACGCTTAAGTACCTTCTCGATCCGAAACAAGGCTTGATTGGACACGTGGACTTTTTGTAAATCGGCGTCGTAAAACGTGCCTTGGACGGGGGTGTCATCCCATTCGCGAATCTTATAGGTGGGCACAGGACCCGGCACCACGCGATGCACGACAAACACTTCTTCGGTCCAACCGGGTAAATACCCTTTTACCCTTTTCTAAACAAGACGGGTAAATACCGTCTTGTTTAGACGCACTCGATCCCCGACGTTGAATTTAGGTTTTTCCTTTTTCAACCGTTTGTCGTACAAGCGTTTCCACACGGCTTCTTCGTTGTCCCACGTCACGTCTTGGGGGGCCATGCCAATACTTCGATGACGCGTGGCATTGTACCCTTGGACCAACTCAGGTAACACGTCATCAAACTTGAGCGTGTTGGCAGCGGTGAAATAACGGTACAAGCGTTCTTTCAAGGTCCGGTTAAATCGTTCCACCACACTCGCTTTGGCATCCCCTTTGGTCGAAAAATGCTGGATCCCTTGCTCCTCGAGCCAACGTTGAAACGTGCGGTTGTAAAATTCCTTCCCTCGATCCGTTTGCAATCGGTTGGGTCGACGGCCTTGTTTCACAATCTTGTCAAACGCTTGGACCAACGCCACCCCGGTTTTGGCTTTCAAGGGTTGCACCCACGCGTACTTGGACAACACATCCAACACCGTCAGTAAATACCGTAGGCCCCGATTATACTTGGCCAAGGGTTGCACTTCCACCAAATCCGCCACCCATTGATCATCCAATCCTCCTACCATCACGGGCAAGGTAGGAAAACGACGACGTCGAGGTTTATGCAACGTATAGGCCAAATCCCGTTCCAACACGCGTTGGGCTTTTTTCAAAGGGAGGTGATGGGCCTTGGCAAACCGTTGCACGCCTCCTAAACTCCCCGGGGCTCGAGGATCATGGTAACGGGTCAACCATGATGGCGAGACATCGCGCTTGTTTTTCTTTCGAGGCGCCATACTTTCTGGCACTCACCCCACAAGGTTGGTATGGGATGGATGGTGTGGGGGTGCGCCTTTTGAATGATTCGATACCATCGCTAGGCATTCGGGTGGGATTTTAACCATAAGACAAACACCACCTATCGATACAGGTTGAGGTCCACCCGGGTTTCTTCAAAGACTTGAAGAGGAGACGTGTCCTCGGGACAAGGGGGAATGGGTATTGGTTCGCCGGGTTGGTGGTCATATAACATTTGGCACAGGGCCTGATGGCATTGCCATTGAGCCAGTGACAACAAACCCATCCACACAGACTCCGTGGTCACACGAATAACATCTTATTCGTACTACATTCACCTTTATACATTATTTTCTTAAAAGAGACCAGTACGGTCATAAGCTACAGTCTCTAAACCTTTCTGCCAGTTCTCGACACTGTCACTGTACTTGGGTGGAGGTGGAGCTGGGGCCACCATCACCTCTTGACGGTTCTTGAGATCTTGAATTTCTCGCAGCAACTGTTTCTCATAGTCTGTCAAGGGACGTTCTCGTTCCACGTCCTCTTTCCTTCTGACTCGAGGTGGAGGTCCTGGGATGTCATACCCACGCTTGGGATACCCTTGAGCATCACGACTTGGTAAAGGCGGTTCGGCGAGTGGGTCGGCCTTTTTGGGGGGATGGTCATGAAACCAGGTCCAGTACTTGGGACCCAGTGGTTGATCGGCCCACCGAAAGAAGTCACACGTTTTCTTGGAACAAGTCACAAACAAGCGATCCGGGTTGGCTGGGGAATGGCTCTGTTGAAGCGTGGCTGGTTCACGGCAAAAGCACTGCAAACAACTCCACATGTCACACACTTCTGGATGAGGTTGACTATACACGGCTTTCATATAGTTGGGGGCTTGATCTTGCCCACAAAACAGCAAACACGGTTGCATGGGGCATTTCACATAGGGCCAACCTTTTTGAGATTCTCGTGCCTCCAAACGCACGTCATGGCGTGGGCAGACCATGGTGTCCGCGGGTGGGTCTTGGGCTTTGGCCCAGGCGTCGGCAGTCTCATACTCGTGGGTCAGTGTGAATTGAGGAGGTGGGGGCATTTGGGTGGATTGCTCCACCATGTCATTCAATTCTTTCATCATTTCTTCCACAGCAGCTCGGGTGTCTTCCACCACCTTGCGTACCACAGGATCACAGTCCTCGGGCGTCACCACCGGGTCATTCTCTTTCTCCTTCTTCTTCTTCCCAACAGGGTGAGCGCTTTTGTTTGATTTTCTCTTCCGACCCGGATTGGGATAACGCGCTGGAGAGACAGGGTCATAACTCACATCAACGGACATCCTGGTAAAGGCGATGTCACCCCCACCGCACACCGGTTTTTATACCCTTGAACCCTTCATGGGATTGGTCAGCTTGTCATGACCTTATAAGGACCTCTCGTTGTCCCAGTGGTCAGCTTTCCCTATATAAGACAGTGTTTTCTTCCCTGGATCGTCATTCGAAGTGGATGGACTACTACAAAGACCTCAAGCGGGACGACTTTGTTTCGGACGACGACTATTTGGCCGAACGTGTCCAACGAGGTCTGGCGGCCGGCTTCACGTTCCTACAGTGCCGATATCATCACTTTATTGATTTCAGTTTGGCCTTAGGGTTGAGTCCAGCCGAGATTCTGGCCATTGTGGGACCTGACACCGGTTACGTTTTTCCCGACGAATGTGCCCAGACATCGACATGATCGGAGAACAAGATCTCGATGCCATGCAACTCAACATTGGCCAGGGGCATGTGGTGTACACCGGGGGAGCCAGAGGCACTGACGAATTGGTCGAACAAATGGCTCGACAGTTTGGCATGCAAGTCAAAGTTTTGGTCCCTCCCAATCATCCTCGAGCCCAATACATTACACCTTCCACCGTGGAAGTCTTAATGCTGGCAACCCGCATCTTCACCAGGCGGCTCAGAAACTAGGGAAACAGATGCCTACTCATTTTTACACGCTTCAATTGTTGCAACGCAATTATCAAATTGCCAAAAAAGCGCATACGATCTATGCTTTTGGCATCTTGGAACAGGACAAACAACATGTGAAAGGGGGCCAAGCTGGACTGTCCAACTGGCTTTGGATCAAGGCAAACAAGTCTACCTCTTTGATATACCCATGCAAACATGGCACCGATCGAAACATTACTACCAGGTCAACGACGACTCAAACCAACTGGTCACGGGCAGTCAATTTCAACCTTGGGGTCCTAAAGGTCCCACCCTTCATCAAAGCAGTGCGGTGGTGGGTTCCCGAGATTTGGACAGCCAAACCCGAGAGGAAATTCAAGCCTTATTCAATCGCACCTTTTGTCTACCCGAGAACATGGACCAATTACGCCTGGAACTCGAAGACTTTCGTTTGTAATTTTCAATTGTACATAGCTTTTTCCAATTTTTAGTTTTTATTTTTCAATCTGTACATAGCTTTTCCAATTTTTAGTTTTTCAATGTGTACATAGCTTTTCCAATTTTTACTTTTTTCAATGTGTACATATCTTTTCAATTTTTAGTTTTCCTAGGCGCGCCCCACCCGCGTGGCAAGAGATGGACACGGACAACCATTTCATGGTTTAAAAAAATTTAAAAAACCTGACAACACTGAGTTTGCACGTTGATCACAAATAGTTTGTCTTGACGCACAGAAGCCTTGACTCACATTAAAATGTCCCCATAAAAAACTCAACATGAATAAAAACAAATGTTCAATGTTCTAAACACCGGCGCACGGCCGCCATCACTTCCCTTTCCATCTCCTCCAGTCTTTCATACTCGTTCCTTTGCCGCAACATTTCTTTAAAAAAATACGCCACCGTGCCCCATTGGTCCTCTTTATGGGTTCGCGGCAAATGTTCTGCCAAGTACCCGTCCAGTTCACGAAACTGTTAAAAGGTAATTGGCCACCTAGACTCGTCCATCATAAAAACAAGTCGATTATAAATCCAGGGAATGATCCGTTGGACGAGCGTTTTCTTCAGCATGCGGTACGTCACTTGTTGTAAAGGCAGCCCATTTTCCATCTCGACGAAGCACAACATAAACAATCGAATGAACGCTGCCACGCGCTGCCGGGTGAGGGGACGCCATGCTTCTTCCCTCCTAGCGTACATGGCCATGGTGTGGCGTTGCACTGGCGTTCTCTCCTGCCCCACTCGTCTTCGCAACCTCTTTTCTCCTCCCACATTGATGGCACTAGCAAGCGAGCCCAACGTTCTTCTTGACATTTTTCCAGCACACCAACCGACATAAGTTAACACGGACAGAACTCAAAGCTAGGAGTGACGTCCTGGGGCCTCGCTTGACCTATATACCCCGACCCATGCAAAGCATCCTGGGACAAACCAGGGAGGGGGGAGGGGGTCCCCCCACCCCTTCCCACCCCCTCCTGGGGCACCCCGTACCCTGTTTGGTGATTGGTCCAGACCCTCCTTCCACGTGAACACGGGGGGTATCCCCCCTGTTTTTATCCATCCATCCATGCGACCGCGTGTCCTGTTGATTGATTGGTCTGTTCCCTCCTCCTATGGGACCTTTCCCATTTCTTTTCACTCCAAACCAGCAAGCAAGCAACACCTACAGATAGCGGTAGGCCATTTTCTTCCTCAGTTCTTCACTAGAGGAAACTCACCTCTTTCAAAAACCAATCTAAGTAGTTAGCCTGTTCTGGAGCTAACCGGGCTAGGTCCCACGTGCTCCAGGATTTAATTAATGATTCGCTTTCTCTACATATCAGTAAGGACCCCCACGTGATCGACTGTTCATGTTTTTATGTCCGTTGACTTTTTCTGGAGAGTTGAAGGGTGAGGATGGTGCGGCCTTGTTTGAAGGGAGCAGGCTGCCCATTGGCTGTTTGAATGTCAATGGCAATGCTGTGAAAAATGGTTTTGCGAAGAGGAAAATGCATCAGTTGAGTGGCATCAAACTGATGATTGGTATTGCTGGCATCAATGGTACGTAAAAAACCTTTTTGTTGATTTTCGACGATGCTCTGTGCGACGAGATCGGTGTAGATCATGAGTTGTTGTTGTTGTCCTTGTTGCGGTTTGACGGTTTGGGTGGTGGGAAATGGCTGCTGACTGAGATTAGGACCCAAGAAGAAGTAATAATCAAAATCGGGGTGAGTAAAGCTGACGGAGACGATGCCACGAGGTGGATATTTGTCTGCAGGACCGACGGTTGGTGTCCATTTCTGTCGATCGTCATAATCCACGATATTTTTCACCAGATAATTTTTTTCTTGGACGATGCGTTGAGTTGGAGTTCCATCTTTGACAAGTCCCATCAAGCTGGCGAGTTTCCATTCCATTTCAAATTGCATGTTGGCTGGAATGAGCACATACAGGGAATCTAATTCGGGGGCGATGCCAGTATTGGTGATTTTGACGTAGGGTTGAGCGAGGTTGAGAGTGGCTAGTTGTTGTCGTTTGGATAGATTGTCCACGTCCATTTTGGACATATCCATCATGACCTCCATGTCTTGTTTTTCCATTTCGTAAGCGATGGCGATCAATGCTTCTTTCAGGTTGTTGTAATACCCTGGCGGTAAATGGATTTGTTTGGTGACTTGAAGTGGAGCCGTTCCATTGGCACGTTTTGGCATGTATTTGATATCTGTTTTCATCCAGTGTTTTTGACTATCTTCTTGAGTCCAATTCTGCTTGGTTTGATGTTCCAATTGTTGATTAAAAGCGGGGTGTGAGATGTGAACAAGGGCCGCCTCCCAATCGTCTTCTACAAGATAGTGTAAATGGGGAAGTCTGGCGGTAAATTTGTGCCCTGTGCCTTGCGCTTGATCACTGATGAGGGTGATGAAGGAAATCATGGTGACGACAACAACATAGCCCATGTGGTTGCCTTTTTATACCTAGACCTCCCCCGGTGCCTGATTTGGACTTTGCACTCTGAGCCCGCGCTCCCTCCACGGTTTTCCCTCCCAAACCACGTGACTTTCATCCACCCGAGCCTGCGATCCTTTTTTCCACCTGGTCAGCGGTGTCGCACCCCAAACCACGTGAACTCCGGTCCCCCTGAGCCCGCGATCCTTTTTCCCACCGGTCAGCGGTGTCCCATCCCAAACCACGTGACTTCCGGTTCCGGTGACGTCACTTCCGGTTCCGGTCACGTGACTTCCGGTCCCTGTGCCCACGATCCCCCTGGCCCGCGGTTTCGGTTGCTATGACAACCCCTCCACCAATCAGAAGCCTCCCGCTCTCGACCAATCAGAAGCCAGTATGTTGCCCAGGTTTTCTTCCACGATGACGGCTTTTCATCCCCACTAGATGAATTAATAATTAAAAGTTGGGAAAATTGATTCCATACTGACCCCTGACTGAGAGAGACTATTAAGTAAACCAAATATAATTTCCTGCCACTTCACTGGATTTTCAAAATGATGATTGCAATGGCTGTGTTAACTTTTCAGTTACAGTAGTAAACTAATCAACTCTACATTGTGAGGTTAACGGAATTAGAGTGAGGTTGAATGACACATTACTCGTCTCGGCAACTAAATTACAGAGCTGCAAATCTAGCCTGTGAACAGGTTCTCTAGTCGGAAAAAGTCTCCTCGTTCCCAGGCTCCCGTCGCTCTGTTCGCAGCCTATCCCCTACTGGAGCCTGCAAATCCTGATAAGAACGTAAAAATCACACTGAAAAAAAATATAAGAAAGGTAGCTTTACCTTTGCAATTTCATCGTTTTAAATAACTTTCAGCTCCTATAATAATTAAGTTGGTACCAGCCTAATTCACCTCCTGCGTGAGAGTAAACTGTTTCATTGTAAGCAATTGTCTGTCACTCAGTTTCTTTTATTATATATAGGCAGGAAGGCAGGTACATATGGCAATTTTCAGAGAAATAAATTATGCATTATTAAAATAATATTTTTTTCTTCAAAGTGAAACAGCACTTGCGGCAAACTTACCTCCAGTCTAGATGTCGATAAGCAAAGCTACATTTTTACATCTTATTTAGCTAAAAAGCAAAGAGCAAAAACATGCTATTTTTGCTTAATTTCCTTAAGGTTTCTTTATGCCTCCGTTTTGCCTTCTTCACTGAAGCAAAAAAGGTTCAAATTGACTCCGATACGTCAATTCAATTCGACAACTTTGTGGAACACAAGTTTCACTATCTCGAAGTTCCAAACAATACGAAAACTAAAAGTCTGTGAATTTGCCGACTGTGCAATAGAATGCGTGACTTCCTCAGCATGTTTGTCTCTGAATATGACTTCTGAATCTGACGTTGAAGGAATGTTCTAGTGCAAATTGCTGTTTGCTGACATTTTTAACAGTTCCCACCACTTCAAAGAAAACACAACTTCCAATCATTTCTCTAAATGGGTAAGTACAATAATTAAAGATGTGTTTTTGAGTAGGTTTCAGGAAGGATAGCGTTTTTTCCCTCTCTCTTTCGCACAAGAAAGAGAGAGAGAGAGAAAAAAAAAGAGATGAAAAAGGGGTACTGATTGAATGGCACTATATGTTGGCTCAAACAAAAAACGCTAAGCTAGCTGCGTTCAGCGGTTAACAAGATAGAGCAACCCAAGCTATATTTAGCGGTTTAAATCTAACAAGACAGTGAAATAGTTATTCCTAGTATAATAATAATAATAATAATAATAATAATAATAATAATAATAATAACTGTCTCGCTAATCGCCCAAGCAAAGTACAGCAAGGACGCAGCTTGACAAGGTCGGACCGAAAGCATGTGCAGGCGCCGCTGGCAGCCGCTGTACGGTCCATGCATGACCTTGGAGCACAGCCAACAGCCAGCTCGAATAAGCTGCGTGTATGCTTCCGTGGAACCAAAAAATGACAAACCAGTTTCAGTTTCCTAAAAATACCTTGTTAGTACAATACCGTTCCAGTAGTAAGTCAATAATAATAATAATAATAATAATAACAATAATAATAATAATAATAATAATAATAATAATAACTGTCTCGCTAATCGCCCAAGCAAAGTACAGCAGCTTGACAAGGTCGGACCGAAAGCATGTGTAGGCGCCGCTGGCAGCCGCTGTACGGTCCATGCATGACCTTGGAGCACAGCCAACAGTCAGCTCGAATAAGCTGCGTGTATGCTTCCGTGGAACCAAAAAAATGACAAACCAGTTTCAGTTTCCTAAAAATACCTTGTTAGTACAATACCGACAGTTCTGCCGCTTGGCTTAAACTTAATTGTAGCTGTTCGCTTGTTTACTTTCAATTCAGTTTTAAGATGACACCTTTCGTCTCACTTTCTATACACTCGGATTGTCTATACTATTTTCTGTTAATATTATTGCAGACGCCTTTCTTGTGGAAAAC
>Ga0126336_10002053_pt1 | contig 11203 bp, 6 predicted proteins | sample SidCmetagenome_FD_92530 | JGI IMG/M metagenome (GOLD analysis project Ga0126336, IMG submission 92530) | Coral microbial communities from El Islote,Puerto Morelos, Mexico - Siderastrea C C metagenome | ecosystem: Host-associated > Invertebrates > Cnidaria > Coral | place: El Islote,Puerto...
AACACACAACTGGCCATCTAGCATTTCAAACGAAAAAACCTTAAGAAAATGAACTACCTTATAAATTTGCGAGACAAACTTTTGAAAACGATTCGCGAGTAAACTCACCTTGGCTAGTTATGTGGAATACGACTACCATGATATACTGCAAGCCGCGTATTATATAAAAGAAATTGAGCATTGATCTGATTGAGACGACCTTTATAACCGAATCATGGGAATTCAAGCCCTCAAAAGTCCCGAAACGTGCATCTTCTGCATTGTCATTGAATATTTAAATCAGTATCAATCAATTTTAATGAGATTGTCAAAAACTGTACTATAGCAGTGAGTGAGACTCCAAACAGATCGGCAAGGTATTAACACACTTTGACTTGCGTTTTCACAGCATTTCACTCGTGTTACCACCGAACACCATGCCTCTAGAGACAGGAAAACTTTTTCTATTTCTTAAACCTAGGAGATGAGACGGAGGACCAATGACATCCGAAACTACTGAAAAAGGAAAATGATATTAGCATCTTTCACAAAAAAAACCTGCTCTTTAGATAGAGTAAGGTCACGAAAAACCGGCATACTTAGAATAGTCGCTTTTGTGGGGCACATATTTATCTTCCTTTGTTTGAGGGATTTCCTTCCGTCCTTGTAAAGTAAAAGTCAGTGTAATCTATGTAAACATTGCTAGCGATAAGATGGACGTTAATCTAAAAGAACCAATTTTTTGTTATTGTTGAGTAAAATCCTTGCATTCTTAAATTTTCAATGGCTTTTATTTTCAGTTGACTCCTAACCACATCGTATCAATAACAGGAGGTTTCATTAAATGAGTACACTGTTTTTCCAGCTTCAGCCGTATAGTTTTATCTTTACCCACCTTGGTTTTATACAATGCGACAAATAATTCTTAACAAGTCATTTTGTTCAAATAAAAAAAAGGATGTACAGAATAACTTAAAACAAATTGAAAATCATTTTATTCTTAGAAAGAATCGTTGGCGAAAAGGAAAGATGGCTGGCAATATGATAGAAGTGCTATTTTTCTTAGTCTTTACTTCTGCCTCATTTTCCAGCCCCGCCAAGGGCTTGACTTGTAATGGAATGGCTGAATTTTGTGATTTAAGAATTAACCAAGTCACCTTTGCAGGGACCCACAACTCCGGTGCAGGTTTTGATGGGATCCTTTACTACCACACAAGCATAGGATTACGTTTTCCCGCCATGAGTTGCTGGTACAGGAATCAGGGCCAGAGCATCACTAAACAGCTTGATAACGGCATCCGGTACTTTGATATTGACACGTGTTTTGTAGACTCGGAGCGATGGGAGCATGGCCCTTGGACTTGCCATAGCGGAGCGTATGGCGGACCTGTTAGGAAAATATTGAAGCAGATTGACGAGTGGATGCAAAGAAACCCTAATGATGTTGTGGTTATTAAGTTTGGAAGGGACACGGTGAATTCAAAAGCTCAAAGGATCGGAGGCGCAATTCTTGAACAGGTGATTATTCGGTTACTTTTTCATTTACGGGCGGTATCAGTCCTTTATTTATCTTCTACCAGTTCTATCTTGCTTTTACTCAATGTTTATCTTTTTTTATAAAATACGACCAAAACTACTTTCCCAGTATTTGATGGAAACCCATTGTAGCCCTCTACCCCCAAAACGTTTCCATGTTTGCACAGTTAGTCAGTCAGTGGGTGGGGAAATTGTGTCAGCCCTAGAACCTGTGGATAATAGCAAGTGGCTTTTGATATGAAGGTCGTGCATGATGGAGTGTAATGGAAACTGGGATTAGAATGTTTTGTGCCCTGGGAAATTGAGATTAGATGCACTGGCTATGAATCTGGATTTTAGCAAAATGAGAGATATAGGAAATGGAATCGCGATAAACGAACAGGACTGGGAAATGTGATTTACATCCTCTTTTAAGAAAATTCTCTTGCATGAATATCGGCGATGTAACAAGCTTTAGAAACAGAAAGTACAAGTGTGGCAGAGTAACCGCTATAACTTGTCAGAATTACAACGGTTCTCTGATAAATGAAACTTATACAACTGAAACGTGGTTTTCAGTTGTTCATTAATTTTTTTTTTCGAAAGGTTAAAAATCTTTGGGAGCCAACTAAAGAAAAAACATGATTGAATCATCTCACCTTGAACGATCATCGTAGACGATCTTGGAAATGGCCAACATTAGGAGAGGCGATAAGTTCCAACCAGAGGATATTCCTCTTTATGCACACCCGTCTTATCGGTGACAACTATTACAAATATCGCTGGGTTTACGCGGCAAACTATGAAATTTCTTTGTCATGGACTTCTCTTAACCTCATCGAGTCTGCAGGCTGTAGCAAGGTGGTGGATTTTATTCAGAAAAAGTGCCGTGAGTCGTATTACTATGATTTCATGGAGGTCGATTTGTTTTTGACCTGGGGCTTGTGCGTCAAACATCTTGCCGATTGGTGCAATGAATACATTGACGAGGTTAGATATTTAAAACTTTAAGCTGTCACTTTATTGTTATGTGGGCTACGTCATTGGGGATTTTTACGTTTGGTTCAAAACTGTGCTTAGTCATTTTTGCTGTACACCAGATGTTTTTATAAACTCACGAGCAAGATACTGAGTGATTCAAATCATAATCAGTTTTTAGCGATTTTTTAAGAAACAAGGAACAGACACAAATGGCCCAACTTTTTTCAAGTTGCATTCATTTCCATTCTAAGCATCCGCAACTAAACACACTTATTAGAAAATCAGTAGTGAGAGTAATTTTAGGCAAAAAATATTATGTTTGTTTGTTTGTTTGTTTCTAGTTTGTTTTTTGTTTTGTTTTGTTTTGTTTTCAGAGGTAAGAGGGGAAAATGGAGGTATTAGTGCTAACCTGTTGTAAGGCTAAGTTGTCACACACACGGCAGGTGATATGATACATACTGTTTTTCTTATACTGAGTCCCATTATCTCAGGAACACGTCCAAGAGATATGGCACCTTATTTGAGATGGGCCGTAGGAAATAAGCGTACAATAGCGTCCAAGACAGAAATGTTTTGATTAAAGAAAGGAATCGATCGGAGAGGTTTGAAATAAGCAAGTACTATTTACAAGTACTGTCGAAGGCACTATCAGTGTGATAGGTTGCCCGAGGAATTTTGATGTTCACAACAAATAGGTTGAACATCAAATTTTCGAGGGAACCTATAACACATAGGGCTTGAGACACAAAGACTATTATTTTTATTGTACAACGCTAAATTTTGAGCGAAAATTGCCAAAAAGAAGGGCACTACGTACTGAAAGGCGCCCGCTGAGGAGAGACACTATGGCGTCACGTGATCGATTTCGACCAATGGAAGCATTCCAAGATTTAGCGTTGTACTATAAATAACGATAGCTGCTAGCGTAGGCAGTTTTCCTCAATCGTATTTTTGTGCTTTCTTAGGCGACCAGGAAATGTTTCCATGAAAGAACATCCCATCATGGAGAAACCGTGAACTTTATTGTGGTGGACTGGGCCGGGAGAAGCTACGGTTCCAACACAATAGGCGAGGTCGCTAAGCGAAGAAATGTTCAAAATGTCAAGTTTTTCCTGAAACGAGAGTAATTCAAAAGAATTAAAGAAATAAAAAGCTGTTAATCTTCGCAGCTCATCTTTGCATAGTTTTGTTTGTGTTGCACTGCTTGCCATGACACAGGCACACTACTCCTCTCGTGGCATTAGCGTTGGTTATGCCATTTGCCTCATTGCAATTACTCAGCGCGGCAGTTGCTGGTAGGGGGAACGAGATACTGCTCTAGGTTTTTCGTGGGGTGTGCTGTCTAATTTGGGAAATAACTGGACAGCTTCTTAAATGGGATTTTGAGATGCAGGATAATTACAGACTAAAATACGTCATTTTCCAGACCAATTTTAGACCTCGCCAGTCCCTTAATTCCATACCACGTTTTCAAGATTTTCTAACTTATGTTAACACTCAAGTTTCTGTACCTGAACTTATAAAATTTATTAGACATAACTTCTTTTTATGCCGTCACAAAACAGGCATAAACACGAGAGGAATGTAGTGTCCGGGGTGTTTCACCTTACAATAAAATACATCGCTTGCCTATTTTATGTGCTTCATTATAACAGCAGAATTGGCTCCAACACTGAAAACCGAAATGAAACGAGTTATCAAGCTTTATTTCTTCACACAGTATTTTTCTTTATAGTTTTTCAAGTCATTTGTCTACATTCTTAGATTTTCTACTGACAATTTTCTGCAGAGAATTATGCGTCACTTTGGAACATACCTACATAAAAGATACTCTGATAAAACTTGGTTTTTCCGTCAATCAGATGAGTTTCCAAAATTACTGAGATATTTTACTTTGTTAGTGTCGACTTTAAATAAGAGTTGTGTTGTCCAGGTGTCGTGAGTTTACGTTATTTGCTGCCCGTGACGGTCAACATGGCGTCAGACGTGAGCGAACTGCCTACAGGAGTCAGTAAGTTTTGTGAACTGTGCAATCTTTTAAGTTGTACGCAAGTTGTCTTTGATCGATTCGTTCAAGCCATTTTGTTAGTTGTCAAGTCTACAGTGGTCTTTTAGCCAGTTACAACACATGGGCTGTTTCAAAACAAAGCTGGATGCAAATATGACAATGACAACCCAGAGGGCAAAGCACAGTGGAAGAAACCGAGTCTATGTATGACTAGCACGTGAGCCACTCTTCCAACGAAGATGAAGAAGCTAATAATCCTTAATAGCAAGGCGCAGTGCTTTCTGAGGAGGGTAAAAAAACGACTCGGTCAATGTCGTCCAAGCTCTTGTTAATCGATTCAGTGTCAGTGTGAGTGTACAAGCTGAGCGAACAAAAGTGGGTCGTATGTTTCAAAATGAAGGAGAATCGATTAGTTCATGTTCATGACCGGTGGTGGAGCGTGCTAATTATTGTGAGTTTGGGGACTTTGAGGATTAAGCAAGTCGAGACCGTTTCGTCGCAGGTCTGGTGGATGAAACATTAAAAGGGAAGTTAAACACTAACAGTCAACGTTACAAGGAGGGAAATATTGTGGAATTCCAAAGTGCGCGCGTTTCAAATGGCTAAGAACTATGAATCCTAAACTGATGCTCGAATACTTAGGAGAACTTTACACTGGAGTAAAAGGTACCAGATTCGTGACTAATCCCGTGACTAATCCGCATTCGATTTCGCGTTTACCCACCAAAGGACGAATCCGAGGTCAAAACTAGCTGGATTGAATCACGAATCCGAACAATTTGAATCCGATGAAAAGGTGAATACTTTCAAATCCGTAATCTTTTAATAAGAAAACGTTAGAAACTGATTTTCATGACTATATTTAGTGTAATCTTCGTCTAGGTGACGAATGCAAGTCTGCTGTCATCTTCTTTGGTTTAATTGCGATCTTTTGTTTTTGTTCCTCAGTGAAAAAAACAAACTATGAGGGAACTACTCCAGAGGAGAAGTTCCTCTCTACTTTGCTGAATTTACACTTTTTATAAGAATAAGAACAATGTTTTTCACATTTTAGTCCACGATCACGTCGTGAGGCAATCACCCATCACCGGATTTATAATGCAGTGTAAACTATAAGAATCCAAATTGCCTGTAACGTAAACACCTGACGAATCCGAGCGCTCAAGATGTCATGAATGCGGAAACATTTATGAAACCTCTTATCCTCATGAGGTAAGTCCATGGAGATCAGGTCAATTGAACTGAAAAACTCCCCAAATGAATGCCAAAACACCTCAGCTATAGAGTTGTAGCTCGTAGTCGTAGGGTTGTCTTCTAAACAGTGTAGCTATACCTGGCCATTGATCCCAACGAAAAGTGTCGTGCAGTTGTTCTAAAGTATGATGAGGTATGTGTGCAGAAGATGTGGTAAGGAAGGGCATGTAGCTAGAAAATGTTTTAGCAAACCTTAGAATGTGAATGCGTTGGATGCGTCTGTCTCTAATTATGAACACTAGAAACGTATTATTTGTTTCCCGTGAACATTCACCCAGTGAGGAACGTGTCAGTGCATAAAGGCTATTTGCAGCTATTAAGCTGTCAGCCCGTGGCAAATGTTTTGTGCGGAAGAAACTGGAATTAGACAAAGTCTTAACCACTAACACACTTTCAGTGGATGACCTCCAAGACGTGTCCACCAGAGTGTGACATCCATCGCTTGTTCAAACCCTCTTCTCAGTGCCATTTTTCACACTTATGGAGGTGGTGTAATAAAGCCAGTGGAGCAAATCGAGTTGATTTGTAAGTCTCACACTCTTCAATTTCAGATGTTAAGCAGATATGGATTCACAGCCTCCACTTTTAAGTGTATCTGATTGTGGTAAGCTAGGCCTTCTTGTAATTAGGAAGAACACTCCATCTTTGCAAGGCGGTAGTCCCAATGAGAGTGTTAGTAAGTCAGACGTGTGTCAACTTGAAACATTCCTCAGGCAAGGAAGATAAGGGGACTATCGTTCGTCTGTTAATGACCGCAGCCTGTCATCACTGAATACTGACAAACTCAGCCAAAAATCTTCAGGCAACTGATCTACCCCAGAGCACTGGTCCAGCCACATCCACGTTTGAAGATGTCAGTGAAGTAATGCTAGATAACCATCCAGGGGGAGTAGTGAGGCTTTCTCAATAGGGTGATTTTATTTATTGTTACTAAATGAACCTGATACTCCTTGAACGGATGCTTAAGACAAAGTTTTATTTTTCCATAGTCTGATGGATGTTTGGAATTGAAAGTTTTTTTGATAAACATTGCATCAGCATATATCGCTATTGCCTACTGCTACAGAAACTGGAGTAAAGGTCGGCCGTGTGGGCTGTAACGCGGACAATGTTGCTTAGCTTCTTGTCTGGTATCGACGTCTTATAGGACTAATGTAACTGAGAAATAAGGGAAATGGGATGCCTAGTGTGTCGTTTCCCATTGTAGTAGAGTGAGTTCCCAATAACACTTAACATTACCACTCTGAATATCGTTGCCATGACTGCCACACGTCTCGTTCCAACATTTCACTCGTTGAATGCGTTTTGAAGTTCAGTTTCAAGGTATGTTTTTTTTAAAAATGGTAATCGTTGTGAGCTGAGAGGTTTTGGAGGGCGGGGGAGGGGGGGAGGGTTAATCCGCCAAATTAAAAACAGTTTGACCTATAATAAGTGAGACAATTTACGTGTCAACCTTGCCTCTCAGATATGTAAATTTCATGACGGTTGTCTGACTGTGCTGTTGAAATAGGAGTGCGTTAGAGTCGACTGATTCCGTCTAAATCTAAAATCTCTAAGATTTATGGAACTTTTCGATATCTAAATCTGCGAAGAATCTACAAATTTTGCCCACTGAGTTGACCAAGTCAAAAAAAAAAAACGGGCTCCCCATGTCTAGACTTACGAAATGGTAGACTCGCATTTTAATGCTTGTAATGAGCGGTATATTTTTGTCTACTTGGGTAGCTGTATGGTAAACAATGCTCTTTTTCAAGGAGTGTTCAGTTTGTTCATGGAATTTAAGAACTTCTTAGACTCGCAACGAATTCAATTCGATGAAGCAGCCATCGAGAAATTACCTGGAAGTTTTTCAACAGTTTTGAAATTTATTCATCCGTTAAACCTATTATTAACTATTCAAATAAAAATGCTTTAGTAAAAATTGGATAACACTGACGACATTAAGAAGAATTCAGGGTAATAAACGCTCTTAGAGCGAATGACCAAGACAGCTGTGGTTTGGTAAAGCCAGAATCAGTGCAAACACCCCTGATAGTAGGACTGTTTTGCCGATTGCTAATTTCCTGGTGGATCAGTTTATTTCGCGGACTCCAATTTTTTTCGATCAGAAAATAGTTATATTTTCTGGTACGCCGTGATTTTGTTTCCGTAAATTCAGCAGATCATCGAGTAACTACACGAAAGACATCGTGCAGTCTTCTTTAATCGCCATGGTCCCGGCTAAATACTTAATTTGGCCAGCACTATGTAAATGAAAATTTCTAGGGTGAAGTTAATCTTTTCGGAAAATATTTTTGCGAGCAATAATCATTAAGGAGACTTTTTCTGAAAAAATCAATACGGCGTTTAGTTAGGCGCCTTTAGTTTTTTTTTCTTGTTTTTAACCAGAGCTTGTATGCCGTATTCGACCATCTTGAGTGGAATTGCCACCTGTTAATAACAAGAACAAAATGAGGTTATCAAAACCACCTGCCATCATCAGCCAGCAGTCTTAGGTCTACCCATTTCCACCAATACTGTTAATCACCAATATTATTTTAATTCACAAATACTCGCTATTTGCTGTACGGTTTTACCGGGCACCCGTCAGGTTTGCCAGACGAAATGTTGAGGACCACCAAAATTAATCAGAGAAAACCTTTGCAGAGTTTCTGCTCATGAAATATTCATCATTGTCCCAGGGGACAATTACCCAACATAGCTGTTCTCTATTGTCTTTTCTGTTTCATTTTTCTTTTATTGGTGATAAACAGACTTCAAATGTGAGAAGAAATTTCCTTGAACTTTGCTGAACCTGGCCAGTTTAGTTTTGTTGTCGTTGTTGATGATAGCCGAGTTGTTGTTTCTGGGGACCCCATGAAATCTGCGATCGCGGTTTTTGCAATTCCACAAATTTAAGTGTTTTGTTTTCAAAAATTTTCTTTTAGGGAATAAGTAAAGGGAGATCGCCAGATCGTCGCTATGACACCAAAGTGTGGTTAGAAAGAACTCTGCTGTTAAATTACAGCCGCATTTAAATAAAACATTACGAAACTGTATTCATCTTTAAAATTGTACGTACCAGGCATCGTTAAGCATTTGGTCAGGATTTAAGTAAGCCTTTGAAAGCATTTGGATAATATCAGTGAGTCAACTGCTTTGATATATCAGCCCATTCATCTTGATACAAGCTTTTTTTTGTCTTTTTGTTTTCCCTGGCAGGTGCTGTGGAAGGCGCTAGGACAGACGCAGGAATAAACAGGTGTAATTGCGCACTAAAGTGGTTTAAGACACACCAAGCTGTAGTCTCCATGCTGTTTACATGCAAAGCCCTGTTAGGGGGGCTCAAGAATAAGAGTTAACTTTTTAAATAGTTTACGGTAGAAGGGATAACTAGTGTAATAATTATTGGCATAAAGTAACCACCGCTTAAATCGAAAATGACCTTTTCACCTGACGCGTTTCTCACTTTTGGTGATTGCACGGAGAAGTTTTTTTGCTATACTCGCTCCTCCTTTGATTTCTGGTTCATGGTAAATGGTCGAGTTTAGTCTGCCTCTGGGTTTATGTATGGCTAGTGTGAGTTCCCTGATCAATTCAGAATTCGACAAAACCTTATCTCTTTGTTTGCTCGATCGAATATCTTAGGCAATCTTCAGCTTAATCCATTGCATATAGGTAATCTTTAAGTTTATGTTTCACTACCATCATCAATGCCCGCCCTTCTTCATTCTGCGGCCAAATATGAACGATTCAGTGAAAAATCTTTCTTGTTAAGAAATCCACATACAGTTTCTTAGCAAATAGGTGAGACTGTTAAGGCCGTGACAGAAGTAGGCAGCGATGTTCGTATTTTAGGACCTTGATATTATAAAATAAATTCTTTGATTCTGTCAACACAGTATTGCAACTACATTTCTTTATTGCAAAAAAAGCTTAAATCAATCCTCTTACAAGTGAGCTAAGCAGTATTCTGTACCTTTATTTTTCCTTGATTGGAAGATTCCACACTATTTTTGTCCCAAGGTTCACGATGGAAGAAACTCGCAATGAAAATCTGGAACTCGCAGGACCGGAGTTAACGATGTAACACGCTCAGTGAGAGATTGTACTTTTATGTCTAGCTTCTTTTCTGACTATATATATATAAACATATTCAATCGCTTTAACTTCGGCTGCTCCGAAAATGATAACCAGGCAGAAATTCTTCTCCCGAGAGCTGGGTGGCTCCTATGGCGAGGGAACTTTCAATCAACCTAGAACGGAAGGTTCTCTTCTTTTCTCTTTTTTTTTTCTCCTCTTTCCTGTTTAGCCGTACTGACGTGTGCTAAATGTTTTCTTTTTTTTATATATATACCCAGCCAGTGAAGACACTCAAGCCATCATGTCTTTTACAGCAGCCTTTCTTCTCTTTCTGACTGCGATACAAGTAAGTTCCGTTGAATAGTATCTGGATGAAATAGTATCCGGATGATTTTCGTTGTAGCAATCTGACACGCAAATCCTGAACGAGAGAGAAAAATTCATGTTTGCTAGGAATTGTTCATGTGCCTCAATAGATCACTTTACTCACTGTTTTTGATTCAAGCTCACAAGTATTGTTCATTTGTTTCAACTGAGTTTGATATCAGTAGATTATGGGTGGATTAGCCAAACCAGTCGTGTCAAAATGATTTCCCTCTAAAGAACAGGAAAAACAGAAACAAATATACAACAACTACCTCAACTAACTTTTGATTCAAATGAGCATGCATCTGCAGCCTTCTGGCTACCAGTGACAGTCATGATTATTTCATGATTGGAGGTCTCAGCTCATAGAGTACTGACATGAAGGTGTTGATATCGTGGGTTGGCAAACTAAGGCTGGGAATCCCCGGTTTACGGATCTGTTCCGCACGCAAACCGTTCTACCTAATCGAATAGAATCCACTGAGTACAAAATGTTTGTTGTTGTTTTTTTCTATATAAAAAGACTTTGAGCTGCGTTAAATTTCCCAGAACAGAACCAGTTGCCACAAAAACTATGTTTTCCGCTCTTTTCAATCATGCAGTAATGATGAAATAACTCGGTGTAGAGAAATTTGGGAATGATACACCTTAAATTTTAAGATTTAGAAGAAAGCGAGTTTTTTTGTCAGCAAATCAATTATGTTTTTTTTTTTTTGATGAGGTTAGGAAAAATGTTTTGCTTTGTGTATTTTTTTTAATTTGACATAACTTCTGTATCTGATTTTCAGTGCGGCACGTATAAAAATACCTTTCCATTTTATCCCATACAGCTTTGTATGGTTAGTCCACTAATTTTCTTTCTCTGGTTTGTTTGAATTTTCAGTGTCCTGAAAGCATCTGGGCAAACCAGGGAGCAGACGAGAGCAATCCAGGTTCAACTTTATTGCACTTGTGTTTAGCATTCACAAGTTATTCCAGGCTAAAAAGAAGTTCAGAACTGCATAAGACGAATTTTAAGTACTTCTCTTTGGTTGGATT
>Ga0126336_10002054_pt1 | contig 11201 bp, 11 predicted proteins | sample SidCmetagenome_FD_92530 | JGI IMG/M metagenome (GOLD analysis project Ga0126336, IMG submission 92530) | Coral microbial communities from El Islote,Puerto Morelos, Mexico - Siderastrea C C metagenome | ecosystem: Host-associated > Invertebrates > Cnidaria > Coral | place: El Islote,Puerto...
AGAGAACAGAAGCTGGTGTTAGACGTCAAAGACGTCAAAGACAGGAGCGTAGTCACTTCTACTGTGTCCCTGTTGTTCAAATGTCACAGTCGAACTTTTTCTCAGTCCTGGACGTTGTTAAATGATTTCTTTAAGGCCGCAGGTGAGACCGGAGGTGATTACTATTCATTTATTTAAAGAATATGCACGAAAAGAGACGAATGGTAACAACACTGCACGAAAGTGAATTACTGCAAATCGTGTAGCACAGATACATTATGTATTTCAACAATAAAATAAAATATGCAATAGGGGCTACTGCCAGCTTGCAGTTTTTGTTTTGTTTTTTTTTTCAACGTCCCTTCTTTAAAATCATTATTGTTTTAATATCTCTAACTTGATGTGTTAACCCGTATTCAATACAGCTGCCTTGTATAAACATAGTATCCTAGGCTTTTTGACAGAATAACGAAGGCTCCAAATTTCAACAAGGGCTATTTTGTCATTTAAAAGTATACAACTTTCAATGGACAGAATCGGCTTCTGTTAAGACACAGCAGAAGTTTTGGCGTTGTCACTAAATCGCCATTTTCAACCCAACTTTCGAAGTTCAAAGCATCGCAGAGAAGCGGAGTGTATAAAATAATTGTTGCACTTGCACTTCCACCATCTTTTAAGGTCTCTGCTGTTGAGTTTTAAATAGCGGAACCGGATCCCAAAAGTCCAAGATATAAGGTTTTTTTTACCGAAAGACCACCAAAATTTTGCCCTATAAATTTATTCATCAGCATGTATCGCACGCGACCTTAAAATCTACTTTAACAACTCTGTCGGCGATCGAGTAGTTAGAGCGTGGAACTTTTATCTAAAGGACGGTGGCTCGAATCTTGATCCCTGTTCTCATGTACTGTACTTACACAAGAAGCTTTCCCCGTATCATCTGTCCACTCAGGCCTATGGAAGGGTATGGGGACAACAAAAATGCGATTGACTGGTATCCCTTCCTGGGGAGGAGCAATACTCTTAGTCTTTCGTACAGAAATTCCTGAGGGAGGCCGCGTGGTGAGGTCGCAATCCACTAAAATAAAACGTTTACATCAGTTTTTTTTATCTGCAATAAAAACCAGCCGTCAAAGTGTCGGCCTGATAAGTCAGTTAGATTGTGAAAAGAGGGATGTAAAACTGCGTGGAACTAAACCAGTGTTTTCTTTTTCTTTCTTTTTTTTTTTTCTTTTTCTTTTTTCTTTATTTAGGCTTCCCTTTTGACGTCGTGGTTCCCATTGTTGTTGCAGTTGTCCTTTTTCCGATCATTGCTGCTGTCATGATCAAGCGCACCAAGTTCACGCGCCCTTCGGGACCAGCTGGATCATCTACTGCACATGAAGACACTCGGCTGCAGCCTCATAGTACTGAGTTCGTTACCTCTCCTGAGCAGGTTCCACCTCAGTCTTTCTTTCCCAATGCAGAGGCTGCCCCACCTTCCTATGCACAGCTATTTTCCGCAAATTCTGATTTATCTGTATTCTCCGCAGCTCACTCTCACCTTCCTCCTTATGAGGACATCAATCCAGTTACCCTTCCTCTCCAAGAACAATCTCTTTCAGCAACTTCAACTCCACCTCAAAACACTGATGCCTGTATTCCACAAGTTGTTACATTAGAAGAAGGCGGTGATTGACTACTTTGTAGCTAGTGGCTGTTCTGCTGGGAAACCTGGGTGTGTGTATGGATATGTAAAAGTGTGAGATGAGAGCACGTCAGATGAGATGAAAGCAGCAAAAAGAAAGTGTGGACCTGAAGGAAACCACATGTTCATTGAGTATAATAATTACGGCCACGCAGAGTTCCACTTTGAAGCCTATGTTACCGTGAAATACGGATGGTTATTCGTAGCACTTCTACAGGTTGTGGAATGGTTGCTAGCGTAAGCAAATCGCGAGCATAATTTGCAGGCGCAAGAAAATCGTCAACGTTCAATGACAAACAATAGTTTCTCAATATCTAAAAAGGACTTAACAGTGATTTTTTGAGAAATGTTTTGAATGTTTTTCTCCTAGTTTGTTATTAAGCAAAATAAATATGCACCGAGTTTTATATGTTCATAAAAGTTTCCTCAATGACGTGTTGAGCACAGCTTTTCTTTAGGATAAGAACCGTTAGTGTAATGCGTGAAAATCCTACGAAGGAAACTATTGAAAAACTAAGGGCTTTCCTCGAAACGTAGTTGATTAAAAGGACTTCTACGACACCGCTAACAAAGCGTTCTTTGATTTTAATTCTTTTTTTTTTTCATACTAGAGAACATTTTGTGACAACAAATCGTGCAGTTGAATAGGTTTGGGCGTGGTTGCCATCATGCCGTAAGGGCACTGGTGCAAAATAGCGTAAGGTTTGCTGCTAATTAGCCAAAATGGCAACGACTGGATAAATTAGTTCCCAGTTGTCGCTTTTTTTAGTTGGTAACACCCCGGACTTCCGGAGTTTTCGCTTGGCCAAGCAAATTCTCGCTCTTCATTTCCGGATTACCTAGCGTGGGCTTGTGTCTTGAATGACACTAATATTTTTATCCTGGGGGACCGGGTGGGATATGACAGCTGAATCTTTTCTTGTTTATATTTATGGAGCACTGTTGCGTTTTGAACTCAGTTAAAGACCGCTACATGTGGTCCATGATTTATTTTTTACATTAATTGCGAACACCTCCGAGCTGGCTGTGGCTTACTGAGTTTACTGTTTTATAAGTAGAAACTGATTTCACAGTTCAAATAGTTTTTCCTCCACTTGCCAAACTTTGTTTATTAACAGTATATATTATAATGTACGCATTCAGCTTGATCGATGCTTCATTAAAGAATTGAACGTTAAAAGAAATTCTTCTTTTTATTTCATTATTAACCATTATTCTCTGATGTAGTACAAATTAGTTTTGCTTACCCTTTTGGTGCGGCTTCAACAAAGCAAAGTTGGTGGGTTGGTCAGTCGTTGGCCGTCGGTTGGTTGCTTGGTTGTTGGTCGGTTGGTTGTTAATTGTTTGGTTAAACAAGGATATCGTTACACAGAGATAACTGAATTTTAAGCTAACTGGCTTTTCAGCCACAATTAAAATACAGATATATGAAACGAAAACAAGTGATATTTTGTAAAATAATGATAGAACGATAAAAATAAATAATCTGCTTATCTTCAAGCTGGGATGAAATAACGTTCATTAACAGAAAGAAGTGGTTTAATAAGTAATAGGAATACAGAAATTTCAACAGAATTGGTGGTGGCAACTAAAAAGGAAACACATATAGATGAGACATGATTTCTAAGCACTCGTTTTTTTTGGGGGGGGCATTCTGGAATAAGAATACTTGATGCTGATTGGATACGAATCTAATGACCTTTAGTTATACTTTTTGCTCCATCACCATACAAAAACCTCCCCTTTTGCTTTGCGTTATATTTTCTTACACTCAAATTCGATAAAAAGCCAAGCGCAGCTAAACAGCATTTACAATTTATACAAACCCACTGAACCGAATTGTTTTAATAAAGTTTTAAGAGCGACCAATAAACAATAGCTTCATTTCCAAGACTTGACAGTGCCTGTTCTCATCCAAAAAATACATTAATGCGCTCGAGTGAACATCCTTAATTTTATTTTCCCTCCACCTCCACAATTTTATTTCCCTTTTCCTCCTCCTCCACAGTTTTATTTCTCTCCACCACTACTACCACCACCACATTTCTATTGTCTCACCACCAACACCACAATTCGTTAGACTGTGACGTCTTTGCTTTTACCACAAATACATGAATCCAATGATGAATCCAAGCAGTACACAACGATTAGTAGACTAATCCACAACAGCATCAACCCACTGAAACATTGCTATGATTTAAGAATGCAGTTTCCTGTCGTATCAAAGTGAAAGTAAATTGCGTGAAAGATTGAATTTCTCACGTGAGTGAGCATGAAACGTTATGCTTTAGGCTCGTCATTTTGAGGTCCAACCCCAAAAATGTATACAGCGTTTTCCTTCGATGTTTTTAAAACGTGCAAGATATTGAAAATAAATGTTCGATACGAAGGAGTAAATACGCCGAATATAAGCCAAATATCAATTCCAAAGACTTGTGCAGAGGTGAAGTTAACAATTTTTCGATGACTTTATGTTTGAAATGTGAAAAATTGTTCCGCGATCGACACTAAAGGCACGTGAAAGTTTATAATTTTTCTTCTACGAGAAATTTCTATTTTATTAAAACATTGTTCTTAAAATAGTGAGTACAAAATTCTATGAATTTCAATGACATTTAAAGAAAATCCTGACAGCAAATTTCACGACAATATCCGTTCACGGTTAACACAACGTGACATTAAAAATAGGTCCGCGATGCGTACATGTGTCTAGTGCAAGATTCTATCTTTCATACACTGAGCCAACGGAAACCTTTTTCAGCGACTACAAGGAGAATTTGGTGAGTGAACGTTTGCTTTTTTAAACCTTAATGATAAATTTCTCTAAAACTACTTTTTAGGAAGCCACAGCTTTTGAAATACGAGTCAATCTGGCCGAATAAAAGGCTTTAAAAGATGCCTTCAAGTGTTCCATCAGTGCTATCGGCGCCAACAGCTGAATGTACACGCTTTGATGACTACGCTGCATTCCAAAGCAAATACTAACCCTGTTTTGCGCCGACAGCATAATTTCATGGAACACTTGAAGGAATCTTTTTGAGCCTTTTATTCGGCCAGATTGACTCGTACTTCGAAAACTGTGGCATACCGAAAAAGTAATTTTAGGAAAATTCATCAGAAAGGTTGAAAAAGCAAACGTTCACTCACCAAATTTTCTTTGCAGTCGCTGAAAAAGGTTTCCGCTCTCTCATTTCCACCCGCTCAGTAAATTTCTTCTTGGTGAAACCACATGGTGGAAAGCACAGGGAGATTCGTTATATTCTTTCGTCCTCGAATTCAATTAGTTCCGATTACCCCTGATGTTCTTTTCTCGAATCCAATTGGTCGAATATCCCATAACTCGTCAGGATGGGTCTTCACGATTATTTATCGACGTGGTTATGCATTCCAAACATGCTTGTGTTAACGCTTCAATCTCCTATTCATATTAGCCATAAGATAATGTAAACCTGGTGAGAACCTTATGCGTGTTACGTCATATTTTTGATTATATGAGGAACTTATCGAATTTTCTTTCGCTCTTCCAAAGTGTCTACGCGCGTCGCACTAGACATAAAAATTGACATAATTTCTTTGAGGCTGGTATTACAATAACAAGCAAAAAACTGCACATGCCCCAAAGCGGTGAAAGGAATATAAAAATTTCACTTCCTTAAAATTTCTAGAAATGCAGAAAAAATTTTCATTTTGTCATCATTCATCTTCTGCATGGCCTCAAAATGTCCCTCCTCCCTTTCCTTCCTTTCTTCTTTGGCCTCCTGTAATAGCTTCAGTATTTCATCGCCTCGTGATTTCGAGTGGCCGCTGTCACTCCTTCTTCTCTTCCGTGATGTTTCGGTTACCAACTCGGTATTTTCTTCCTTATGTTGACCTTTACCGGTATTCAGGGTATTCTGCTTGACTTCCCCTTTGCCAGAACTTGAGGCTGTCGCCACGGGGTTCACGCCGGGTTTGAAACCAAGGATGGTTCCTAGTCCATGATAATACCTGCATGTTTTTGTGCCTTCGTTAGCTGTTTCCACTTATTTGAGCACTGCGTGCTTTTTTGTGTGATAATTTTTCTCCTCCATGCCTTGGGCTATCTCTTCTCACACACTTTTTTTTTCTGTAGTTGACATCGGCAAATTTGTGTTCGTGTTCGTGATATAAGGAAATTGGCAGCTTGACGCTTTCGTCAGTCCAGCGCATAAAAGTCTCCTCCTCTGCCCGCGATGAAGATGTAGCAGATTCTGTGTAAGACGATTGCAGTAACCGAGAAATCTCTCCCATAAGAAGTGTCTAAAAATCCATGTTTTAAAAGACCGCCATCTCCATTATTGTTGTTTGTTGACAATTTGACCGTGAAGACACGCGTACGCGAGCAGTTCACGCGTGATTACGCGGGAAAATGATGACGCAATGCCTTAAGTCCGACGCTTGCTAACGTTTCAGTGGACATTACCCATCGTTTCCAATCGTTTCAACCGAGCTCTGAGCTGGTTGAAAAAGTTGATCAGCCAGACCAACCGAAAGCGGTTTTTTCCCAGTAGAGCACGAAAAAACCCAACCGACCAAAACCGGTTGATCCCAATACGACACGACACCTCATTGGACAATTAGGATAACGTCACGTATTTTAGATTGCTGACATGGAAACAACAGATAAAAATAACCTTCGCAGCACGGGTGCGAACTAATAATAAATTTCAAATAATTATCGTGGGGCACGGGAATTCACTCTCTTACTTCATCCTCTCTTGCTGTGATGGATTACCAAGTATAAATTCTACTTCACGGGCCTTTTTTTAACAAGGAAAATCGAGATAACGCGCAACCCCGTAGGCGTTGAAGGCTGAATTTTTCAGTTCTCTTTACGAAATGTGGGTTTTTTCAAAGTTTTTCTTTCTTACGGGTGAAAATTCCCTTTATCCCCGAGAATCACCACAGACGTCTAAGTATACAGTACGGAAGTAATTCTTTACTGAGTTGCGCAAGAATTATGGAAGTCGTGCGAACGTTAATGTGTCAGCTCAGTCACGGTTTGCAGTGTGTAATTAGCTGAGGAACTAATCTCCATATGAATGTCTGTTATAAATGTTAGATATACACCTCGCCCTGCGATGTCGGAAAATAACCAAGACCTCGGGCAATGCTTTCCCTAGCCGGCATGACTATATTATATTTGTCAAATCTCGGTTTTTAGCTCACAACCTTGTCCGATGAACCAGTCACATATCGTGAAATTCAACATCCGGTTTTGTAATAAAGTGAAGCGTTGCTTTATTTGATTAAAACTTTATTTGACTAACTTAATTAACTTACCTACAAAAGTAGAATTCAGTGAGGAGAACAAACGAACCTGATGTTGATGGACTTTTCAACAATGCTATGCTGATTAAACTTACAGTTTAGCGCAGTATTCTCTATCTTCATTAGAATAATGAACTTTACACACGTAACTAAGAACACTTATAATATATTCATACAATTAAATTTTACATCTTAAATACTGTAACTCGATCTGGTAAATAATTGTTTTTGTTTTTATTATTCAAGCTGAGGACTAATATAAATTGAGATTTCAATACTGTATAAGAAAATCACGTCTGCTATGAGTTTGTTCTACTGCTCCTGATTGGATATTGCATGGTACTAATCATGACTAATTTTTTTCCTTTGAATTCCAGTTGATCTACTGGGCGGTTTTCTCTGTTGTAATTGGCTGTTTTCGTCTGTTGTGATTGGCCGCTTTCTCTGTCGTGATTGGCTGTTTTCGGCTGTTGTGATTGACCAGAGTGTTACAGACTTTGTCAAGCTTTGGTTACACGACATTCATCTGAAACCGCGTTATAGGTTGTAATGATGCAAAAACCGGCACAACAAAACGTACAAAACAAAACGGAAACAAAAAGGCAATAACAACAAAAATAACAACATGTAAAGCAACAGAGCAACCACAACAATAGCAACAGCAAGCACAAGTACAATAACAACAACGCAACAATAAAGTAAGTGCAAATCGCAAAGGTAAGCCCGTGCGTCAGCCTCTCTCCTGCTACACCACACTCTCGTCAAGGATAAAAGCGTCACGTTTGAACTCGTTTTTTTTTTTTTGTCCTCTCAATGACCATTTGAATAACTGAAATATTTTTGTTCTTCGGCTTGGTCTTTGACTATTCGTAATTCAAAACAGGAGCCCGTCAACTTAAAAACTCGTTTAAATAAGTGAAATAAACATATGTTGCTAATTTTAAGCCATAAATGGGCTTTCGAATTCAACAGTGACCTCAGGGACTTCAACTATATGGTGGCCGAACTAACTCACACTGCTGCACTATTTCTACCTGTTATAGCTATTACAATCTTGGCGGGGATTTGTAATTGTTTCTCGTGGTACAGAAATAGAGGTAAAGATTACGCTTGTCATGGCGTTGGGTTGTTTGGGTTTTAGTAAAGATTTTAGGCGGTTTAAACGAAAAAAGATACAGAAAGTTTCCGCCATGATTTAGAGACCATGCGCAGTGCGTTATTCCGCTCTGTCTAGGCGAGCACGGCGGAAAATGACGTCCTGGGTGCCGATCTCGTTCCCAGGGTCTCTCCTTAGCCCTACGGACGTGGCTTTCACAATAAATCTGATATAGTTATAAAATGGGGTTGGAAGGCCTACGCAACTCCTACTTCACGTCTTTGTTCGCCGCGCTTTATCTCGGTCTTTTGACCAATTTTGCTTCTTGTGTTTTTGTAGTGGGTTGATTTTGGAGCATTTTTATCTGGTGACTGAAATGAGCCGTTGCAACTTAGGCGTCACATTTTTTTAAGACTTTGATCGCGAGGTCATATCTGATGAATTTTCTGATAACCGGTGGATTCTTGTGGCTTGCGCGCACTGTTTGTTATTCTCAGTTAAATTTGACCTCTGATCGTTTGTTAAGTGACAATGTATTTTCTATGCCGTTCTCTTATCTTTAAATTAGACTCTTCACGACACTGCCGCCCTCAAGACTAGCACAAACATGACTATAACTGAACTCAAGGGCGTAGCGTTAACTGACCCCCCTCCCCCTCTGGGGACAGTAGCGGTAGAAGAATCGCTTGGCTCCATGGGAGGTTGGTCCCCAGACTCCCGCGGGACACGTTCTCCAAACCCTTGTGACTTGTCTGCCAAAGGAGGATCGGAAAGGTTGGAGCAGAATGGATTAAAGCCATCGTAAATGAAGTTCAATTCATCGCGTTGTTCTGGTGTAACATTAAACATGGTAAGTGTAGCAGTCTTGGCACAGTGTTTTGCATCAGCGTATTTCCCGGAAGAGGAGAACACAGAAACATACATAAAACTTTCCACTGCTTTCACGTTTCTTTCTGTATGGGATAAAAATTGGAATAAAGTCCTCAAGCCTGACTCTAGGTTCAAAGATTTACCAGTTCAAATGTCTGTTGCTGGTTAACGTTTGTCTAATAAGGAAGATGGATTAAGGTGGGAGGTGATACTTCAGTTTAAATTCTTCCACCGAAATTCTCCTATTTCTAAAAACCTTTACTTTAGACAGCGTTTCCGGTACTATACATGAGAATCCTTCTAAACAGGGCCCGGTTGTTCAAAGTAGAGTTAAACTTACCCAGCATCAGTGTCAATTTTTAATTCAGTCAAATAGTCAAGCGATGAGGATTCCTGTAAATCCCTTTTGTCGTACTTCTCGACTTTAAGTGCTTTCAGCTTTCGAGCAACCCGACCAAGGGTCTCAAGGACGGGGCGGAACGGTTGCCCTGAAATCCGGAGCCCCAATTTTTGCGTCTTGGCGCCTTATAGACCCATATTTTTTGGCCCGGAGTGCTGGAACCCTCAACCCCCTTTGTACCCTGACTTAAGTTTCGTATTCAGTCCTTTTAGTTTCAGTAAAGTGACATTACTAGTAAGAATGAATTAATCTTACTTGGCAAACATTCCGGCAGAAGTGAATTGCAATTTCGCTCACTATTCTCAAGTTCAATTTGATCGTTCCATTCCTTTTTGTCAGAAAGGTTAACGTTGGCATTTATTTTACACGATACACTAATTACATAGAGAGTAGGTAGGATGTTTAATTGTGGTTGAGCGTCTTTTCGAGAAAATACGAACTCTAAACGTGGTCTTACTGATATTCAGTTTAAACCTTCTCATGGTATTTTACAAAGGTAGCAAAGAGCAACATAGCTGACCGAACAATACTTACCGACAAAGAGTCTCGTCGGACTTGTTCTCCATATAAGTCGTAACGTAGTTTTCTTCGCATTTCCTCTTCGCCAAGAAAAAGTCTCCCGTGCACTGGTGGCACTTAAGGGGCGGGTAGGAAAGCTGAAAGTTGATACCATCGCAGAATTTTCGCTCTTGATAGGCTCGGTTGCGGGCAAAGGATCTTTCTATGTTCTTTTTGGCGTAATTGGATTCGTTCTTGTGGCAGTGGAGCGCGATTCTTTTGGCGCAGCTGTGAAGCTTTTTGTAGAAAACCAAACTGAAATGACATAAGACCAATTTACTTTCAAGGTGGTTCTAACTTTGGAGTCCGTGGATAAAGTTGTTAAGTGTAAATATAACTATGCAGCCACATCTCAGTTTGTTCGGCTTTGGTTTGTTATTCAATGGGTGTTGTATTCTTTTTCTGGGTTGGAAAACAGGAACCGCAATTTTTACTTTTCCTTGGTAACCTTGTTTTGTTTATGTGCGGTACATGTAGATTGTAGCTCAGTTATTATTACAAAGTCTGAACTGTCATTAAAGATGTGTTTATTGTATATCTTGGTGTGAGAAAAACGAATAAACGTTCATCTTTCGTAAAGTCAAAACTTTTATGACATCTTTAAAAATAAAATCTATCGACGAGTACGTGTATATTTTTCCAGGGGCTTCCGTTGTTACACTTTCAAGGTGGTTTTATAACTATTGATTCTGCGAAGAACCCTATAAAAAGCTACTTTTTCTTCTGTATTTGTTTCCTCCACATATTTTCACCTTTAAAAAATTTATTATTACGCAACTTGTAGTTGTACCAACCTGCAGGATTTCCGTGGCTCTTTCTGTAGCGTGTGCACAAAGCTTGACAAGCAAACCCTTGTCAAGGCCAAGTATTCTCTTTCTGTGCATGAGCCAAAAGGCTTCAATGTACTCCTGGCTACAGTTACAAAGAAAACAAAAACACTTTACATGTTGAGTGAACTGTCGAGAGCACTCCGAGTTTCTTTGGGTCGGTTACTTAACAAAACGGAAAATATGGAGATAACCGTCGATCTTCACCGCGGAGAAAAACCGATAAATTAAAAGGAACAGTGCGTGAAAGTTCGATATACTTCCGTTGACAGTTCTGTTTAGGATGTGATCCTATTCAAGCAGTAAGGGGGGCTTAAACTGCTGGTGAAAAACATGAGTCGACTTACCTGCGAATTGTATTTAAATCTGAACGAGCTAGCTATAGCGTATATTTAGCTTTTAAATTCGGGGTGGGGGGGAGTATCTGTTTATTTGTGCCCAATAGTTAGGGAGCTGCAATTACCCATCAACGAGTTCCACATCTACAAAAGAAGA
>Ga0126336_10002055_pt1 | contig 11200 bp, 10 predicted proteins | sample SidCmetagenome_FD_92530 | JGI IMG/M metagenome (GOLD analysis project Ga0126336, IMG submission 92530) | Coral microbial communities from El Islote,Puerto Morelos, Mexico - Siderastrea C C metagenome | ecosystem: Host-associated > Invertebrates > Cnidaria > Coral | place: El Islote,Puerto...
CAATTAGATGACATAACATTCATTTAAAACCAAAATGTTGTTTCATCAAGTCGCTGTGGACATACTTTTCAATAACAGTTCAAAATTATTTTGTTTTTGTTGTTTTTTAACACCTTAAAACTTTACCCGAAAATTTCTCGAAAACTCTCTCATAGAAATTCTTCAAATTTTGTAGACGTGAAGACAAATATGTCAGGTCAAAGATCCAGTCAACCGCTTCCCAGCATTGTCTCTTGGCGACAAGTAATTAGCTCTCATGTAAAACGGGGGATGACGTCATTACGTTGCTATGGTAACTCCGATTTCGATGAAACGTACCTCATGTAAGACTTTCATCTTTTTCTAGGTCAGCAGTAACGATCGATTTTCTATTGGGTTGTTCACTGTGGTACATTAGTTGCTTAAAGTTGAGAGGTATCGTCACTCAAAACTCGATCGAGCCACCTTAATATTACATGCATGCACAAAATCAGGATGGGTCACTGAGCAAACTTTCGAGAAAAAAACAAATGTTTCGTGCACGTTTTATTTCCTGTTTACGTGATTTTACGCCGCATTTTAACTTCCGGTATTTTGCGCGCACGACATAATAGAAATTGGATTCCCTCAGCTGACGTGTGCATTCTAGCTATGTCGTATGTAGGCTACGCGCATGCGCGAGGCTAAAAACCCTTTCGAGCCTCCTTAAGAAGCCCAGGCAAAAATGAACTTAGTCCGATGATGCTTTAAGTGCCTCATTGTTGTGAATGGATGCAGTGGTTATCCTCGATTATCCGTTAATTTTTGCTCTCCTGTTGAGGCTTTTTAATCGAGGGAGGTGCTTAATAAAATAAATTACGAATTCTTATGAAAATTTGATCATTATTATTGTAACTTAAAATGAAGTATTTCTGCACTTGAAATAGACCTGTGTTGTTACGCAAGATTCTTTTCATTTACACAGCAAAATGAACTTATGCACTGCATGCTTCTGTCAAATAGCCCAATGATTTTCAGTCAAAGGCTGCCAAGAAAAAAAGATTTTCTAATGATAACTCTGAGGTATGCACTGGAATGCTGTTTTAGCATGTTATGGTGAAAATATTTGTCTTATAATTAAAAAGAACATCAAAGCTCTTTAGCTTCAAGAATAAGAGAAAAAGAATTACAAGTGCAAAATAAAACCAAAACGATGTTATTATAGAAAACGCACAATATAAATAATAAAAATTTACATGTACTGTAATCAAACATAATCATCACGAAGGGTGATATTAGCCTGCAAACAAGATTCTCTAGAATAGATGGGCAAAAAAGGTAGCCCCCTTGCATTTCCTAGACCCTATAACACCACTGAGGAGCCCATTCACAAATCGTCTGGATGGATAAGTTATCCGACGATTTATTCCTCTAATGTGAATTCTAGACGGACAACTCAAAAATTTCATATCTAGACGGACAAACAGACGATTTTAAACTTAAGGGGCCTGGCACTAACACTAGCTTGGTTACCTGGCTTGTGGAAAAATGGCTGCCATCAAGTACATGTGGAGTAGGCTTTCATTAAACGGAAAAAATCGTCAACTCAGCCAAGATTTAGTTTCATCTGAGAGACCTTTGACATCAAAGTACCTATTCCTGGACGAAAGTAATTCAGTAACACCAGTTTTAGCCGCATGGCCCCTGCTTGTGTTGCCAAAGGTGACAAGCAGACAAGAAACCAGCTGCTTCATGTTACGCAAGAGACATTTCGTTTTATCGCTTTCTTTTCTGAACATGAGCCGTAACTCTTTCTTCCCGCCATACTGATTTCCCACAAACCATCAGTCCCTTTGCCAGTTCCATTCCCCTTAGAAAGTACTGTGACCGGAGATGCAACCATTTGTTCGTCTGGTGTGAATTTAAGTCGGACTTTGCACAACTTGTCCATCAAGACGAACAAGTCGACTACAAAAAGGGTCTTTATGGACGGCCAAATCGACGGACATAAATCAGATGACTGTACGTCCAAAATCGTGTCTGTCCCATTTTCACACTAGACGACTTGTCCGTCTAAGATGACTTGTCCGTCCAGAGGATTTGTCCGTCTCCTGGTGTGAAAATGGCCATTCTAGCCTGTCTTCAGTTGAGAGCAAGAGTAGTTCATGGGAGTGAATTTGAGTAAGCAAAGGTACAAATCGAGCTTGGTGATTATGCGAGCAATATTTTTTTAGTATTGTTTGTTTGCATCACATAAATTACGTTGTTTAGTTTTTTAGACCTGCCATAAAACGTTTAAAAAACACCTTACAGACAAGCTAAACAAAGCTGACGCAGGCTGACCCAACACTATACCTTTTTGTGTGCTGATAGTGAATGTAGGTTAATACTTTATCATTTCAGATACGGGTAGAACTACAAAGAATTTTGGGGGAAGCAGGTTGCTGCAAAAACATGAAATATGTATTTCTCGATATAAGGAAGCCAAAGCTTTTGATGCTTCTCAAAAATTCCAGTATCGGGGGAGTGAAAACCATGCTGCAAACCCTGGAAGATGAATAATCTGCTGATGAAAAAGGTAAACCTTAATAGTGATTTACTATTTTGACCTATTTATTTTATTCTGTTATGTACCATCACAAACAGATTATTATATACAGTCTTAAGAGAAACAAGTTATCTAATACCTTACTCACGTAGTGTCATAAAAATAAAAGGAAAGCTTAACAATAAGGGATAAAGAAAAGCAACCTCTAATGGCAATGTTGTTTGTACTGCTTAATTAGTAAGCACATAAAACAGACACTAAAGGGACAAAGCTTGTTTTCCACATTAGTGAGGTCCTTATATATTTTCACCATTGTTTTCAGAAATGGAAATCGTGGCATTATGGCTGCTCTGCCACATATTCTTGTGCAAAAAAGAGTTCAAAACAACAACCAGGTCTTCATTTTTGGAAATTTGTGCCTGTAAGTTAATTTCGAGTTTCATTGCTACTGATTTATGAATATTATTATTATTATTATTATTATTATTATTACTATTATTATTGTCATTGTTATGAGAAAATTTTTTTTAGATAAGTTCAAAGAAGATTACAATAGTTGAAAAAGTAGGTGTTAAAAATATGTCGAGAAAAATTTTGTACATATAAAAAAGTACATTACAAGTGCACTCTATAATTTAAATTCCACGTTTTGTATATTCCTAAATCATAGAAAACTGTCAAAGAGAAATAAAGAGTACAATATGGCTGCTCTGTCACACATTCTTGTGCAAAAAAAGAGTTCAAAAACAACAACCAGGTCTTCTTTTTTGGAAATTTGTGCCTGTAAGTTAATTGCTACTGATTTATTATTATTATTATTATCATTATTATTATTATTATAATATCATCATTATTATTATTATAATATTCAAATAAGCTAAAAGAGGACTACAATAGATAAGAAAGCAGATGTTAAAAATATGTCGAGAAAAATTTTATACATATAACAAAAAGCAAATCACAAGTCCACTCTATATTTTAAATTCTGAGTTTTTTATATTCCTTAATCATATAAAACTGTCAAAGAAAAAGACTACATTATTATTATTATCATCATAGTGGACCAGCTCAGCCACATAAAATACCCTATCCATTTCAAAACAGCAAGCACAGAATCACCTGACTTGTTGAAATTAATCATGCCAAATAACTAAACAGGTAGTTTCAGATTGGTATGCATTATTTAATATGCATGCCCCTCTACTACATGTGTTTCTGTGTTCGATTACTTTTGTTAAGACATTTTTGTCAGAATACAATCCAGCATCTGTGTTGGTGTGGAATCCACTCTGGGATACAATGCCGAAGTTGCTTTTTATTGTCGCAGAATGTTTCTGAGGAGGATCCTGAAAAAGAGGTGGTGGCAACAACAGCACTTCGCCTCATTTCAAACAGACGCAACGTTTGATAATGTAGAATCACTAGCGCTGGCAGCAGAGGAAATGGTGGTCTGCCACTTCAAGCAAATGAATATTTTAACTGCAATTATCACATTAATTGCCAGTTATTATGTATTTAATGCTGACTACCCAAAGGGTCTTGGTAGTCACAGTAAAAATATCTACTTGTTTTTCGAACATGTGTTGTTGCCCAAGTTGAAGCAAGGAAGCGCTAAACAACTACCAATAAGTGTTCAAACTGTCGTAGCAAAGCTGAATGGAATGGCATACATAATAAGGCATGTTGAAATGATTATCCAGGAATTTCTTCTGTTTAGCTGTGTCAAATGTGTTCACTTCAACACAGGTATTGCTTGCTTAGTATGCTGAATTTCTGTGTCATATCATTAACTCTTTTACCTGCAAGAAAGCGTGAATTCAAAACAGAAAATTTCTCAAATCAAAACGGTTTGACAAATGAACAGTAGCACAGGAAAGTACTGCTCAACAGCCGTTATTTGAATGTTCATACTTAAGGATTTCATCCACAGATTCAAAAGCTAGAGCCACAGTGCAGGTATTTGTGGTTTCACTCTCGAAATGAAAGAGCTGTTAATTTGTTTGCAAAAAACATTGGATCATTTTTTTCGTCTGTGTATAGAGTGAGCTCTCTTTGGAAACTAAAACCAGTAAAGATATTCCATAGTCTCGATATTGCTTATAAGTTACAGTTGAGTTTACAAGGATATCATCGGGTGAACTTAAAAAACGGTTTAATATCATTTTGAAGGTAAATGTACTTTTCTTGTGAAGTCAGTTCATCAGTACATTTTAGAGTACTGGTAAGCCTAATAAAGATGTGTAGTTAACCAAAACTATTTGTCAATTTGATTTGTTTAAAGTTAAAAAATCAAGTTAAAAAATCAACTGATTATATTAAGGTTAAAATGACAATTTTGGTTAACCCATTTTTTAAAGTTAAATTAACAAAGAGTAACTAAAAATGAGTTGTCTCAGATGCATCCCAGGTGCCATTATAAATGGTCAGAAAGATGAAGTGCTTGAGGAAACTGTCTGTGGAATACAGTATGCTGAAGTGTCATTGAATGAAAAGAAGACAGGCAAGGGGACCTTTCTGTTGGATTTCTCAAACAACCATAGTACCTTCAATGAATCAGGAGAATATGAGACTGAATTCTATGTTCAAGGCAAAAGGGTGACCCGTGAAGCATAGTTTATAGCTTATAGTAAAAGAAAGGAAATGTTTAGATGAATTCAACACAAGTTTAAAGATGGTGTGGTTGTTTCAGAACATGGAAACAAAGGGAGGAAGACAGTCAAGGCCAAAACAGCAGACTGTATTGCTTGGTTGCAGTTTTTTTTTTGTGAAATCAGTTGGTGACCGCCAACCAGACAAAGGTGGTATCACCTTCCATCATGCTTTAGCAGAAGTGATGGATAATATGTAAAAAAAAAAAGATGCTGTAGGAAAACACTCTTCTTAACCAGCCAACAGTGTCTCTTTCCCATTTCTACAACATTTGGGAAAAACACTTCAGCCATGTTGTCATTCCCAAGGCAATTCAGTTGCTGTTCCTTGGTAACTTTATGAGAGGGGTACGGTTCATTTTATTGATTATGAAATTTTGAGACTGTAAATGCCATGTTCCTGGCCATAAGAGGCTTTACGTAATTCATTTGAAAATACGAGTGGAAAGTAAAGCTTTTCAAAAATACAGAAAAACCATAAGTGTACATGACTTAGAACTGTGCAATACAATACAATACAACACAATACAATACAATACAATACCAATCAGTTTATTGATTCCAAAAAAAAAAAAGATTTGAATGCTTGAACCAAATCTGCCTTGTTTCGGTAAAGTGACTCGGAATTTTGAGTTGTTTCTTTGAGTAAAGGCAACATTATTTCGCTGAATAATTCGAAGTTACTGTTACTCGTTTTGCTCTTTTGGGTGATTCTAGGCTGTAAGCAGTTTTGAGCCATTTTCAGTTCTTCTTACTCCTGATTGACTTTATACATTTAATGTGCCAGTGTTTGTGTAACAGTCATTTTCACTTGTAGTTTGCGTAACTCATTTTTCTTTAGCAGCTTAATTGCTTCACTGCAAGGCGTGCAGAGATTGGTCTCTTGCTTAAACTGCATCTTGAATTGGTTTGGTGAGCATGAACAAATTTACATCTGCATGCTTATTTTTTTAGTCCTTTAAACTTCCGTCTGTCAGTATAAAAAAATTATATTACGGATTGGGGTCTTGCTTCGGGTAGAAGACACAGAATTTGAAAAACAATTAGTGTATTGTATTCTTTTTAGTACGGTAGTGTATTGTAGTTTCTCTCATATTTTGGTAGTGTATTGTGTTCTTTTTTTTGTCGGTAGTGTATTGTACAAGGCTACAAAACTTCCAGAAACGTACATGGCAAACAGTGGATGGCGTGGACCAGAATACCACAAACACCCCAAGAGTGCGTAGAGTGAGCAAAGCCATGTCTTCTCTGACAACTGTGGGCACCCACCTTGTAGGCGCCATAATCCACAGTGGACAGTCAGCCAATGGGAAGGAGGTCTTTGGGTCATTTGATTTCTATCATTTTCCCCATGAATCTAACTTAACAATGACTTTTCTACTGGATGTACTTGTGCAGCGGGCAGAGACACACTTGTTACCAGCTGTTTTGTACCTGCAGATGGACAACTGTGTGCGGGAAAATAAAAACGGATATATGTTTCTCTCCTAGCACTTCATTTTGAGGAGAACATAATTAAGAAGGTTTGTGCGACTGTAATAGCAATACTTACTGTGTGCTACTAAGTTTTTGCTGGTTCTAGTTGGCGGGATTTTTCACAATCCGAAAAAAAAAAGTTTCAGCGAAAAAAAATTTCCAGCAAAAATTTTCTCTGCAAAAATTACTACACAGTCAAAATTGGATACAAACATCGCCCTCACTTTCGTTCAGAAACAAAACGAAATTAGAAACAAAACATTTAGAAATAAAACGATGAAATTGCAGTTGGTCTGGAGCTCCTGTGTTGGTACACTACAAGTAAATGTACTTGACACTTAAAAGCTTTAAAGAAAAGGATCGTGTGAAAGTTCTCCATTGGTTAACTGCATGTTGTTCACCTGTATTCGATTGTTTGTACTCAAATAATGATGTTATAATTCCAAATAGAAGGCAACTTCCTGTAAATGACAAAAATTTATTCCCAGCAAGAAAAAACAGTTTCCCCCAATCGCAAAATTTAGTTCCCGCAAAACACAAACAATCACCAATCCCCGCAAAAATTTAGTGCTACGCGGTAATTCATACATGTATTAATTAATTGCCTTTATTGGTTTTACTGTTGTCGAAGTACGATAACTCCAAACACATCACAATCAAACAGCCAGATTTTGATTTTCTGTTTAAAACAAGGATTGCATGTTTCTAACATCCCTTTCAGCATCAGCCTTTCTGAAAATGTCCTTATAATTTGACATACCAATTAAAATTTAAGTTTAAAGTGCGAACAGTTTATATTTACAACTGATTTTATTGTAGATCAGAGTTAACTTTCTCCCTGTTGGCCATGCGCACGAGGATATCGATGCTTTCTTTGATGTCTTCTCCAAATTCTTGGAGATGCTAGATGTATATACCATTCAGGGTAAGAAACTAACATCAGGTTCTGATCGCCTTGTTATTCTCAGAAGACTAAAAAGTGATTTTCAGTAACAAAGACAAATTATGTGAGGATGGTTGTATAATTATTAAATTCCAGAACAAGCCAAGCTTCAAGTGTCACTGTTGTCTCGTTTGTGAGAAACAGGCCTTAATATTGACAACTGAACTCCATATAATTTTTTTGTCCTTTTTTATAAATTATTGAGGACACTTGAACTTTGCATGAACCATCCCACCCCCAAGCAATATCTGCTTCGGAGGGTTTATGACATAAGGTCATGGAATGGAAGTCATGCCGTAGAGCTTCACACACACACACATGGTCCCCATGGATTGAAATTGAGATATGTGGTTATACTCCTGATGTGTATTGAATCCCTAATTGAAACACCTTGTTGAACCTAACTTTAGAACATCTCTATGAGTTTTAACATAATTTATCTGAGGTACAAATCACTCATTTTAACAGTTACTTCTCTTACGCTTGTTGGGTCTTAAGGTTGATTTCCACTGTTGCGTAAATTTTACAGGCATGAGTTTAACTGGCTTTACGTGCGTAAATAAGTAAAGCCAGTTAAATTCACGCCCATACGCACGTAAAATTTACACAACAGTGGACATCAACCTTAAGGTGATAAATGTGCTGAGGTGATTGTGGTCACCTCATAGGCAGCAGGTGCAAGTAATTATCAACTTCAGTATCTGAAAGCTTAATTTCTTGCCAAATGAAGTGAAACCAAAGTAAAATGAAGTCAAAATTAATTTTTCACCCAGCCAACTGCTGCCATCACTAGCATGCATTGCTTGACTATCACATGTTCGTGCAATCATGGCTGACATGTGGAAAAAGCTAAATGCAAAAATTAGGACAAGGCGGACCATGATAGGCTTTCCTAAAGACCATCAGCGCCTTCCAAAGGGAGAGGAGTTAACGGTTCAGCAAAGGTCAGTACAATTTTCGGGAAAGGCCCAAAAAATACATAAGAATTCGAACCTGGGAGTTTGTGCCCTCCGACAAAGCAGAAGAGATGACAATAGGAAATATCAACTGAGTGCTTGTAAGAGACATTTCATCCCTAATGTAGGAAAAAAATCTTGTTTGTGATATCCTAGATGGGAGACAGGGCCCCTCTTGTAAAACTGTTTCCCAACTACCCGATTTAAAGGCTGTGTACATGCACTTCAGTCCAGCCGATACAGAAGGCAGAGATACAGAGACCAGTACCAGTATTACGAGAAAGAGAAAGAATGCTCTAGATGCCCAGTCTTTGACACGTACAGATTTTCTTCCTCTGCCATCCAAAGCCAGTTCAAGCCCCAGTAAACTGATGTAGTCTAAACAACAATTGCCTGCATGCACATGAAGTACGTATTATCCTCGCAGTTTATCAATTTACGACATGATCAAGCTGGGCAAAATCAACACAGAAACCGCACTTCAAATTGTGAAGATTTTTAAACTCAACATGGAAGTATTGTCTTGGTCAGAAGTTCCAACCGCTGTGGAGTTTTACGAAGAGAAAGGGCCAATCAGAATTTGTTGGTACAACATGACCGGCATGTTTGACGCAGTCCCTACGTCCCTTCCAGTTTTTTCTGTCCACAATCATGGTTTTTGTGGCGGTTCGAATACATTTTCCCGAGAAAAACACCTGTGTTCATCTCGATCAAGTTGCTCTTGTCGTGTGAAAAGAGACAAAAATGAAAATTAACGCATTTATTGGCACCATTGCAGTGTGACTCAGAGGACATGCACCAATCGTGAAGAAAATGACCCGATTGGATTCCATGCCAAGGTGGAAGTTTGTCTTTTTTTTTTACTTACGCCTTTCACGACCAATACGCCATGAGCAGTCTAGGGACAACAATGTACTTTACCTTTCCTAGTCTTACGAACATTTGCATGTTACTTTCCAGTGTTGCAACCCCGTCTGGCTAGTTCTTTTTCGCTAGTTTTGGTTGGCCCAAGGCCATGAATTCATTGATGTAGTTTTTCTGCATGTTGACTAACTACCATTTAGTAGGTATTTTTTTATTGGCTGTACTTGTTGTTCTATACCTAGCTATAAGATCTAAGGGATTCTGTTTGTGGAAAGCATTTGTAATCACTGGTAAGTCAAATACAGTGAAAATCTTTTTACATCTTTTACATGGCTCGCTCTTGAGCTTGTGAGACTACAACATCAACCTGTGCAAATCACTGGGATGACCTCTTGTTGCTTTCGCCCAAAGTCTTGAGGCTGCATTTGCAGGCCCTCAACCTTCCAATCACGGGCAATCATGCTACTCTGCTTTCCTCCCTTTGTTGTGCACTTGATGGCCGTTCAGTCACGACGGCTGCTCCAATGTGGCGAATAAATAATAGACAATGCCATGGTGCCCTTAGTCAGCCTCAAGCAAATAGAGTGATTGGAGAAGTTTCAAATGCTAATGCTCCACCAGTCCAGGCATCCAGGGACAATCTTGCCGCCGGAGAAACCAAGGGGGAGTCTGTCTACACCAATGAGGGCACTCAGACTGACGCTGGTTCCTTACCTGATGACCTTCTTAAGGATCAGACCAGCAGCACAAAGCAATGCCTTCTCCGAGGTGCAAATGTCTGCAGAGCTCAATTCAAGCGGCCCTACTGCAACGATGCTTGCAACCGCAGCACCTCCGCCATCCTTTGCTCGCCTACCGCTGCTCTCTCTTACAGGGCACCTGGTGTTGCCACTCCATTAGGGCTTAATGGTTCTTTCTTTGGACAAGAATTTAGATAACCGCATTCTTCGGGGTGAATACATTGACTTCTGTTTACTTCTCCCCAACTCGATCCACCAGGCCCAGGTCCCCGAAACTCAACTCTGGGTGGCAGATTCAACCCCAGGCCCCGGTTCCTGGAAAGCCGATTAGCGCTAATCGAGGGATAAATCTCGCTAATCCAGGATCAAGATTTATCCTACGGTTAGATTCTGTACCTGAAAGCACGATTAACACTAACCAAGTGATAAACGAGGGGTTAAATTTAATCGACCTAGCAAGGTTGAAATCACGATTAACACTAACCAAGTGATAAACGAGGAGTTAAATTTTATCCACCTAGCAAGGTTGATTAACTCACTAATGGGGGGGGGAAGTTTTGATCAAAACGAACGAAATGGCGGATATTGTTAGTTTAGTTGAGTAAAGAAAAAGAAAGGAGGCAATTTATGCTAGATAAACTACTCTTAGCTACTTAAGGTGGCTCCATACAGTTTCTCATCAGTTTCAAATATACATAACTTTTTTGATGATTTTCAGGACATTGATTTACATTTCCACTAGGGAAAAGCTTCAAAAGCGACTAGCCTAGCCTTTATACTTTTCAAAAAGTCACAATTTCTGGGCCTGGCCTGTTTCCATGGCAACCACCGATATAGTTGTTTGGCTCATTTTTTAAGCTCACCCAGTTTCTTTATGTCATTTCTTGGTTTTTACAGGGTGAATTTTCGCTATTTTTGTTGTAAAGATGTTGTCGTTTGAGAATTCTTAGCTGGCAAAGCTGTGAGAAATTTTGTACATAAGTTTTGCCAGAATAGTAAATTTCCGTTTTCGACGATTAATGCAGAAGTGCATGTACAAAAATTACTCTTACTTTAATATGACTGAA
>Ga0126336_10002056_pt1 | contig 11195 bp, 11 predicted proteins | sample SidCmetagenome_FD_92530 | JGI IMG/M metagenome (GOLD analysis project Ga0126336, IMG submission 92530) | Coral microbial communities from El Islote,Puerto Morelos, Mexico - Siderastrea C C metagenome | ecosystem: Host-associated > Invertebrates > Cnidaria > Coral | place: El Islote,Puerto...
TAATGGGGGTCCAAATGGTTTCCCCTCCCAACCCCAAATGGGGAGGTTTTAAAAATCCGGGGGAACAAAAACGAAGAAAAAAGAAAAAAAAAAAAAAAAAACAAAAAAAAAGAAAAAAAACAAGATAAAAAATTTCCGGGCGAACACACAAAAAACCCAGGCAAAGGGGGGGGGGGGGGGGGGAACAAAGAGAATAAATTATATTTTAGTTCAATAATGTCCCTTGTGCTGCTGCACAGTCATTGGTTACTTGCCATCACTAGCTTCCTCCAGGAGGCATATCTTGGTAATGGGGCGGTGAAACACTCCATCAGCTGTCTTGATCCTGGCCGAACGCACATCTCCATCTTGTCCGGTGAACACTTCCACCACACCACCGGCCAAGTGGCCATCTGTTGCGAACCACGTTATCCTCTGCAATTAGTACTAAGTCACCAGTCTGCTCTTTTCTTCTCGACTTGACCCATTTTGGTCTTCTTTAGAGAGCCAGCAGATACTCTCGTATCCATCTCTTTGAATAGTGGTCCACAAGGAACTAGACCTTCCTCCATCGCCTTCGGGAAAACTTGTCCTCCTTCACAAATACTCCAGGCGGGAGTTGCGTAGCTCTCTGCAACAAGAAGTGATTCGGTGTCAAAGCTGCGAGATCTGCAGGATCATCTGAAACAGCGGTTATGGGGCGGTTATTGACAATGGACTCGATTTCAGTAAGCAATGTTCTCAGCTCAAGATCATTAAGAAGCCCATCTCCAACAACGTTCTTCAAATGCTTCTTTGTAGTTTGCACTAGGCGTTCCCATACTGTGGACATGTGAGGTGAAGCAGGTGGTTGCAAGACCCACTTGATGTCCTTTTGCTGCAGCTGTCGTTCAATCTTTTCTTTATTCCACTCCGCAATGGACTCCTTCAACTCTCTGTTGGCTCCAATAAAGTTAGTCCCTCGATCAGACGAAATTTCTTTAGGCGGTCCTCTTCTACTGATAAACTGTCGAAGGATCCTGATAAAATCATCTGCATCTAGCGATGGAGTCACTTCAAGGTAAAGAGCACGGGTTGTGAGGCACGTAAATAGACATTCCCATCTCTTTGCGGTTCCGCGGCCCCACTTAACTGTTAGCGGCCCAAAAAGGTCAACACCTGTGAAGGTAAATGGAGGGTGATACGCTTCTAACCTTGCCCTGGGCAAGGGTCCCATGACCTGCTCTTCTGGTTTGGCATTCAGTCTTCGGCATTTCACACAATTCCTTATCGTTCCTTTTACTAGACTTTTTCCAGCAACGATCCAAAACATTCTTCTCACTTCACACAACGTTTGCTCCCTTCCACTATGAGCAGCACTCTCGTGACAGTGGCGAACAAGCAATTGGCTGACATGATGGTCCTTTGGCAGAATCATTGGGTGTTTTTCATCCCAGGGCAGCGCCGCTGCTTCCTGCAATCGACCGCCCACTCGCAAGGTTCCATCTAGTAACACTGGTCTTAGGTTGGCTAACTTGCTTGACTTCTTGGCTTCTTTATTCTTCTTTAATTCTTTGACGTCTTTAGTAAACATTCATTCTGGACACTGCGGAAAATAACATGGGTTGCCTGATTAAGTTCCTCTAAAGTCAATGATCCAGTGACAGGGGCAGCTCTCTTACGCATGGTCCAATGACAAAATCGGACTCTCCATGCAACACAGCGCTATAAGGTGGACCATGAACTGCAGTTCTCAACAAGTTCCTTTAGTCCTCTCCCTTCATTCGGTAATGTATCATCACTATTGGTGTTAGTGGTAGAGTTAACATCGCGATCCTTCTGCTTGACACTGATTTGGTGAACATTTGTTGAAGCTCTCACTTCTGGATCATTTTCTGGAACTTCCTCCACCACTGCATTTGGCCAACGATCTTCTGGCTCCCACAGAGACTCTGGCCCTCTCCACCAGTGATGCTGAGTAAACAATTTCTGAGGCTTCAGACCACGCGAGGCTCCATCAGCCGGATTCATTCGTCCTGGACAATCTCTCCATTGATCAGGGATAGTCACCTCGCTTATTTTAACGACACAGTTGGCAACGTACTCTGAAAATGCTTGCTTTCATTCTTGATATACTGTTTGAGAGTCTGTCCAGAATGTAGCTTCGCTAATCTTGTACGTCAGCTCATCCATTAACACTCTTACATCTTCACAGACAATGCAGCTGCTTCCAGTTCAAGCCTCGGGATCGAGATCGGTCTCACAGGCGAACATCTGGACCTTCCAATCAGGAATGAACATCTGACAGCTCCACTTGAATGAACAAATCGGAGGTAAGAGTACATGCCATAGCCGTCCTCAGAGGCATCTGAGAACAAATGCAAAGATACATCAAGTACTTCTGTCTGATCGGCAAGATGGCACCGTGGTACTTGAACTTGTGACAAGGCGGGCAACTCGCTCTTCCACTTGTTCCAGTGGCACTGCAAATCTTCAGGCATCTCATTATCCCATCCCAGTTTCAGCTTCCAAAGTTTCTGTAAGATCGTCTTAGCTTCCAGTAGTACTGGGCAGACAGATCCCATGGGGTCATACAGAGAACTTACTGCTGACAGAATTCCACGCTTTGTCGGTGGTTGGTTTGGCTTGCGAACCGTGGATAGGAAGACGTCCTTTTCCACCTCTCACTGAACTCCTAATGTTCTTTCTACTGGGACGTCGTCGAGATCCAAGTCCAGATTTGGTCTCGCCCGCTCTTCCTCAGGTATCACAGACAGAACATCTCGACTATTGCTCATCCATTTTGTCAGTCTGAGTCCGGCTTCAGCAAGTAGGCTCGTTACTTCATTCGCTAACGACCTTGCCTCTTCCACTGTCTTCACTGACTTGAAAAAGTCATCTACAGTAGAAGTCTTTATTGACAGCATTTACAGCGTCTTCACTGAAGTTTCCTTTGTTATGTTCTGCAGCTCTTTTTAGGCAGACATTTGCACAACTTGGCGAGTCTGTGGCACCAAAGATGTGACTGGTCATCTGGAATTGAGACGGTTGCTCTAGATTGCTGTCCTCCCACCACAGGAATCTAAGGGCATCAGCGTCTTCAGGCGATACTTTGGCCTGATTGAGCGTTCCCTCAATCTCAGCAACAAGTGCAACTGGATCATGTCTGAAGCTCAGCAGAACACCAAGCAAACTGTTCGTTAGGTCAGGGCCTTGGTGCAGCTGGTTGTTGAGTGACAATCCATCATGCAGGGCTGCCCCATCAAACACAGCACGAGTTTTGTCGTTCTTCTGCGGGTGGAACACCCCATGGTGGGGCAAGTACCATGTCTTTCTGCCTCGACGCTCGGCTTCTTCCGCAGTCAGCTTCCTAGCATATCCTTTGCTGACAAGGTTACTCATAAAGTCTCTGTACTTCCTATGAAAATTCTCATCACGTTCGAGCTTTCCCTTCAGAGACTGCAACCGTGCTTCAGCCATTTGTCTGTTGTCTGGCAACCAAGGGTCTTCACTTTTCCACAACATTCCAACTAAATAGTGTCCATTTACTAGACGAACAGAGTTCTTCATCTTATTCAACGACTCTTGGTCTTCAATTGACAATCCCTTCTTTGAACTCTTGTTCATGTCAATGTCCTCGAGTCTAAGAAACTGCTCCATCTGCTGATCTGATAGTTCCCTGCCATGCTTCACAAAATTCACGTTCACTTTCTGTGGGTTTAAGGAGCTTACAGCATCTACTGGTCCAAGCACAACCCACCCCAAAATAGTGCGAACAGCATACGGTTCTCCTGCTTTCCCTTTGCGACATTCTTCATGCACCTGGGTTTCGGGAACATTTGCACCAATCAGCATAGTCACCTGTGTCTCATCTACTTCAGGAATTACAATGTCCTTTAAATGGGGCCATCTTGATAAATCCTCTGCCTTTGTTGCAGTGATGTTGAGATTGTCTACAACCTTAACGTTTTTTATTGTCACAGTGCGACTCTCACGGTTATCAGCCGCTCGTACTTCAACGTTGACTTGGCCAACCCTTACAGCAGACTCTCCTGACAATGTACATCCAGCTAAGGTATCATAGTTGTCAATCTGAATCCCAAGTTTCTCTGATATGGACTTGGAGAGAAACGTTTCCTTACTTCCGGTGTCTAGTAGCGCGTACGTACTAACCGGGCGTCCCTCCTTAGTCAGTATTTCAATCGGCACAACTTGCAATGCAGTATTTGCCTTTGATGTCGTTGAGTATGTGTGACTTGGCATCTCATCACCCGCAGCTGTAGCTACTGCATTTACATTAGCTGGCTCTTGAACCGCTTGGTCTCACCATCACCCGTGCCTGTATCCACATGGTCTTCTACTGATTTGTGCAGTAAAGTGTGATGCGGTTGCTGCCAGTGTTTGCATCGAAAGGCTGATTTACATTCACCAGCAAAATGCCCTCTTCGCAAACAGTTCAAACAAAGTCCCTCGTATCTTGCAAAAATCATTCTCTGTCTTACAGACTTGCTGGTGATATCAGGACAATGTTCTATTTTATGGGAGGCCTCACAGCTATAACATTTCCCAGCCAGAGGGGAACCTCTTGGCGTTGAAACGTTTGAACCCCTGTCTTGGGTGTTCTGGCTTTCTTGAATATGTGATCCAAGCTGCGTTGCAAATTTTGTCACTCTGGATCCACCTCCTGCTTTGGGTTCTGAGGGTGGGGCTCGTGTGTTGCCTTTTGCTGGTCGTTTCACAAAGTTCCTGTTTACTTCACCGACTTTGCCAAATATGGGGTCATTGGCTGCTTCAGCCCGCCTTTCTATGAATTCTACTAGCTCTTTGAGACTTGGGCACCTTCCTTTCTCTCTGATACGCTGAGCTTCGTCTCTCTACTTAACCTGAAGTGCAACTGGCAACCTTCCGGACATTTTCGCCAAATTGGTCATGTTCATTTCAGAGAGAGCGTTCATGGATTGCATTGCAATCCATGCAAAATTAAGTCTCGTACAAGGTTCCTGAACGATCAGCAGATTCACGCAGGCCTTGTCTATCACTGCTTGAGATATTCGCTCCTTCAACCAAAGCCTCAACACACCCCTTTACTACAACATGTGGTTGTCCAAAGTGCTGCTCCAACATTTTGAAGGCCTTTGATAAACTACCAGGCACTCCTTCAAATCCAGCCAGAGCACACTTAGCTTGGCCATCGAGGAATTGCAATAATCGAGACATTTTCTGAACTTCAGAAATGTTCTGGGAGTCAACCATTTCATGGAAGTGAGCCTTGAATCTTAAGTATTCACACGGGTCACCAGAGAACTTGACTACATCCAAAGGGGGGAGGCTGGACCGAGTTACTATTGAAACTATGCTAGTTGTTAGTCTCAACACCATATTTTCAGTAGCACTGGTAGGAAAACATGGATCTCCAGGGAGATATTCTTGCTTGGGCACCGAAATCTGCACATACGGGACTGCATTTGCATTTAAACTAGACTCCTTACGATTTAACACTGGTATCACTGGCTGATTTGGTGTTGACGCAGACAATGGAACCTTTACAACTGATGCATCATTCCCATAACATGAACTGCTCAACTTTGGATACAGGAATAACAACATTCTGTTCTTTCACTTGAGTAGTTGAATCAGTGTCTATCACTTTAGGATCACTCTGTTTAGGAGGCTCATCAACAGCAGGAGCACCCCTAACTGTTCCCCATAAAAACGATCTTTAATCTTAGCTAATTCGACAGCATCCTCAGTCGTTGCAATTTCGTTGTCTAACCTTAGCAATTCTTCCTTTACTTTCCTTTCTTTTGCCCTTCGTAATTGTTCAAGTTTCTTTTCCGACAGAATTTTTTTTAGCTTAGCTGCCTGAGCCGCTGAAGTTGACGTAGACGAGCTAGAGCGGCTAGAGATAGTAGTACGAGCATCCTCATCGTCCGTACCCGGTAACAAAGGCACAGTTTTATTCACAGTTTTACTCAACACCAGGCAAACCACCGTCCACCATATTGGATTTCAAAGACAATAACAACAGTTATAAAATGTACCTTCAAGCGACGAAACTCCTCGAATTGCTTCTCAATGTTCTTTTGTATAAACAATCATCCAACGCAGTCCACAGTTGACCACAATCCAAACCACAAATCCACGAAATGTTAAGGAAATGAGGAGTAAATCGAACGAACAAGTCGAACCAATCTCGCGCATGTGGGATAAACACGAAAAGCCCGAATTTCCAGTTGAATCTTTTAATTGCACCAGCTAATTCAGCACTCGATTCACAAGCGGAATACAGCATAATCTTCATCTCCCGTGCCACCGCAACGGAATACATCACATAACGAATGGATACAAGGAACAGGAAAGCCATAAAAACGGCAAAAACAGCAACTTACAGTGCAACGAATTCAACTGGGGCAACCCAACGTTTTTCTGCCAATCACGAGACGAGTTTAGAACAAAAGATTCGGGGTTGCGGTTGCTTTCGGACCAATCACAACAGGGGTAAAATTTTACTCCCGGTTTGAGCGGAAGTCGATGTGAAGGGCTACGCGAATGTGCACTTCAACACTTATTTTTATGGCGAAATGACATTTATTTTGGTCAACGGCGAGACAAGCAAACGGCAAGAGAAACAATTATTTGTCGACTGGCGGCCGGTAATTTTGAAGACGAAACGGACTCAATGCAAAATATGTTTTACCGCATGGCGGCCGAGAAGTTTGAATACGAAACAAACTCGACAAAAATGCGTTTTGTTGAATGAAAGTCGAGAATGTCGAGGACGAAAAAGACTCAACACGAAAATACTTCTGAATGACGGGGACAAAAAGAGGGACAAAATAAAATAAGTATCTCGAAGACCAAGATTTCTATGCAAGACTTCCGTTACCCGCTAATTGGAAATCACTGTAACAACATGTTGACAGTCGACGAAACTCAGTTTCTTGATCAGCAAAATATTTCGAGGCTAATAAGTTTTCAAACTGTGACATCAATTCGAACAGAATTACTCTCACCCTTGCGGTTTAATTTTAGCTTTTCTCAACTCTCTTGTGTTACGACCGAAGTCAGAATATTTTGCTGTCACGCGGCTGTCATTCGGTAAACATGTGCATTTGTCAGTCCGTTTCGTCTTCCCTGCCGTCATCCGGTAATACATAATTGTACTGAATCCATTTCGTCTTTAACATTCCCAGCCATTATTCGGTAAACATTTGTGCTTAGCCCATTTCGTCTTCAGCATTCGGTAAATATATTTCCGCTGAGTCCGTTTCGTCTTCAATCTATTTGTGCTTCGTTTGCTGCAGTGCTCAAAATAACCGACTGACATTCAGTAATTTTTATTTTTCCTTTTTCATTTGTTTGCCTTGTCACTGATAGAAAGGAACAACATTTGCCATGAGAATAGGCGTTGAGGTTCGCCTTCGCAATGCCCTCCGCGTTAATTCCCACTCAAACTAGTTAAATTTTACCCTATTGTGATTGGTCCGAAAGCGACCGCAACCCCGATTCTTTTGTGCTGAACTCGCGTTGTGATTGGCAGAAAAACTTCGGGTAGCCCCAGCTGAATTCGCTGCACTTTAAAATTTCGTGGCTGAACTCACGAAATCCCTTGCACAACGCAGGGGCCAAAACAAAGAGAATAATTCATAATAATTAGAAAACGCGGGAAAAGACACGACAACTGTCGCTCAGGGGAAAATGGCACGGCTCGTGGTATGACAACAGATTGTGCAGCTTATACTTTCACGGTTGTTATTCTAACAGAGAACAAGCGAACGCCAAGAAGTGTTTGAAGAGGGTGATAGCGACTGAGTGCACTTTTTCTGTTTCGGAACAGGAGGTCCTGGATTTAAGTTGCAGCGACTACAATCCTTTCTGCGCAATCGCGATCCTGCGGCAACCGGAAATGGTATCTGCTATGGCGTGAAAGACCTCAACAATCCCCTTAATAATGCCAGTCGGATGAAATTGAGTGTTCTGCAGGTTTTTTTGTTTCCTTTCCTGTTACTGTTCTTAATTAAAGTCTAAAACAAACAAGTTTAGATGCCTGCATTTTGTATGAGGTCAGGCTTCATGATTGCTGTAAGAACGTAGATAAGGTGGCAACGACAACAACAACAACAAGCTTTATTTGCATGACTATAACAAAGTATTACAGTATTGCAAAAGTCACTTAAATCTTATTATTAATTACTTAATTATTTAAAATAACCAACGAGATTACCACCATTTCTTATTTTTAACCATTCAGAGAGGTAGCCATTGTAACTAGTTTGTCTCTCTGTTCAAAGCATGACGAGATGAATGAAATTAATTGAACATTTATAAAATAATTAGTACAATTCATAAGATGTGACAATAAGGTCCCATGTGATAATAGTCGTAGAAATGGGATTTAACGTTCTATTTTAGAAAAGAACCTGTCTTTTATTGAGGAATAGCTCGGGCAATTTAGTAAAAGATGAGTTTTATCTTCAATTTTGTCACAATTGCAGAGACTACATAACCTTTCATCACGAGGTACTGTGTCGTATCTACCTGTTTCAATCCGAAGTTTATGACTGCTTATTCTCAGTTTTACTAATGATTTTCTAGATGGGTTCTTTCTTGTTAGATCTAGATAGGCAGAAAGGCTATAATTCTTTTTGAATGTGTAATAAAAACTAAGTTTTTGCGAATGTTGAAGGGTTTGGTTCCAATAAGAGATATAATTCTTTTTCATGAGATCTACATATTGTTTGATTTTACCTTCATTTAATGAATTACAATTTAAGTCACAGAAATTATAATAGTCAGTCATTTTCACGAGACTAGAGTAAAAACTATTATGACCGTTATAATGAAGGACAATAGATATTTTTAAAGATTGTTTGACTATAGAGCTTTCAGTTCCTTTTCTCGGAGATAGTTTAAGTAATTAAGTATCTTTTTATTTATATCAATGATCAAAGGGAATTTACCAAGTTCAGCTCTACATGCAATACTGGATGCCTTGTTATGAACTTCTAAATAACGTTTACAGAATTGTAAATGCGTTTTGGCTGTTAACAAAAACTGATGCCGGAGTGCGTTGTTTTGAAAGTCTTATGCTTAGCTGTGTAGATGTAATATGGCCATTGTTTCTTTAGAAACGTTCAAAATGCTAGGCTGATATGACACTACATGATAAAATACTGAACGTCTCTTTATATAGAAAGTTCCATTTGTGTTTGAAATAAAATTCCCTCGTTTTTGCTTGCACGTCAGACTTCTTCTGAGGTATCACTGTACTTTAAAATTTTAATAAGACCGAATCGAATTAAATCGAATAGAACTCCAAAATGTCTAACTGCGTCTACTGTCGTGTTTCTTCAATCGCGACAAGTGTGCGTTTGTGCTGCCATGCGATGACATGTAAAAACTAAAGAAGAAAACCTGTGGTTTATCAAAGACGGACACTTACAATCTGGAGTTAATTTCCGAGCCACTATGGCCCCTATGTTTATGAGCTACATGAATTCTCAACATTTTTCTGTTTTTGAAATTGCAGCAAATACTTATATCAAAAATGAAAACCTGCAAAAACTTCAAACCAAACCGTAGTTGCCAGAATTAAGCCTCTGTATTCTCCTACAGCCCTCGCATTTCCGTATTTTACAATATAGTAAGAAATGCCATGCCTTTTATAAGATTGCGTCACCCTGTCTATTGATGTCACTACTTGTCTAAGAGTTGATCACCAACTAAACACCCTGGGTTAACGGTTTCTAAGAAACAGGTTTCTACTAGATAGCTTCGCATAGTTATGCCGTTACGCGTAATTTCACTCGATGGACCAAAGAAGCGAGGGCTCTGGGGACGAGGATGTCTGTGGGTTATAATTACCGAGAAGCTATACACGGTATTCACAAATGGTGGACGCGCGGAAAAAAGCCTGGTACCTAACACCAAAACGAGGCGTTTTAGAATAAACAAAAAATAATTTTACTGCAAACTTATGCAAACTTTACAGAATTAGCACAAATTTTTTCAATAACAAGCTCCCTGGTTACAGATTTCATTCAGGATGAGTCCACAATCCAGGTCATAATGTTTATTGGTGTGCTTCTTGTTGTAATCCAAAAGGAAGCGTATACTCTTATGAGAAAAGAGTCCGATGATTTTGCTTTTTGAAGGATCCAAGCCTTTGAGGGGCACTGGTTACAGAACCACATACAGAACAGTCATGTTTTCATTTTTCCTTCGGCGACTATCCGTAAACGCCTCGATTCCATACTCGGCCGCTCACTCGCCCCAGGTCAGCCGCCAAAAGTGAATTCGATGTATGGTGTTTTTCTTAAGTGTTACTGTTCTCCTGGGTAGGTGAATTTCATTTGTAGCATGTGGTGTGCTAAAAATCCAGGTATAAAGCGCCTGCATTTAGAAGTATACTGGTTTAGATGATTTGCAGTTTTAGCAGTTGATTTGCTTTTAAGACATACTGGCAGACCCTGCTTACGAGAACTGATTGCAGAACTAGTTGCGCCACGTGCCTATGATATTTTGTGTCTTCTCTGGCTTCAGTTCAAGAAAAGGTTTCGAGTATTTTGCAAACTGGAACGAAATCAAACGAAAGTTAAGATACTTCACTGATTAACGAGAATCTCTTGTCATTATAATCAAAATTATCATTTTTAATAATTAAAACGGATTGATAAACGGATTGATAAACATCGATACTCATAAAAAGTTCCTTCTATCAATTTTTATCACAATTTAAACAAACCATAAATGCACAAACTTACTATTAAGTGCTCCCTTTCGAACTGCGTGTTTGTTAATACATCGGCTGTTTACTATCTTTTTGGCCAAACATGATTTGTTAATCCAAATACCTAGAAAAGCATGATATGCTTTTTGATACCGATTTTAATATCATTTAATATTGATTTTACAGAACGCTGTCGATTGTCTCCGCCGTGATGATTTAATCAAGTTTCTCTGTCAAGGTCAAAGAGTTAATTTCCCATGAAACCAGCCGTGATTTTACTGGGGGTCTCAAGAACATGTTGCTTTGCGTAATTGCAACCTAAGTCATAATTTCACGTATTATGCCGAACGGATATAGAATTGAATATTAATATATGAAATTCATTTATTTGAACTGCGGATAAAGATAGAATTATGTGTAGATCATCGCAGTGAAGGTGTTTCAACCTAAGCGGTTGAAAAGAAGAAACCTGAAAAAATTCAGGCTTGAACGGGAATCGAACCCATGA
>Ga0126336_10002057_pt1 | contig 11194 bp, 9 predicted proteins | sample SidCmetagenome_FD_92530 | JGI IMG/M metagenome (GOLD analysis project Ga0126336, IMG submission 92530) | Coral microbial communities from El Islote,Puerto Morelos, Mexico - Siderastrea C C metagenome | ecosystem: Host-associated > Invertebrates > Cnidaria > Coral | place: El Islote,Puerto...
ATCTAACTCTTAAAAATGCGACACCTAAGTTGTAACGGCTCAATTCAGTCACCATTTAAAAATCCTCCAAACTAAACCCACTAAAAAAACACAAGATTGAAGAAACAAAATTGGTGAAAAGATCGAGAGAAGGCGCCCCGTACAAAGACGTGAAGTAGGAGTCGTGCAGGCCTTCCAACCCATTTTATAACTGTGATGTCCACGACTGAATATGCATACGTTCACTGGACTACAACATAAATCTCAGTGAACCGCGAATGATTACGGTGGCGTTCGAATTCGTCCAGTATACTTAAACAGCTTTGCGACAGTAACCATTGCTACCGTTCAAAGCGGAATGGTAATCGTTTCACCTTTTAATGCCAGGTGGTTTACACAAAACATCCTAGGACAAGTCGAGATACAAAAGGATTTAACCGAAAACAGTCGCTAATTTTTTTTCTACAAGGAACCGGCATTTTTCCTTTTCGTGGAAAAACTGGCATCTAAAAGAGATTCCTGATACTGCTTATTAGTACTTTCGAGCAGAGAAACATACAAACAGATGGCAAGAAGAAGCTTATGGACTTTCGCGGTAATTGTTTCTGCGCATCCTTACTGCGCACACAATTCACGTAGCGATTTCATGCCCCGCACTTCATTGAGCGCGCGCGCTGTTGAAGAAATGTAGAGATATATAGCGCTTTATCATTCAACAAAATGGTCACTATGCCCATATATGGTCAGGAAGCCCTCAATATCTGTCATCCGTACATGACAGATCTCCAGCGATATACGTAGATGATCATATTTGGAAGTGCACTGCAGATCTTTTTTCACGGCTTGTTCAGGCGGCCATTTTGAAAAGCGAAGCAGTTTTAGCAGTGTTCTCCGGAAAGTTTAACACCCTGAAAGAAAATTTCCGCGACTAAATGCTCTCAAAAAGTCAACAAGTATTTGCTTCAGCTTACAAGGATATCCAGAGGTTGATTTGGAATTTTCATAGTGAGAACTCAACCGAGAAAGTGCTAAAGATTTTAATTCAAAGGAAGAGGACTTATTCTCGGTAAGGTAGCAATATTTTTTTTACTTTGTCTTTTTTTACTTTGTCTTCTCATTTCTAAACGTGAGTTTGTAAATGAACCTTTTTAAGTGAACGATAGTAAACTTCGATCTCTTGAAGTTTTGCTTTGGTGTTTATTATGTGTTTCTAGCTTTTAGCGTTTTTATTATAGAACTATGGTTTTTCTTCTTCTGAAAATGGAAGTCGATAAGAATTTATTGAATAATAAAATAATTATCCTGGTCAATCTTGCGGAATATCCCCTGATTTAGCCAACTCGGCCTACGGCCTCGTCGGCTAAGTATCAGGTGATATTCCGCGCGATTTGGCAGGGTAATTGTTAAATATATCTATGCACGGGTTTAACTTGCTTAAATGTTTGGTGACCCCACATTTTCTTTTGATAGATCACTTTCTTTATCTATTGTCTACGTTTTACAAAAATTGAAGAAAATCTGTGTTGTAGAAGTTTAAATATTTTCAACATTTCTGCCCACACAGCATCGAATTCCGCTATTATTTTAGCTGCACAGTGCTAGCAAAAGCCCATCTTAATGACTGAGTTTAACTGAAAGGATAACACAGGCTCAAATTATTTACTAAACAAACCTACTTAAATAAAGTTTGAGTAAAAATGTGGGTCTATAGCGAATCATTTTAAATATTTTCGGCTAACTACCACTGAGGCTACGTCGAGTTACGAGGACAGATTGAAAAATTGGGGTAGCTTTTTCCACGCCCTTTATTTTGAAAATGAACTCGGTGACGCCCCATTTTTTTGCATTCTTGGCAAAGGTAACATTATCTGACTGTGGAAAAAGTACAAAAGAAAACTGTGTTGTAGAAGATTTTCGCGCAAACGTCCTTAAGTTAAAATTAAAAAAGGAAGTGAAGGTAAGCAAATTTATTGAAATCTGGTAACAGAAGTCGTTAAACACCACCCGAAATCCATTTGGTTCATCCTTGTTTTAGTTTTATTACTTGCAACTTTTTTGACACTGCTTGTCTTCCTTTCCACAAACACTAATCCATTTCGCGTTCTTTGTAGGTTCAGGGTGAAGTCGCTTGGTTTTGTGATCAAAAGCAATTTTCAAAGGTAGATATTTTGCTCCCAGGACGCCATTCCTAAAAAAGAAAATTAGAAACCACCCTTTAGTAAACATTTTGAATCCAGCAGTCTCAGTAGTCCGTCAGGAGTAAACGTACCTTCACAGCGGTCAAACACAAAAGCCCACGTCACCTCCAGTTTTTCAAAGCCTTGAGCCTTGAGCCAGTTCAAACGTTTATTGAAGATGGTACGAAAAAGATGCACAAAATGTCCCAACTTGTGCAGTGACAGTTACTTCATTTCTGCACATGTATAAAGTTAATAGAAACGGCCATAAGTTTTGGGGTTAAAGTGAATCTTCCACATGTTACTGTACTTTTCTTTCCAAAGTTATTCCGGGCACTGCGCACGCGTGACGTACATTTGGCGGGTGCGAAGAACGTACGGTTTAAAGTAGACAGCGGTCAGCGGGTGTCTGATCAGTAGCTCGTTGTTAAAGTCTTGTATCAGTTGTCATGTTAAAACTTCTCTCTACATTATCTCTACGAAGGTACTGGTATTAATGGCTATTGGTTAACCCTCAAGGAAGTACCAAAACGCTGGGATAAACTTGTATTGGAATAATGATATTCCTTGGCGCTTCAAGTCACAGCAACGAGTCAAAATATGAAGATAATTTTTCTGCGCATGACTTACGGTGGGAACAGTTCTACCTTCTCCCGAGAAAGGCAACTCTTGATTCCAAAACAAGAGAATTTAAGTATAAACTGTTGCGCAGAATTATTTACACAAACAAGATTCTTCATAAAAAATTAATTGGCTTGGTAACGTCACCTATGTGTTCCTTTTGTGGAAAAAAGGAGGAATCCCTCGAGCATTTGTTTATTTATTGCGATACTTCAAAACACTTCTGGTCTTCAGTGACTGAGTGGTTAAATGAGGTTGGTTTTGATGTTAGGTATCTGAGCACTTTTGACATAACGTATGGTCTCACTAGCAAAGATAGTCTATTATTAAATCAATGCTCAATTTTTGTAAACATCTCTTGCTTGTAGATAAGCGTTTCTGTAATGCATTGTTGCTTTCTGTAATATATTTGTGTTTTTAATGTAGGCCTGCCTTGTACCTTGTACTTTGTTTGTGATTATCAATAAAGGTTTTTGTATTAAAAAAAAAATCACAGAAACGTTTTGCATTGGAGGCCACCTGAGACCCAAATGTCACTTAATTACCTATTCGTCCCTGGAGAAAAAATCTTCAAAGTCAGGCAACGAAAGTTATGGAGCGAGTTAAGGTGGCCCTCGGCTATTTATTTGGCATGGAGGCTCCATTCTGTAGATAGAATTTTCGGCAAGTAAGCGTTAACTGATTTCAGCAGTTTTTGGTATTCTAATCTACAAAGCTTTTAGTTTAAGGGTTAACAAGATAAACGATTAAGAGATACAAGCGCTATTTGAATACCTATTCCTTTCAGAAAAACGCGAACATTTCCTTAAAACGGCAAAATAGGTTCCCAAGACTTCTCTTAAAGGTTTATCTTGTTTGCCCTCGAAGTTAAAGCTTTGTAGACTTTGAACTAGACATTCTTTATTTAGAGTAGGAAAAATTACTGAATTCGGTTGCCGAAAATACGATTTTCAAAATGAAGTCTCCTGCTTAAAAATAGCCGCGGGCCAGGTAACGCCTTATTTCCATCTCGCCATCCTAGCGTTGGGTACTTACTGCATTGTGTGTACAGAGGCCCCTGCAAGTAACATTTGCTTTCAAGTGGCTCACTTACCTTTGCGATGGTAACTGAGACGGGGAATGGCATGATTTGTCTTTATTCCTTACTGAATATGATTATCCCTAGATAGTATTCACCTTGAAATAGTGACTTTAAGCATCTGGGTTGAATACAACTCTTCCATGTGCCCATAAGCGAAGTGTTCGTAAGCTTCTATCAGAGGTTTGTCAGGTTTCATGCCCAGTCTCCCATAGACATTCTGTTCAACAAAAAGAAAGGAAGAATTAGGCTGATCACAGCCTAATACTTTAAAAGCGTGAATTCATTGAGAATTAACAGCATGGATTTCTTGAATTCAGCGTGAATTTCTTATTGGCAGAACTCAGGATATTGTATATTGCTTTTAGATATCAAAACGCTGGGTGACATAATATTAACAAACTGAACTAAACTGGAAGTAGTAAATGATAAGAAATTTTTAAGTCTCTTATCTTTCAATATCATTTAAAAATTGCTCCAGCGAGAAATTTTCTTTGAAGAGTGAAAGATCTAACTAGAAACATCCAAGCAAGCGAGAATTCATTTCTCCTGCCTCATCGCCAAAGCTGTGATTGGTTTATGGAACTTTTCTCACGAATATGGTTAACTTGATATTCATTTGGAAAGTCGTTGAAATGCTCCCCTTTAAAATAAAATAAAATAATATCCGAGTTTAATTTAAGTCTTAAAATACATGGGTTGTCCGAGAGCTAGAAGAATAAAATAAGACATCGGTGGCCTTATTTGAGCTCCTTTTCTTTTGGAACAACATTGCAGAGAAATCCAACTTGGAAATTTCAAATCTGCACTGAATTATTTAAGTGAAAAAAGTTACGTTACCGGACTATTTCCTCCCACCACACGCATGGGAGGAAACAAGAAATTCCCCAAACTATAGGCTACAAGTGTTTTATTCTTCAAACAATGTGGTTCCAATACGTGTGGATGCGAACCAATGATTACTTGCACACCAAGGGACACGAGATGTTTCCTTATACGAAGCTGGTATGGAAGTGGTCTGGGGAGAAGTTCTTGACCCCAGTGGATGAATACGACTATGATGTCGACTTTGGCCTTTGAGAATAAAAACTTAACGTTAGTGTTCTATCCAGTAAGGAAATTGTCCATCATCAGAGCTCTCTTCTTATAACTTGACCTAAAAAGTCTGTTTGTTTGTGTTCAAATACCGCACTCTTAACTGAAATCCCAAGTACTTTTAATAATTCACACACCCTCAGTAGAAAGCAAGTTCGGAATTCCCTATTTTGTTTATGAATATTATGGTCGACTTTGCTTCCCGTTAGACAACTCTTCTTCTAATCATATATTTGCCTGCTTCTTTTCGAGCATTTCTGAATTTTTTTGAATTTTATTGCTTTCTCAATTCTTAAAACAATCTCTTTTCAACTAAAATGTGAACCTTTAGTTTTTCTACGTCTCTTGTGGCAATATCATCTGGATAAACAGCAGGGCCACTGTTGTACATCTTTCTCATTACAGTGCAGTTTGGCTGATCAGGAACATGGTCACAGTATCCAAGAAATCCAATTCTTATTCCATTGGTTTCCATAATAAGAGGTTCCTGTAACACAAAGAAAAACAACACATATTATAGCACCCTCTTACCTCATGGGCTATCCATATTTAAGAATGTTAACATTAACATGTCTTTAATCATGTCTTTCTTATTAGAGTGGCAACTATTCTAAGGGGCGGTTTGTAATTAAACGACAGGCTAAGTTAATAGATAAAAAACAAAACTGCCAAACTACTTTTTGGGTCTCCTTTTTTGTCTTCTCTGCGTTATGCGCATGGCTCAATAAGACACGCGATTCTACCGGCGACTGCATAATAAGTTGTAACATCAGCGTTTTTGGAAGGGTCCGTTTTCGGCGTCTACACCAAAACGACAAACCTCCGATTACAAAAAAAGTCTCCTCTTTGAACAGCGTTTTCGAAAACCTCCATTTTCGATCGTTTTAGTGTGCATGTTCGGCAAAAACGCATTGCAAAATGTGCATTTTCAAACAGAAACGCATTTGTGTGGACGAGGCCTCAGTCGAATGGTCCACTTTGCGATTTCAGAGACTCGAAAGATAAAAGTAGGTTGTAATACTCAAGATTTGACGAGGAAATAAATGATCTATCTTTTACCTCCATTCCACAAAGCGAAAGCGAAAATTTCTAAACATACTTTTCATTTCACTGAGGCTACAGCACCTGAGATGTGTCGTATCTTCCATAACTGATACCAAAATATTTCATTCCAGTTTTCTTGAGCACTTTCACAGTAAAGTTGGCACCTTCAGAACCAAAGTCGTTGAAGTGATTGTTGGCGACTGTAACCACATCAAAGCCTGCGAAACTAGGTAGAGATAAGGAGGTCACAAAACGTGTGGCACTAAGGCATTGATCACGGTGCGAGAAGCGTCTAATTCCTTGTAACGCTACTATTACTTGATCAAAATTAAAAGTCAGGTGATTAAAGGACGTGATCACCAAAAATGAAATGTCTTGATGTTTAATCAAATTCTTCTAATGAGTAGCATAAAAGAAGAATAATGAGCAGAAAAAGCTTTTCGATATTGGGGCTTAAAAGGATAAGAAGGAAAGCCTAATTCACGGAAATTAGGTTGCACTGTAATCACAGTGAAGAAAAACTCTTAACTAACAATTAAGTGTCCCCTGAATGGCAGACAAAACATGTCAATTTGTTAGCACGCGCGAAATCCTTTTAAATTTCTTTCCAAAATTCATACGTACCTATGCTTTTGCTGTTTATAAAATCCTTGCACCTACCTGAGTTAGTAATATGAAGGCTAAATAGGCGCATCCCGGTGAATTGTTCTCTTTATTTCTAGTTTTTAAGCAGGTATATGAAATAAGCTCATTTTACGGTTTTCTATTTTGGTAGGCTTTGCCGCAATGGAACTAAAGCTATAGTAGCCTTTTTTCCTTCTGCTTTTTTTCCTGATTATCAAAAAGGTAAATTTAAAATGCCAAAATACCCTAACACATTTTTAAGAAAAAGTGTATAATGTATTGGATTATCTTCCGACGTGTTTCTTCAAAGCGCTGAAAAATAGCTAGATAAAAAAATCTTACTCGTCGCTGATTACTAGTTTTTACGATCTTTATATTTTGACCAGCAAGCATTCTGAAGGAAAACGAGAGGAAAAGTTATCGAAGAAATTGTTGTTGAGTGGTAATGAATTGAAACAGAGTATCGTGCTCACACCTCGTCCCATCCCATGCCATCCCATGCCATATCCTATGCCGTCAAATACCATTCCATGCCATCCCATGGCGTTCCATGTTATGCCATGCCATCCCATGCCATGCCATTCCATCCCATCACATGCCGTCCCATGCCATCCCACCCATGCCATCCCGTGCCATCCCATGCCATGCCATCCCATGCCATGCCATTCCATCCCATCCCATCCCATGCCGTTCAATGCCGTTCCATGCCTCCATGCCGTCCCACCCATGCAATCCCATCCCATATCCCATCCCATCCAATGCCATCCCATCCCATCCCATGCCGTCCCATGCTATCCCACCCATGCCATCCCATGCCACTCCACCATGCCATTCCACCAAGTCATTCCTTCCCATCTCATCCCATCCCATTCCATCCCATCCCATCTCATCCAATCCCATTTCATCCCATCCCATCCCATCCCGTCCCGTCCCGTCACGTCACATGCCATCTCGTCCCGTCCCATCCCCTTCCCACCCGTTCCATCCCTTCTCATACCATACCATGCCATGCCATGCCAGTCCATGCCATTCTACACCATACCATACTAGAAAGCACCATGACCAAGCACGCAACTGTAAAATTGGTTCTTGCCGTACTATATTACGTTAACATTAGAGACAACTTTACCTTAATGCTGGAGCAGACTGCGGACTAGAATCCAAGATAGTTATCCTCTCTCTTTTGTACTGATAGCGGTAAACATCTCCGCTGACAAATGGAGACTCCAAATTCGCCACTGAAATGTCAGCCTCTCTGACGTGAGATGCCACATCATTGAACGAGTCATTGTATGTGTAATGATTCTTTTCCACGTAATATTTTACCGGGCCGGCAAAGGAAATATCGCCCACAAAGAGCAGTGTGGCATGTTCTAAAATAAACAAAGTTGTGGAGTACATTTAATTTTTGTTGGAAATGGTGTATTTTGAGATTGTTTTCATTTCGGAGTTTTGCACAGATTTTATTATGGCAGAAACAATAGATTTCAACGGTTGAAAAGAAAACATTTCTGTTAACTGAACATTCCATTAAGAGGAAAGTGATGGAAATAAATCAAGATGAAAGAAGTATAAGAGCGTTATTAGACCACAATACAAGGACTGTTTCTTTTACCAAATTCGTTATTTAACCCATTAAGCCCTAACAGTGACGAAAATGAAATTTCTTTTACATCATCACTGCCTGTTCAAACATCAGATGAAGAGAATAAAGGAAACAATCACCAAAGAAAAGATGTTTTGATATTTAGACAAATTCTCCTTACTAGTTCCATACGAAATGTATAGAGAACAGTATGGAGAATATAAAGGGCTTAAAGGGTTAAAATTAAGGATTAATGTTAAAGTTGACCGTTAATGTTGAGCTTAACGTAAACAAGCATGTTTACATTTCATGCCGTATGAAGGTAATCTCAAACATTAGTTCAGACAATTTCGCATGATTTTCGCAACTGTGATTGATTTTTTTTATTTGACAGCTGCGACAAGGTTCGCACTGGAACTCGCTACAGGACAATGACTTAGGGGGTATTTACATGATAAAGTACGACTTTCATTTCGGTACGAGTGCATCCCGCTTCCCTGTTGTGGCTTTGTATTCGTTTACATGACACCCGTTTAAATTCTTATATCCGTGCAAGTCAAACCGGTGCAAATTCACACCGGTTGCTGTATCTGATCGAGATTCTTATTCCGGTGCAAAAAACGCACACTGCATGGTATCATGGAAACGCAGTATGGCTGTTCGTTTTACATCCCTTTTAATTTTAACCTTTTTGTTCCGAAATAGAACTTACACCACCATAAAAACAGTTTATGTCAACGCGATACCAAGTTTTTTGTCTCGTACTTGATTAAATGTCGCACTGATATCACGTAAACACTCTCTCAAGAATAATCAGATTGAGAATTCCCCTACACCTTTTGCTCGTCATCACGCGAATAATATCAGCATGTTGGGTCACATGTGAATCCCTTTGTCTGGCACTCAAAAAAGTGACTCACAAATAACCAAAAAAAGATGAAATTCAAACATATTTCAGTGACTGAAAATATCCTTCCTATTTTTATTTTAGCACAGCAAGAAACTTGCACCTTTAGCAGTTAATTTAGACGGCGTCAGTTGAACAAAACGTTTGCAAAAATGAACAGGCTCTATTGAACATTGTTTACCATTTACCTTATTGGTACTTAATTTCGCGGGTCTTTAATTTTGCGTTTTTCCCGATTGTAAAAAAAATCGCGAAATTAAAGACCCGGGAATAAAAATCCTCGCGAAATTTAAACACGCGAAATTTAATACCCATATAGAAAATTCAAATCACAGATAAAAATGATTAACATGTAATAACAACAACATATACAGGATATGTATTGTCAAATACAAAAATTATTAACTGGTTTTACTGGTCAGTTACATTTTGTATCTTCTGTTGTGAAATAATGTTAATTTGCAAAGATTTTACATATGGTGTAGAGAATATAGCCATCATCTTCATCTGAATCGCTAGATTCGTACAAATCCCTTAGAAAATCTTTCGTGCAGTCGTCAAAATTGCCATTAATTGGTTCCAGTTTATCAAGAAATTTTATAAAGTTCAGACTTTTTGAAAAATAAAATGAAGTTGAGAACGCTTGAATCGCGAAATTTAATACCCTTTTTCCATATTTGCCTTTTGAAATCGTGAAAATAAAACCCGGCGAAATACTGTCTCGCCAAAATCGCGGAATTAAGTATTCGCGAAATTAAGTACCAATAAGGTACTTCAAAATTCTGGAAATTCCGGTTGGAATGTAAATGGAGAGTTGCTTTTAATTTCCCCAAACGGAAAATTCCGGAATTTCTTGAAAGGTAGTCCAAAATTCCTGGACAGAATTTCCCGACTAAAAATTTACTGCTTTCTACCAGTTTCAGGCCTTCCGCCAACTTTGCCGACCTGAATGCGTGGTTTATGCAAGGCCACTCAGTTTATTTCCAGGCCGAGCAAATCCAAAAATGAAATGCGTCAAATTTTTAACAGAGATTTCTAAATGGAGATTTGGCGTCTCATTTACTCAAACAGTGATCAACCGGTTTGTTCAAGTAAATAGTAAACAACCAGTACACTGAGGGAGCCTACAGATAATAAGAGAACGGAGACTTGTTTCTTACCGCCATTTGTAGCAACCGCCGGATAAGATGTTAAAATCAGGAGATATATCATGTAATTCAGTATGAAAAAAATTCCCATTCTCTTGCTGTAGATGTGTTATCTCTGATAAGAAAAATTACACCACTGCGCTGCCAGTCTACCTGACAGTCTAAAATATTGACTTTAATATTAATTACGTAACCGTTATCCACTCTTAGTAATATCTGAATGGCAGAACAGGCTTTTAGACACAACAATAGAACCACAAAAGTACGGTGTCTTTTAAGAACACAAATAGTCTGTCTTAGTAACACAAATAGGCTGAAATGTCATCCACCTCCTCCCCCAACCTGCACCCCTTGTGTGTAAGGTGTTGAGCCATCTCACTACACAAGCGGTTCATCAACGCGCTCGCTGTTGTTTTTCCCTGTTCGCTTGCTTGTTCTTTCCCGCTCAGCTATGCATCCTTGACCTGAATGCATGGTTTATATTTGGCCACTCAGTTTAGTTCCAGGCTTACAGAGTAAATTCCGGCAAGCGGAACGCGTCAAATCTCCAACAGAAATTTCCAAATGGAGATTTGGCGTCCTATTTACCCAAACTGGAGATCAACCGGTTTGCTCAAGTAAGCAACGAGTACACCGAGGGAGCCTACAGAAAATGTACAGGGAGATTGAACGTGGATGTGTTAGATAAATTGTTCAGTGGAGTTGTTTTATAGATGTAAATGTTATAGTTTAATATTAACCTGAACATGAAGGTCTATTTACTGAGTGTTGAAAAATAGCTTCAATGGTTATTTTTAAAAATAGCACTTTTATGTTCTAGTTATATATTAATAATATTAATATATATATATATATCTATCTATCTATCTATCTATCTATATATATATATATATATATATATATATATATATATATATATATATATATATATATATA
>Ga0126336_10002058_pt1 | contig 11193 bp, 4 predicted proteins | sample SidCmetagenome_FD_92530 | JGI IMG/M metagenome (GOLD analysis project Ga0126336, IMG submission 92530) | Coral microbial communities from El Islote,Puerto Morelos, Mexico - Siderastrea C C metagenome | ecosystem: Host-associated > Invertebrates > Cnidaria > Coral | place: El Islote,Puerto...
AATGTACAGTTTGAATATTGTAATACGATTCTTGTAACGGTTTTTAGTCACCCTGAAGAAGAGTACTGAATGTACTCGAAATATAGGTGTTAAACAAAAAAAGTTAGAGTTTGTCCTCATTTGTGTTAAATTTATATATATATATATATATATATATATATATATAATATACTAAAAATAGTTTTAAATATTGATTTGGTACGGGCGGGAGCGGCAAGGACGTGTTTTCAGTTATGGTTTGGCAAACAATTTCGAAACGGAAAATGATTTAGGTGCAGATTTCTTCATGGCTAAAATAACGCAAGGAAGATGTTTTAAGAGATACTTTAAACTGTGCCCAGCAAGGCAATTTATATCTAATTTTCAAATCAATCAGATTTCCATAAAATTATGTGAATATATATTGAATGCCTTTCTTACCGGTGTAACTAAAGAAAAATCTTGCAGTGCATTAAAATGCTAAGTTAGCTTGCTCGTGGTCCTCACATGTTTAATATTTATTTCTGAATTATTACCTTATAGGGCTAGGGAATTAGCGTCTAAGACAGAAATCCGTTCGGCAGATAACTCGTTCTTACACTGAGATCCGGTTGACGGGCGGTAACTGATAAAAACTGCGAGTGAGTAAGTTGCGTATGTTCAATACTTCTGACCTTCCTGTCGATGAATTCATATTTGAGACGGGTTTAAACTCGTCCTTCCCGCTGAATATTCATAGTGATTGACAACGTGATTGACAACGTGATTGTTTTCCCTGTTTATGACATGATGTATTTTGGGGGGTTCTTTTCGAGTGTTATTTAACTGCTTGTCACACGCATGATAGACCTTTATGCGGTTTGTAAAACTTCCACAATTTTTAACAGGTATTGCTTCTTAGCGTGAATGCACGCATGGTGCGAAGTTTTGTGGGCCCCAACTAACTGCAAAGCTGGCATTTATATAACGGAAGGGCTCAAGTAGCTAACATTCCAACTAATTCAACTACCGTAAACTGCCGCTTATAAGCCCTGGGCTTATACAACTTTGTAAGGGGTTTTGGGTGGGCTTATACTGACGGAGGGGCTTATATCCGGGGGGGCTTATAAGCGGACTGAAAAAAACGTTTCGAAATGAGCCACAGCAGTGTTGATCGAAATACGTTTTTAATTTATCAGTTTTTAATCAACCTTTGAAACGTCATAATAAATCGAGTTCATTTCAATCAAAATCAAAACTGTAACAACACAAACGTAACCGGAACGTTACAAAACAGAAGCTCGGAGTTTGTCGCCCTTTCCCTCGAGTATTCATCTTGATTCAGTATTAGGGCTATTTTTTTTTCCATTGGATAAAATGACTTTTATTTGTTCCTTTCGAGCTTGTTTTATTATCGCTTTAATTCAGGCTCTGGTCGCGAAAAGTCCGAAAGATACTCTATTCCGAAAGGCACGACCTTTCTTTTTCGGGGTCTTACATCTTTTAAGATCCCGAAGAAGAAAGACCGGCGTGCCTTTCGAAATATTGGATTTTAAAATATCATAAATATCAGTTCCCCTACAGTGCCGGTGAAATCAGCTTGCTTTTTTATCATTTTTGGTTCTTCCAGTTTTTTGCTGATTAGATCCTTTACCACGATCCGGTAATTTGATTTTGTTACGGTGGTTTATTTCGGTCACTTGTTTCGAAAGATATAGCCATTCAGTCTGTGCCGCCCGGTTTTGTCCCTTAATATGATCAATAGACCTTTGGCTTGTTGTTTCGAAAAGGGATTTTTCCCTTCAGCTTTCAAAAACAAAAGCAAAGGTATTTTACTGGTCCTACACAGGCCATCAAGAGATCAGACCGCCACGGTTCACACACATGCAACAGCCATCAATCATCAGTGCGCTAGTGCATGCAGTTAAAAGATTGGAAAGAACTGCGGTTTCAAGAAACATACTTTTAGTTTCAAAGGCTATTTAAGGAAAATTTGATATAGCTTTGTTTAACTAAGATCGTGATGAGAGGTCATATCTTTTGGGGGGAAGCCCTCCATTCTTTCATTCTACAATTAAATAATTAATCAAGGGGAAACCCCCGTAATTTATATACCGGATGCCGCCGGGTAGAACACTATATAAACAACGCTTTCATAATGCGGTCTATTCTATCTCATATATAAAGTCGTCAGTCGGTTGTACAGGGACTTGGTAAAACAGACCAGCGTTTGCAATTTTGGTAAGTAGTCAAACAGTATGTTAAACTATAAGGGTTCTTAAGCGTCCACAAGGTATCGTGTAAAATTGTTAAATTGATCGAGTTATCAAAATATTATAGTCGCTCGGCCCGAGCCACTACATGAGCGCATGCATTGTAGTGCAGCTGTTTTCAGGAAAACTACTATAGGTCCTATGATAGTAAGAATCTGGGTTACCCTTAACTACAAGAAAAGATGAATTTTTTCGCTTATATTCTTGCTGAATAACCACTTCAAAAAAACTCCCGCGACATTTATTTTCACAGTCCAGAGAATTTACATGATTTTTAAAGAAATATGGTTTTCAGCAATATGGCGCGCAAGGGAAATTTTCTCAGGAGCAACGGAAAATGTGTAATTCTCTTCTTACATTTAGCGTGGATTGCCTCTTTAGCTTCTTTTAAGGGGAAGTGTAGGTTTTGATGAAGTCATTTTATTTGGAGGTCGTGGCGCGTATAAAGTAGTCTCCATAATTGCCAACCGGGGTCTTAGTCATCATTATACAGACGTCCTGTTACAGTTTGCTCGATATTTTCCTCGGATTATAGCTCCAGCTGCATTAAAATGATATAACTTAAAGTCCAATAAATTTCCTTTTTCCTTGTTCAAAATAACCTTAGAGCGAACACAAGCTTAACAACCCTATATCATAGCCGCGCCGCTCATCGGTCCGCGTTTTATGCAAATTGTATCTTCACAAGCTGTCACGCACGGTTTATCTCACGCATTTCAAATAATTGACAGACTGTCGGCTATGTGCAAAGTCCATCACCGCTCCTTCACGGGCAAATTTTCTTTTTAAGCCCACTTCAAGATGGCGGACATTTGCGTTTTTCATTGTTTTGAAAAAGCAGCTATTACGTTTTCAGGTTCATAAAGCGTCAAACATATAAAATTAAGCACGGTTTTACTGTTTGGCTTTAGTAATAGGACGCAATTTATGTTAAGACAAATATTTGGTTGGTAAAAAAGATATGATATTGATGCTGTTACAAACTACTAAGAGTTTACTGGTCATTATTATTACCATTTTTTTTTATTGCCATTTATTTTTTCCAATGGCCTGGAGTTGGCATAATGCAAGTGTTACGATAAAAAGCCTAGTTCAAGAAACTAACATTTCGGTAGTGTAAATATAGGGAAGCAGCGAAAAACTGGTTTGAATTCAACCAATCTTTGAACTGTTCAACTGTTCTTCAGTTCCCTGCTAAAAACGTTCACCGGCTGCCATCTTGAGGTGGGCGTGAAAAGAAAATTAGGCCGTCACAGACTTCTGAATTCAACTATTATACTTTGTCATGATGCTCTGGCTCTAAGCCTGTATACCAGGCTGAGAGTTTGGGAACACTTTCTGAGCTTCTGTCAGCCGGTCCGTGTACGTCACGTCAAATGTCCTCCAAGGTAATGGACGGAACACACTCTGGGAGCTGCTAGGACCACAAGTTGAATGAAACAGCGTTAGAAGAAATTTTGCAGGAAACCAAGAGAATAACGAAATTAAAAAATAATAATATAATAAAATATATAATTTTATGTAATGGCATGAGGCGAGCAGAATTAAAGATAAATCTTTACTCCTTTTTTCAAAGTTTTCACAATTTTGAAACCTTTGAAAAATGCAACTCAACGCGATAACCTGTTTTTAACACAGAGGACAAAACTTAAAACTTTCCATGTTCGTGGAAACACAATCAGCCAGCCTTCAGAATTAAAGTACCCCCTCGTAAACAATCCACCACACAGGCAGTCCAACTGTTGCTCAAACAGAATAAGAAAAACTGACTATTATGTACATTGAGACACAATTCCAGTTTATTGGCAAAACACACTTTTAAAAAACTCAAACCAAGTAGATTTTATTCTCCTGTGTTGCAAAGCTTCCTCTCCGGCGCTAGAACAATTGTCACAGTTATCAGTCGATGAGTCACAAGCAGCTTCTCAACAAACTTGCATGCAGAATGAAGTATCCTACTGAATTTGACTGTGCCTTTGAGCGAATTCCTCTCTTCTTCAGATTACAGGAAGGCGTACTGAAGGGAAGGAATTACGATTAACTAGTTAGTGTTCGCCGCCATGATCACTGGATGAATCTTTGACCACGGCAGTGGCCTAGTCGTTCCACGGGGCTCAGTAGTTTTGAAACAAATAGCCATTTGCTGTTTCCAGTAGAACATTAAGGCTCACCTTTTGGAATTTCTGTTCAAGCTAACACCCGATTTCCAGACCATTTTTACCAACCAACTCGGGTTAAAGTCAAACTCCGAAGCGATCCCTGTGGTGAACAACTCAAAATCTGCTTTAAGTTTCAAAACGCTTACAAAAAGCAAATTGCGCGCTCTCGCGCTCAGCCAATCAACTGCGAGTAATTTTTGCCCTTGGCCAATCAAGAGTCAGTAATTTTTTCTCGTTAAAAAGAAAATGATGAAAAAATGACCTCTGTCTCAACCAGGGCCCGGTCTAAACCAATCAGCATTTAGCAATTTTGACCTCTACGTCATAAAAAAAGGGAAAACAAACTCACAACGCGACCTGCTCACCACTATTCCCATATTCAAAGCGTCTGCGCGGAAAATGAAAGAAAAAAAAAAGAAAACAACAACAACAACAACAAATGAACCAGTTCGGTTGTTGAGACCAGCAACTCATGACATGACGTTTTGGTTTCAAATCGCTTCTGTGGACCAAGCTGTGACGAGAGGGTATTTTCGTTGCGCATGGTAAGAGTGACTGGGAACGCTGCTAAAACTGGGGCGCAGATTACTAAGCACATGCACGGCTACAAAAAGACAACGAGCCTTGAAGCCAACCCCACACCTCTCCCTCACCCCCACCGGTATGCCACAGCGTTGAGAGCACATAGAGATAGACCAGTTCTGACACACTACTGGTGTGCAGGTCATGTACATCTTGTAAGTTTCCTCCCATAAATCGAGTTTACTCTGGTTCCGATTTACTTGTTCCCTGTATGAATCAGAGAAAAGACTATTTCTACATTAAGACCACGCTTTCTGTCAATCTAAGGAAGGAAACGGATTATAAGTACATAGCCCGCGTAATAAATAATCTTGGAAGTTTACAGTTTCTTGTATTTTAGTCCTGAGGAGGCCATCAGAATTCCACCATGCCCGGTTATACGTGTGTTATATGCAAGGATGACAAGAAGTCTTTCGATCCCAAATATCTATGCGCGTCCTGCAAGAAAATACTAAAGGACCCGATGCAGACCAGCTGCGGGCACCGATACTGCAAGTCTTGCGTAGAAGATTTACTTAGGTAAGAAGAATTTTTTTCGTTATTATCGAATGGGCATCTCGCGTAAATGTACAGTGCCAGTTTTTTTTTTTTAGCAAAACAGGAAGTCTCAGATATAAAATTAATCATGTGATAAAATTGGCAAGTAAGTAGCTAAATTATTATCATCACATGTGTGCACCGTACATGTACCCTTTCTTCAGGCCTCTTCGGTCGGAGTATCCGCAGCACTGTGTTTTATGTTTTTGTGCGCTATGTTTTCGGAAACTGAAAAGAAAAAGAAATTTCATCGCCTTTTCTATGTGAGTTTAATTAAAAATGGATTAACGCGACAAAATGCTTTTGGGTGGTTTATTTCAGGAAGAATAGTTTTCACAATGTTTTTTTTCCTTTTCCAGATCACCTTCTTGTAAGTGCTTGATGGATAATGAAGAAATCCAGCGGGGCCAGGTAAGGTAGTTACTCAGATTGCGGACTCGACTCCTTTTTTGCCAAATACATTGTACGTTTTACTTATTTGTGTGATTTGTTATTCTTTTATACATCTCCCATGGAATATTTTAATTTGATACGGCTCACGTAAGTTAAATCATGCAGGTCGTAGTTCACATTTACCAACAACAGCAACACTCGCCCCGGTCACGATCTCACGAGATTGACTTCTCGGGCAGACTCGAACATACTTATTAATCTTATTTTTGGCAGTCCTGGGCGAAAAATGTATATATTGATATATTCTATTACATACATGTGCACTGACTAATTGAGCTTTTGTGATTGTCCTTACTAGATATTCGAGGACAACTTTGCACGACGCGAGATTCTGTCGTTACCAGTCCAGTGTACAAACCACTGCGACGGCTGCGACTGGAAAGGAGAACTGAGGCAGTTAGAGGTAAGAACTGTAATGTTGGTTTCCAGTGACTTTGATTTTGATGTGATGTTGCCTTGGTCACTAGATCACATGGAATTAAAAAAAAAATAACGAAAAACAAAAAAACAGCAACAACAACAGCAACAACAGCAAAAACGGCAGAAAAAAAAAACAAAAAAAAAAAAAAACGTACATCTTCGTACACCTGCAAAGAAATCCCACACTGATGAGCTCTTTAAACCCGTTCAGCCAAGATATGATTAGACTCTCTGATTGGTTAAAAGATTTGAATGAACTGTTAGCCTATCAGAAGTACTCCTGTTATATCTTCAACAGTATGAAATTCCTTGGCTCTGAATTACCTGATAATCTCAACCTTGTCATTGACATACGATGACGTCGTCAAATGTGCGCTCAATTCCTGTCATTATTTGCTAGTGGGAGGGGACAGAGTGTCGGAAACCCGGACGAAAAGGGGTGCGAAGCCGTATGGGAGGCGGGAAAAGAGGGTGCGGGAAGCGGGATTCCTAAAGGGCGGGAATCGAGAGAGAGAGGAAACGTTTACACAAAACTGCAGAATATTTTGCAATCAAAAAAGGGCAACGAGCTGGAGACAACAAAAATGGGACAGGAACCGGTATTTAAAAACAAAATAGGGGGTACGAAAAGCTAAGGCAAGAAGCGAATTGTTTGGACCCCGTATATACTGATAAATTTGATTATTTCCCTTTAAACCGCTAAGCTCTAGACAAGCTCACGCTGGCTGTTTCTGAAAACGTTGAGTAACGTTGAGTTTCTAGCTGTAACTAGCTGTCAGCTACGAAGAACTACTCGAAATTAAATTTTGTGGGCCCTGTCTATAACCCATGAAGTATCATGCAACCAGTTCAATATGTTTCACTTTTGTGTTCAAGGATCACGAGGCACGGTGCCTGTTTGTCAAGGTTCAGTGCATCCATCCAAGTTGCGGAGTCCTGGTACCGAGAGATGACTTATCACGGCATCTTACTGAAGACTGCAACTTCAGGCAGGTTGAGTGTGAGCTGTGCAAACTGGAAACAACCGCTGACAAGCTGAAGGTACAGTTTAATTTTGACTCTCTAAGCCAAGTACTCTGGACAAAATCAGTAATAGATTAGTAATGCTATCTATTCAGGCGATCCGAAATGTTTTTTTTATCGAAATCGCCCTATAAATATCGATAACTTCCGTAGTAAAAAACACAAACCTACCTGGAAACTTTGCATTGGAAGCCGACTTTATAATTGTGCATGATAAACGTTATCTTATTCGTAGATCAATTATTTTTATTTTCTAAACCGACAATCCCACAGCAAGATCTCATAATTACTTGTGATAAAATGCTTTTTAACAACATAGACAGTGAAAAGCTTTTTGTTTATTCTTACTTTCTTAATTTTTCAACAAGTAATCTTAGGATGTGTATTTTTTGGTAGCAACACCAAGAAAATGACTGTCAGGAGTACAAAGTGGACTGTCCAAAGTGCCTAACTGTGAAAATTCCACGAAAACAGGTACTAAATATATTACTACTCCATGGTACGAATTACAAATACCTTATAAAAGACAAGTTTTGTCGGAGTCAAAAAGATTGCAAATCTGACATTATAACAAAAGGGCAGGTTCAGCTGACTAATATTTCAACTAATACAAATAGACAGTTCTCAACAAGAGGTCCGACGACAAAAGAATACCAACGGGCTCAGTGTATTTATGCCTGTTGCGGTACGTCTATGATTTCCTATGAATTCTTCTGTGAACAATATATATTAGGTATTTTCCGCACCATACTAAATCAAGAGTGTAGAGTTTGGCTAGTATAAATTGGAAAAGGGGATATACTTAACGGGTTGTTTCTTGAAATAGCCTATGGTGTGAAAGAAAGACTGCAGCTATCGGCAAACTCTCCGCACTCAAAATTAGAACTACCACCCCAGTCTCCCCAGGTTTCTAAGAGAGTTGATATTATTATTATTATTATTATTATTATTATTATTATTATTATTATTATTATTATTATTTTTCTGGCAGCTTTCAAGCCACCTTGATCCTGTGCATGGGGACTGTGAAGCTGTTGAGGCGCCGTGTCCATTTCGCAACATAGGATGCCCGGATGAAAAGGTAAGAACGAAAATGATAAATCATGACAGTATTTAATATGGGCATGTATCACGTGTAAAAAGGTACTACTAACAAACACAAATGTTCGAAATTTCATCGTGAGCGTGACAAAATAAGAGAGGGAAGGCATTTTACCAATCTTGGGCTAACAGTTTGTTTATATTTTCATTTGCAGCCAAGGAAACGACAAGAAAACAGGGAACACCAAGATAAAGAAGTCACTCAACATCTTAACTTTCTACTATCATTCGTCCAACAACTGTCAAACTTCCTTTATTCTAAGCTTGATAGTGTGAACGCCTTTGAAGGCAAGTCCGAGTTCTTCCAAAACATGGACAGAACCATTCAGTGTTTACTGCACAAGGTAGAAACTGTCATAAATGAACACTCCAACTTATCATCAATGCTGCAAGGTCATGGCACACGCATTAGCAATCTAGAGAAGAGCATCGAACGATTTTTCATGGATGATGTAGTACCTGACAGTGGTCCCTTAAATTCCATGCATTGCTGGTCGCAAGCAGATATAAGTCGTATATTGCATAGGCTGGACAATCATGATGCTAAGACAGCTAACCACGAAGTTCTTTTAGTTGAGATGAACTCAATGGTGCAAAGTCAGAGCAAAGAAATAAAGAAATTAGAAACACAGCTTAGAATTGCAAATGATGAGATAAGGAAGCTTCAGCGACGATCTGAAAATTTAGAGCACACGTTGAGTCTTAGGAATATCGTTACCACTGACTTAGAAGAGTACGTAAGGCAACAGGAATTCTCGAGCTTTGATGGTGTCCTTATCTGGAAAATCAGTGATTTCACTAGGCGAAGGAATGAGGCCGTCACAGGCAAGCAGGCGTCTATTTACAGCCCGTGCTTCTACACCAGTCGTCATGGTTACAAGATGTGCGTGCGCATCTACTTGAATGGTGACGGCATTGGCAAGGGAACTCACATTTCCTTGTTCTTTGTCGTCATGCGTGGTGAGTACGATGCGTTACTCCGCTGGCCATTCAGTCAGAAGGTCACTTTCATGTTACTTGATCAGAATAACGTGGAACATGTGATTGATGCCTTTCGGCCTGATCGCCACAGCTCCTCTTTCCAGAGACCAAGAAGAGAGGCAAACATTGCCAGTGGATGCCCAACCTTCTGTCCCCTGTCGGAGCTAAGTAACCACGGTTATGTCAAAGACGATACTATGTTTGTTAAAGTGATAGTCGATACCACTGATACATGACGAAAACTGCCTTAAATCTGATGGTTTTTGTTCTAATCACTAGATGTCTACTGTTTTGTCCCCTCAAATAATATTGCGCAGTGTTCTGGGAAATTTGAGGAGGATTTGGGCATGAACAAGAGCATTTGTAAGCGGCTGTGTAAAATAAGCAGATGTTGCCCTTGCACAGCTACCACAAACTACATTGCTTGTAGATATATAGCCTTTGTTTGTTACAGTTCCGTCGAATTATTTCTGAGAGTTTTTTGTTTGTTTGTTTTACGGTTTCTTTCCAAGAGTCGGCTTTATACCCAGCCGAACGGAAAACGATAAGGTCGTTGTTCACGATCTGCTGGCTAAACTGAAAACACGAACTCAGTAAATCTGTAAATACAGCTTCCAAGATGTATATACATTTATTTCATTGAACAATTGCATTGAAAAGAATGTACGAGAAAGAACAAATAAATCATACAGTTATATCATTATGCCAGTACGCCGCGGAGCTTACTAATTTTGCTATAGGTTTGTAATTACGGTGCTTAACTCAGATCTCTTATTCGCAGTTGTTTGCGATTTGAAATTTCAACCATTTCTGGAAAATCACGGCTTCGGATAACTAACGAGCGAACAAAAGAGTGAACGAACGAATGAAAGAACGAAGGAAAGGGAGAAAAAAGGAAGGAATCAGGCCAATGCGCATGCTTGCAAATGTAAAAACGAAAATATGGCAAGCCCCATTCTCGTCCCCAGAGCTACGCGGCTTTTTTTAAATTACGTCTCTTGTAGCTCAGGTAACGGCCAAAAATTTATTTTTTTTGATTGGCCGATTCAAACTGTATGCGCAATAACGTAAAAAAATTTTTGGCTTCTGCGCATAACGTTTTATTTCTGATTGAATTATTCAGGGCATTAATTCATATATTGACTTGATCAATTTCCACGCAAAGAACGCGGCTTAGGGCAGATTAAGCGACCAAATTTTGAATTCAAAGTGTTGAGATTGTCGCTAAATGCCAACGACTCTTTCCTCGCTACAGCATTTTCTACAAAACTACAGCTTGTCCATAAATAAACTTACATGTAACTGTCTCATCAACTTTTGTAATGACCTCTAGATGTCGATGTTTAAAAACTTGGGCGCCAAATGCTTCTGGAAATTTTCGATGGGGTAAAACGTAATACAGTATAGCGTTTAGGGGTGGTGAAACGATAAGTACACAGTTGACATTCTCATACAACAGAAACCAGACGAATGTATTAAAATAACTGTACAATTCAATATAACGCAAATGCAATGATTATTATACCTTTAATCAGGCAATATACAAATCCAAAACCCGTGAGCAAAATGCAGGGACAATCGTCCTTCTGAACAACTACGGCACGAAAGGCAGCTTCTTAAGTTTGTTCCTTTTAAAGCTCCAGGTTTTCCGCTAATTGCAGGAGATTAAGAGGGTCCCGAACAGCTTTTAGTCGATCCATAAAGCA
>Ga0126336_10002059_pt1 | contig 11192 bp, 2 predicted proteins | sample SidCmetagenome_FD_92530 | JGI IMG/M metagenome (GOLD analysis project Ga0126336, IMG submission 92530) | Coral microbial communities from El Islote,Puerto Morelos, Mexico - Siderastrea C C metagenome | ecosystem: Host-associated > Invertebrates > Cnidaria > Coral | place: El Islote,Puerto...
ATTCAACTTGGGCTTAAACTTTGTTCTTTCTAAGACTGTTTAAAAATGTATTTGCTACCTTATTGTGACTTAATCCAGAGCATATATTACATCTACCATGACAAAAGGCTTGGTTACCAATGAGGCATCGACCGTCAAAAATGGAAACGACCGTTTGCGAAAGGGAAATAAGCGTCACCCGCATGATTTCGTAAACTCAACCAGCTCCATTCTTGAGCTTTGCCCACCATTACGACTGTTACTGGTTTTCATCGAGAGAGGGCGTATCTTGCGTTTGTGTTCCGGCATGGGTGATGCTGCCATCGTCAAACTTTTCGCGAAGGACCATATATTTAATAACAGTTTCAATACCTAATCCATGCTGCTTTGCTAAGCATGACTAAAGGAAAGATTTTTCCTCCTTTAATCTCTCTAAAATTCTTTGTCTTCCTGTCAGCAATGCTGTAGGAGTTACCAGTGTTTGTTCTGTTTTTTTTTTGTTGTTGTTTTCGTTTGTTTTTGTTTGTTTGTTTTATGTCGCTTCAAAGGTGTTTTGCGAAACTTGTCCGCCACTTTCAGGCAAATATTTTTAAGTGTAAGGTGTGGAAAAACGACAGAAAAGAACCAAAAGAAAACACACACACGCAAGGGGAATGTGCATAAGTGTAACACCACCCTCCCCTCCCTCACAAGGAGGTGCACATGCGAGTGAACCACCATGGTTCTGGATTCACTGTGTTATGCCAGTCGGAATCGGGTGCGATTTCCGAATTTCAGCCCGCGGGAGTTTCTCGCAGGGTACGTTTGAATTTACCTATCACCACTTGATCACAGAACACCAATGAGAGAGCGCGAGCTAGATTCATAAAGACTCGACTTGTATAACCGTAGGGGCAGTCACACCGTTAATACAGCAAAAAGTAAATGTTTAATTCTGTCACTGACTCGTTGTCTGTACCTGTCGGGTTCTTCGACTCTCAATTTCAGAAACATCTCCGGAAGTCCTCCTACATCGACGTAATTGCAAACAAAGAACTCTCCCCAGAATAGTCTGGTACTCTCGTCTGAAGTAATAATTAGTTGCACCATATATGAAGGGGTTAATGGTACTGCTCAAATAAACCAGGAAGCCGTATGTAAGGTAGGCCTGTCGCGGTAGAGTGAATTCCCCGCGAGCGGCATCGATGTAATCTATTATACAGACAGGAAGCCAGCAAAACGCGAAACCAGCCATCACCGCCGCTAGAGTCTTGGTCACTTTCGCTTCTTCCACGTTTGCTCTGAGCTGCTGGGGGTTATTTTCATGCGAGAAAACTCGATTTGATCGTGAAACTGTGTAAAAAACCTTGGCGTAGCAGACTGTGATGAGTGTTAAGGGTGTCGCTACATACACGCATTCAATAAAGGCTGTGTAAGCAATGTTGGTTTGAAAAGTGTACAAGCACATTGCTTTACCCGGCTGGAATTCAAATCCACCGTTTTCAAAGGAAAATGGAGGCACGGATCCAATGAAAGCCGCACACCACACAACAGCGATGTACAACATAGTTTTTCGTGTTTTAAATAACACGATGTACTTTTCTGGTTTTACGATGCAGAAATATCGACTGACTGCAATTATTCCCATAGTGTGAAGTGACGCTAGTCCGAACGTAAAAACTCCAAAGCCGTGAAATCGACAAAAATGAGAGCCAAAAATCCATCGACCACGAAACAGGGTTGCAACTGAAAAAGGCATACAACAAGTCGACATGAGAATGTCGCTCACAGCCAGTGCTACCACGAACATGTTGGCAAGGGTGCGAAGTCTCTGGTTTCTGTACACAGCGTAACAAACGGAGAGATTTCCAAAAAAGGCTGCTACGTTAATAACAGCAAACAAAAGGGTTTCTGTCCAAATTAGATGATTGCTTCTTGTTGAAAGCTCGACAGAAAGTGTTTCCTTCATGTTTTTAATCACGCCAGAACAGAGAAATTAGAAAGGTTTTAAACGGTCAGTGCTAAGATTTTAAAACGCGCTTTGAGGTTGATCTAAGTTACTGCGATTCAGCAAAATGTCCTGGCAAAAGAAAATGTTCTAAAGCTGCAAATTTCTCGGAGCAAGTGATACCTGCTGATCATTTCAGTTCAATTTATCAACGTTTAGTTGACGTACATACTGCAGATGTTTTCAGGTTACACAGTAAATTAGAAATTTTAACAACAATAATGACTTCCATTCCAGAATAAAACTCTTTAGGTCCTTGGTAACGTCTGTGTTTGGTGATACGGCTGCCAAGAATTGTACAGTTTGTCAATTTATTTCTTTGTATGAAGTCAGCACCATTTACGATTTTCATCCTAGTAAATACGTCACCGCTTGATCCGCATATTCTTCACCTGTCCTTCAAGAATGATCAAAGTCTTATTTCTCTTTACAGCATTGCTAAGGGGCAAAGGAAACAGGTAATGGGAATAAGGACAATCAACAAGTAAGGACCATACCTTGATGCAACGCAACATTAAGAGGGCCCGGCTGTTAATTTGTTTTAGCCGCAGGCGCAAATTAACGATCAGTCGCTTTTGGCTCAAAAATCAATTCGGCTGATTTTTATACTATAAGTAAAGTTTGCCAAGGTATATTTAAAAATTTATTTCTTTTGGTTGGAATTCACTTCTTTTCAGAAATATCGACTCAAGATGATTGGTCGTCCGGTGGCATCCAAGTCGAGCTTTGAAAATGTTTCATAGCTCGAATTGGACGCCACCAGACGACCAAACTTAGGGAGTCGATATTTCTGAAAAGAACCGAATTCAAACCAAAAGAAATTCATTTTACATATAGCTTGGTAAACTTTACTTATGGTGTAAAAATCAACCGAATTGATTGTTGAGCCAAAACCGACCCCGGATCGTTTCTTAGCCGCAGGCCCTCTTAAATTCTTAGAGCTGACATCATAAAGAAAAGTACAGTTCCTCGACTAGGAGAAATTGCCTTTTGATCTTGAGACTAAATGGGTCATCACAAAATCAATAGGTACCGCAAAGGTAAGTGTGTTTGGAGAGCGTCTTTATCACCGAAAAGAAAAGTTCACTATGTGAAATTGAAAACTTATTCTTATTTGTATGATCCATTATTATCACTGTATTTAAAAGGATTTTGTCAAATTTAATGTGACAACGTATTTACATGTGTTGTTTACCGTTAAAGTTGCATTTTAATTCGCTCTACTTGTATTTTCTTGTGTACTTGCGATGCTTTCTTGTGTCCAAATGAAATATTTTTTCTTTTTGTTTGCGTTATCTAACTTAGCGGAAATGTTTTTAGTGGCCCCTTTAGGGACGCATTTGTCCCGTACGCGCCACCTTCAATGATCAAAAAGAGACGCAGTCCAGTTACCTATGTCTGCAATGTTATTAAATTTTCTTGTTCACGACTAAAAATTGCACATATTATTTAATTTATCAGGAAACTTGAACAGTGAGCTCTCGTTTCCTACAAAATTAAAAGGAGGCAAACAAGAAAATTATGCGCATTTATTTACCCTGTGGGAGGATTTGACGGTAAACATTCAGTCACCAGATCAAGCAAGTGCACCACATGGCTTTATCTGACAAACCTCCAGTTTTGCATCTTTCTATGCCATAAATCATTGCCACTATTTTAGGCCCCAGAGGTGGGCTTCCAGAACTTCTATTTAACAGTGAGGGGAAGGGGGCGAATGAAGCCATATTACGATACGCCAGAAGATACCAGTTGGCTTAAACTAAACCCCGAAAAATTACCAGTGGACTAACACTAAACCAAAAATGTACCTCCTAGAATCTTACTTTCCATATACTGGGTAAAATGTCACCAAAAATACCCAAATCGCGAATTTCAAACCCCAAAAAGTTCTTCGCAGTTCCTCGTGTACCCCCCCCCCCCGAGGAATTATGGCTAAGTAATAGCAAAGTAATAGCCCTTTTCACGGTTACCTTTGCTCATTTTCCTTACAATGTCTTTGTGCGTGGATGTGAGGCAATTTCGGGCAATTTTGCAGTCTTTGCCCGAAGTTGCCTCACGTCCACGTTCAAATAAATTGTAATGCAAATGAGAAATTTTAACTGTGAAAAGGGCTATTAAATGGACCAATCAGAAATTGAAGCAAATACAAGTAATCATTGTCAAGCGCGGCAAAACGAGTGTGAGCAAGTCACGATTGCTTTTGGTTTAACTTCTGATTGGTTGAGAAAGTGGCGCGAGCTTTGTATGTTAACCAATCAGAAAGTGAAGTAAAGCAAAACCAAAGCAAGCACAACATTACTTTCGACCCTCATTTGAAAACTGCTCTATTGTATGAAGCGTCACGATTGACACGCCAGACCAAATTCATATGCAGTTTCGTGGCTCGAAGAAAATTGAAGAAAGCTTCATGTAGGATTGTAAACGCCTCGTAATTAAGGGTATTGTTTGATTTACAGTTCTAATATTCCGTCAGGACGCACGCCTTCTCAAAGTTGTTGGAAAGATTCAGAGAATGTTGGAAATGTTCTTTTGGAAGAATTTTGCTCAGTAGAAGCTGACCCTGAGGGGAAGTCATTTCAATAAAAATACTCAATTGACCCGCTCTGTAACTTCTTGCATGAAAAAATCTTCACATTGGCTTAGGCGCCATCGACTAACAACAACGAAAGGACATAATTAGCTGGTTGCCTACAGTGATCATGGTTCTCAACCTTCTGTTCTGTACCAAGCCGGTTTTTCGTTTATCTATTGTTCTAACGAAAAAGATATGTCGTGACATTTTTTGCAGGAGTTTGTTTTGTGGACCGATGATTTTTTTCTCGCTGGAGGGGAGGGGGGGAGGGGGGGTTGCATGCAGTGTCAAAGTTTTGGAAAATATTTATATTGTCTTGAAGGACAGCAAAGGCCTATGAGCAGCCTCCAGCCTAGTTGACGGAAAACAACATCTGAATTACACGTTATCAAAAACCGTTACACAACAATAGGCTCCTCAGAGGGCAACAGAGCGCAAGAAAAATTGTTGAAAGGAGCGAGCCGCGGGATGATAGGTTTACTGCACTCGGCTCGCTCCGCTCGCCGCTCTTTCTTTTTGCACTAACTTTAGCGACATAATTGTCGTTTTGACGTATGGTTACAGTGTGGAGGGGGACAAGGGGCGAGACACCAGAAAAAAAGGGGGGAAGGGTAAGGGGAGCGGGAGAAGAGGGGCGGGAAGCGGGAGAAATGGGATAAATTGCGCAACACTGCGTAATATTTCGCAATCGAAAAAAGCGCAAAGAGGCGGGAGCCAACAAATAAGACATGGAAACCGGGATTAAAGGGTATGGGAAGTGGGAAGTTTAAACCCCCCACCCCCGGCCCCCACCACCGCTATAGTTGGTCTGTCATTCACGTGGCAATTTCTATAGTAAATAAACTATTTCGGTTCTATTTTTTTCCTCTGTGGATCGTAAAGAAACTCCTAAGAATCAAAACTCGCAAAGATTCTTGGCATACAGATATTCTGTAACATCAACTGCTTATAAACGTTTTTAAGGCTTCGATTCGATACAGTTTTTTGGGACCATACCTAACTTTTTGAATCAGCTCTTACACAGTCTTCTCCTTGTCAGATCAACGTGAAATTTGCAGTACTTCTATGTTTTGGATTGTACTTTAGCGTGGTTTTCATTTTGTGAAATCGATATTTCCATGACAACGATAAACAAAAATCTTTGAAAACGGTGTCTTTCGAAAAGGCACCGTGAAGTGAACAAACCATGGGCGCTAAGAAGAGCTTTGAGTTTTGCTCGGGCTAGAGCGGGGTGCAATTTATGAATTTTAGCCCTCGTTGGGTACCTTTGAATTCATCTCCACGTGATCAAAGAACACCAATGAGAGCGCGTGATAGATTCATAACAACTCCAGCTATGTAACCGTGCCGAACAGTAAACGTTTAATTCTGTCACTGACTCGTTGTCTGTACCTTGCGGGTTCTTCGACTCTCAATTTCAGAAACATCTCCGGAAGTCCCCGTACATCGACGTGATTCCAAACAGAGAACTCTTCCTAAAATAGTCTTATACTCTCGTCTGAAGTGCTTATTAGTTGCACCATATATGAAGGGGTTAATAGAACCGCTCAAATAAACCAGGAACCCGTATGCAAGGTAGGCCTGTCGCGGCAGAATGAATTCCCCGCGAGCGGCATCGATGTAATCTATTATACAGACAGGAAGCCAGCAAAACGCGAAGCCAGCCATCACCGCCGCTAGAGTCTTGGTCACTTTCGCTTCCTCCACGTTTGCTCTGAGCTGCTGGGGGTTATTTTCGTGCGAGAAAACTCTATTTGATCGTGAAACTGTGTAAAAAACCTTGGCGTAGCAGACTGTGATGAGTGTTAAGGGCGTGGCTACATACACGCATTCAATAAAGGCTGTGTAAGCAGTGTTGGTTTGAAAAGTGTACAAGCACATTGCTTTACCCGGCTGAAATTCAAATCCACCGTTTTCAAAGGAAAATGGAGGCACGGATCCAATAAAAGCCGCACACCACACAACAGCGATGTACAGCAAAGTTTTTCGTGTTTTAAATAACACGATGTACTTTTCTGGTTTTACGATGCAGAAATATCGACTGACTGCGATTATTCCCATAGTGTGAAGTGACGCTAGCCCAAATGTAAAAACTCCAAAACCATGAAATCGGCAAAAACCTGTGCCAAAAATCCATCGACCACGAAACAGGGTTGCAACTGAGAAAGGCATACAACAGGTCGACATGAAAATGTCGCTCACAGCCAGTGCTGCCACGAACATGTTGGCAAGGGTGCGAAGTCTCTGGTTTCTGTACACAGCGTAACACACGGAAAGATTTCCAAAGAAGGCTGCTACGTTAATGACGGCAAGAAAAAGTGATTCTGTCCAAACTAGATAATCGCTCCTTGTTAAAAGCTCGACAGAAAGTGCTTTGTTCATGTTTAAGCGGACGCCAGTAGAGACAAACTGAAAAGGTTTTTTTTTAAACGTTCAGTGTTAAGATTTTAACACGCGCTTCGAGGTTTATCTAAGTTACATCGATTCTGAGCAAAATGTCCAGCATAGGAAAAGAAAATCGTAGTTTTAAGGCTACGAATTTCTCAGAGCAAGTGATACCTGCTGCTCATTTTTATTTCAATTTATCAACGTTTAGCTGACGTACATGCGGCGGATGTTTTCAGGTTACACACTAAATTAGAAATCTTAACTACAAAAATTACTTCCATTCAAAATAAAACCCTTTGGGTCCTTGGCAACGTCTCTGTTTGGTGATGCTACTGTCAGGAATTGTACAGTTTGTCAATTTATTTCTTTTGTATGAGGCCCACACCATTTGCGATTTTGATCCTTAAGTAAATACATCACCGGTTGATGGCTGCATATTGTTCACCTGCATGTCTTTCAATAATGATTAAAATCTTATTTCTCTTACAGTATTGATAAGGGGAGAACTGAAGGAAACAAGAAATGAAAATAAAGATATTAACCAACTAAAGGCCTTGCCTTGATGCAACATAAAATTCTTAGATTCTCTGATTATAGAGAAATGTACAGTGTCTTGGTTAGGAGAAATTACCTTTCGATCTTGAGACTAAAAGGTTCTATACAAAATCAATAGGCACCGAAAAAATAAGTGTGTGGAGAGCGTCTTTGTCACCGGAAAGAAAAGTTATGTTTTTCATTTCGTGAAATAATTCTTATTTATATACTATATTTTAAAAAGATTTCAAATTTAATATGACAGCCTATTTTATACATGTGTTGTTTACAATTTAAGTTGCATTTTAGTTCGCTCTCATTGTTGCTTCTTGTACACTTGCGATGCTTTCTATAACTACATGAATATTTTTTCTTTTTTATTTCGTGTTCTAACTTACTGCAAATGTTTTTAGTGGCTCCTTGTAGGACGCATTTTACCCGTACCGCTTTCAATAGATCAAAAAGAGACTTAATTTTGTTATCAATTTTATTAAATTTTCTTGTTTATGACTAAAAGTTGCACATATTATTTAATTAATCAGGAAACTTGTAACGAGTTCCCGTTCTGTACAAAATTAAAAGGAAGCATTCAAGAAAATTGTGTGCATTTATTGACCCTGTAGGAGGATTGGACGGTAAAATAGACATTCATTTCTTAAGAGACGTCAGCCCTTTGTCTTAAAGACTTAGTGCAAGCAAGGGCATGCAACCATATGGCTTTGTTCTGTCTGTTTTTTTTGTTTGTTTTTTTGTTTGTTTTGTTTTTGCTTGCAGTTATTAATTTATGATACGTCAGAAAATACCAATTGGCTTAAACTAAAAGTATCTGAGTGGACTTATTCTAAAACCAAAAAATAAAATACCTCCTAGAATCTTACTATACCATCAAAATACCAGTTGGCTTAAACTAAAAGTATCTGAGTGGACTTATTCTAAACTCAAACAGTACATGCATGTAAACAAACGGCAAGCTGAAAAATTAAACGCTTCCCGCAAACGATGGTAATAATAAAGGGTCAAACCATTCAACCAATATTTGGAAAAAGAAAGTCAACACTTTTTTGAGCGAGATACACTATAAATGGACAATTTTTGCTCATGAACTTTTACCTACAGCGTTAAGTACCCCGTTTGGAAATATTAGATACATTCCCTTTAATGTAGGTTTTAGGAATTTAGCTGTTTTTTATCAAGCCATTTTTCACCAGTTGATTGTAACAAGAGGTCCAAGCGGGTTTTTGTCTTTGAAATGCACGGGCGGTGCGCAAAGGTAAATGATACAGCTGGGGCGCTTTTAAACGGAGAAACGACGGGTAAAAGCTTTGGAAACTTCAGAAACGAAATAATTGAGAAAAGTACACAATCGATATGACAGAAACTGGTTCTAGAATATTACTCTGAACTAATAGAGTGTTTTCACAAACCCCGATTCTTTATGCTCTTCTCTGCTTACATTCTTTAGATGCTAATGCGAAGAAGAATAAAGTACGCACGGACCAAAGTTGAAACAGTTGTTTCAAATTCTCAATTGCGCACATGTTGGTGTATAGAATCTGAGTGATTTGCTAATGAAGCAACAAAGAACGTGATTTGTTTTGAAAGGAAGTGAGCCTATCTTCCTTCAAAGTCTTAATGTCGCGAGGAAACTGTCTGTTTACGTACGGAAATTTTGAAGTGTTTAACCCGGTTTAATTTCTAAAAAGAAAGTTGTTCCTGTTTGAGAATGTCGTGATACTTTTCAGTTAACTGTAATCTTTCATTTCCTGATATCGAGTAGTAAACGTACATTTTTAAAAAGCCGGCTCTAAGTTTAGATCTCGTAAGCATTGTATGACGTTTTACACGACCCCTTAAAAAAAGAGTTAATCGCATTCCTTTGTTACCGTTGTCTGTTGTCCGTGCAAACCATTCAGGTATCCCGCAGCATGTACGCAATTTAAAATTTGAAAAAATAGTTTAACTTTGGTGGGTGCGTTCTTTATTCTTCTTCGCATAAGCATTTAACGATTCATTTTAACGGGGGTTGTGAAATCACTCTAATGTAAACAAAAGTGTAAGCGGAGATGATTATGAATACCACGTGCTTTTCTGTGTGTGATATGAATACTAACGACCATGGAATGCGAAATCCAGAATTAAAGGACGAAAAGTATTTACCTGAAAGATAGGTTAATGTTTTATTCTGAAGTAATTCCACAGGCTTACCATCCTCTGTTTGTGTTGCGGACCTGGGCTAGCTGTGTATTAAAGGCAGATACAAAACTCAGACCGGATCAACTCGTATCGCTTGGTCCGTGATAAACTCGGATCAAACCGGATCAACCCGATCGACTACAATTTTAACAGAATAAAAGAAAAAGAATACCTTTACTCCAAATAAATATTTACCACTAGCAAAAAGGAATAAAAAATACACTGAATCACATATTCAACTAATTGGCGTTACCCTAGAGAAGTGGAATTCATTCTCCGACAAAGGGTCTAATTATATATGCCCTACAAAATAATGCAAGGCAATTTCGAAGTTCAATTGAGCTAACAGTTCACTAGCCCGGACTGAAGTTAAAGGCTGGATCTTTCGCCTCAACCTATTTGAACAAAATGGAGCAACATTATCTACCATAAAAATAAACAAAGTTATACGTTAGTGACAACTGAAATTACCATTTTCTAGATCTGGCTTAGTAGATCCAAACATTTTGCACAAGAACGCGACTTGAGACAAGACAAAAGTTTCATAACTTAGTCCGCGAGGACCTGGCACTAGGAAAACAAAATGACGGCTCGACAAAACGGCGCAGAAGAACAGAAGAGCAAGGATAGCTTTATTTTCATGACTATGAAACCGTAAATGGAAACATTCTTGAGCTGCCTTTGAGTAGGTAACTTGTGCAGATCATAGTCAGAAACAAATTTTCCCTCAGATTCGAAAGTTTGTGCTGGATTTTAAGGGTAAGTCCGCGGACGCTAAAGAGTCAAAATCAGACCAAATCAAACTACAAAGACTGTTTTTTCGAAAACCAGGATTCTAATCTTTCGTCAAAGGCACGAGGTTAAGTGTATTAATTTTGGCAGAATCCCAAACCAGTCGGTATTTTGAAGTTCTGGAAATTGCTAGCCTTGTGAGTATATGCATTTATAGAGTAAGTCACACTTCAAGTTTCTAAAACCACCTCCTAGAGCTTTAAATCGAAAAACCAAGCACACGATAACAAACATTAACACAGTGTTGGTGTTTCTAAGCGTTGTTATTTGACTTTCATCCGTTCAAAAAGCCGTAAATATCGTATTCACAAAATCCTTTGTTCACAACTGAAGCAGCCATTAATATACACCCAGCACAGGTCTGCAACACAAACAGAGGATGGTAAGCCTGTGTTTAAGGTCCTAAAAACTGTTGCAAAATACGAGCAATTGTTATTGTTATTGTAAGAACAATGGAGAGGAACAACTTGGAAAAAGCCGGCTGCGCAAATATTCGATAAGCTATCCAAGAGCGCTCAATTTCCTAGTGATACGAAATTAAACAAATATTTCTAGTTGAGGAAGTTGAGGAAACATGAATACTTCAGGAAACATCAACACTTCAAAATTTTGAGGAAATATTTTTTGAACATTAATATATGAAATTCATATATTTGAACTGCGGATAAAGATAGAATTGTATGTAGATCATCGCAGTGAAGGTGTTTCAACCTAAGCGGTTGAAAAGAAGAAACCTGAAAAAATTCA
>Ga0126336_10002060_pt1 | contig 11191 bp, 6 predicted proteins | sample SidCmetagenome_FD_92530 | JGI IMG/M metagenome (GOLD analysis project Ga0126336, IMG submission 92530) | Coral microbial communities from El Islote,Puerto Morelos, Mexico - Siderastrea C C metagenome | ecosystem: Host-associated > Invertebrates > Cnidaria > Coral | place: El Islote,Puerto...
AAAAAAAATTGATTCATCGCTCGCTTTTAAATTTTTAAAATTAACTACCAATACCTGTGTTCGTCGTCTTCTCTTCTCTTCTTTCTTCTTCGCTTTTGGTTTCATTGACTAAAACAGTTAAACAGGTCAACAAAATAAATCAATTTAGGAAAACTCAACACGAACGATTTTTGACCAAAACAGAACCACATCAACAAATGACAACTGACACAGTGTAAATAGTGTAAATCTTAGTGTAAATAGTGTAAATCTTGCGGCAATTTTAGCAGTAACTGGAAGTTTTTCAAATTGCCTGTGTATATTTTTGGCGACTTTCGCTACAATTTAAAATAATGAACAGCGCATGCTGTTGGCATAAGACGAATTTTAAACGCCGCGCTATTACTAGCGAAAACTAACAGCAACAATTCTCTACCTTTTGGAAGACGAAATACCACACATACTGTATCAAATAATAAAGTTGTTATTACATACCAACAGTGCTGCATTTGACGAAAATTTCAGGTTTGTCTGAAGATATCCCTGAAATAAGAAAAACGATAGAAAAAGATCAGCAAGTTTCTTTGAGGCCTGATGGACAAATCAGCTGAAATTTTCGAATTGAGATCAGTTTAAATGGACGTACAAAAATACAACAACAACAACAATCTGCACCATGACATCATCATACAAATTCCCCTTACTGGTCTCCAGACATGTCATTGAGAGCTAGTTAGGAGAACTTGTTAAAGACATTTCATCTTTGGTGATCATTTCCTAAATTCTCCTTACCTGTGTGTATAACAACACACTGATATTTTGAGGAGAAAATTGATACTGGTCACTATTAGGCCTTATTTGTCACCTCATATCCAACAAGTGCGAGTGGAATAATTGTTTCTCAACATCGGTGATTGCTGTTGAATTTCTCTCTTTCTTTTTCCCTCGTCAATAAAACTGGATGACAGGTATCACCTGATACCTGCCAATTTTGTACCATGTGATGTGTTTCATCCAATGAGCGCACGCAGAAATTAATCGGTGGGTTATAAAAGCTGATAACTTGAGTGAGGTGAGTTATTGAGAAAGCTAGAAATTCGATAACCAAGGTTGGCAATACAGTGAGAGTACCTTATTTAAAACTCCGGCCATATAACAAATTATAGTGCAACACTAAATTTTGGCATGCTCCCATTGGTCAAAATCGATCACGTGATGCGATGGTGTCTATTCTCAGCGGGCACCTATCAGTGCATACTGCCCGTTTTTGGCAATTTTCGGTAAAAAATTGCATTGTCAGCATTTTTCACTCAAAACTTAACGTTCTACAATAAAAACAATAGAGTCCTTCTGTCTCACGCCCTATGTGTGATAGGTTCTGGAAATTTGATGTTCAAGCTTCATATAAGCCCTCGAACCACGTTCTCAGGCTAATATTATTTTGTTGTGAACATCAAATTTCCTCGGGCAACCTTTCACACGATAGTGTCTTCGACAGAAGAACTCTATACCAATATGCATTTACACTCTAGCAGTAAACTTGGGCGGTGTGATATAGACCATTTTATAAATTGCTACATGTATGATGGTGGACAAAACTTGCAGTGGATCGACATCTGGTTTGAAGTTAAGCAACTGCAAAACAATTTCAAATGACCCTTTCAAAAAAAGCTATTCAACTATCAAATGAGTGTTGCATGTTATTTTTGTTTGCATTATTTTTGCTTTACTACCCTCTCTGATTGATCAGAAAGCTTCAGGCCGCTTTCTCAACCAATCAGAAGTATAAGAACCAAAACCAATCGCCACTTGCTCACATGCTTTTCCCTGCTATAGTTTTGGTTTTACACGACGCTGAAAAAAAACCGTTCTAATAAATTGTATTTATTAGAATGTTCTATATAATTATTATTGAAGGAACAGAAGCTTTCTTGGCATTCTAATAAATTACGTTCTATATAATAATTATTATTGAAGGAACAGAAGCTTTCTTGGCAAAACTTTGGTGCCAATTTATTTTTAATTGCAGTAATCCCATAATGCCACACTGTAATATAAACCCAGCAGGACCTACCAGCTCATCAAGTTTAACTGGTTTTGCTCCTTGTGCCATACCAACAGGGAACTTGGCCGTCTCACTCTGACAGCTGAAGTACAACGTTATTCCTGCTTGGCTAACACAGCGAAGAGTAATGAAGTTGTTCAGCTGTCAACAACAAACAAAAAACCATCAAATTTAAAAAAATACATACTTGAAGTAGTCTGTTCTTAGCAGTTTTGCTGTTGTTGTTGTTTTTTTGTTTTTTGTTTTTTTGGTTTGGTTTTTGTTTTAATTTAATGTTTTTTCGCTCGGCATGCTCGGTAAACTTATGAGAAAATAAAGTCGGTTAACGGACTACACTCTACGTAGTATTCAGTGATATGGCTTCTGAACATCAAGTCATGGGTAAGCCTCCCCTGCAGTTATTTTCTAAAGGGGTTGTATTACCCTGTAATATGACTTCCCTTGAGGTGGACGCCCCAGGGAAGGCAAAGAGGAGGCAGACCTAAGTTGCCCTGGTGAAGGGCAATGGTGAGAGAGCTGAAGCAGTGTGGCCTCAACCTTGAAAAAGATAGGTGGTGGGCAGAGGATCAGCAGCAGTGGAGGACCTTTAGGGAGGCCCATGCACCACCTTGGGCACTCTGGGTCCTGAGTGAGTGAGTGATGACAGTTAGGTGAGTGTGAGTGGCATGAAATCACAATTGCACCTTAATAATTCTAATCTGCAGCATCACCCCTTGACTGCTGTAAAGCTCATTTGAACATACGCATGAGATAAATGTGCTACATAATTATATCTGAATACCACTGAGAGAAGCCACCCCCTGTCAGCCAAATGGCTCAACCTTGCTGCTGTCTTCTCTAACTTGGCAGTTGTCAGGATTTTTTCATCAAGTTAAATGCATTTTCAAGATTACAAAAACTAAAATACTAATGGCAACATTTTTGCAATAGATACCTGCACAGCAACCGTTGTCTGAATTCTCCCAAGAGGCCACTTCCATTTCTGTTCGACTTTGCCATCCTGAACAGAAGATAAATAAATATTTAGCAATACGTATACAGAACTGGTGCTTCCACCCAAAATGACAGTTTCCATGGCCCACTATAAGAACAAAGCAGCAAGTAATTCATTACATGATGCTCCCTTTATAGCAGTACTTAACCCTGCCCCTTGGAATGGCAGGCTTGCCAACTAATCCTGACTTCTCCCCGGTTGTGTGTACTTCAACATGTATCAAGTGAAAATATGATCCGCGCTCTTCCTCTTTCACTCCTTCCTATTTTATCCTATAACCTTAATGACACTCTCTTATAATTTTAATTTTTCTTTACCTGTCAGTTGTGCTGGGTTTAGCCTACATGTAGCTGTACCCTCCCCTGAGGGGAAAACTCAGGAAGGGTCCGAGGGTATGGCTACATGTAGTCTAATTATGCTGGATTGAGTTTGCTACTCCTTAATCCCTTTGCTGTAAATAAGCTGACTTTCAATAATACAAGCCTCACTGCACCCTTCCTCTGATGTAAATCTAGGTACACACAACACAAGGAAGACAGATTGAAAGCTTGAAGTCTGGACATACTCAGCAAAAATTGTTACCCCATCACAGCATACTATAATAATATTACATACAGGTATGCCTGCATGTACACACACACACACACACACACACACACACACACAAAAAGCTTTAAACTCACATCATCCATGACAGCACCAAATTTAGCAGTTGAAACAAATCTGTAAGTGAGAGAAATATCAATACAACTGACACTAGTGTCCAGAATGATTACATTTTTATACTAAATAAGAGTGATTATTACAGGATGCAACAGAATCCTAAACAGGATTGTGTTGTAGAATCCTGCTGAATCCTATCTTAATGGGATCCTATACGATCTAAAGTAAGATCTCATCACAATCCTTGGGATAGGATCTTGCAAGATTTTGTCTGGATCCTGTCTGGAATTTCTACTAGGGCTACACCACCACCTCCATAAGTATATACATGTACTCTCACTCTTGGTACACATAGGCACATGTAGGTAAAGTCATAAAGAGCAACAGGAGGCAGCCACACGGCCAGAGCTTAACCCAGTTTCTGTAGCATGAAGCAGCTGAGAGTATTGCTACTCCCCCTGTATGGGATTCTACAGTAGTTCATCACAGGGTTACCCCTGGCAGTATGTCGCTGTTACCCATTTATACATCTGGGTTTAGAGACACAGTGTGGGGTTAAGTTAACGCACTGATGTCCAATGCGCCCTAGAATGAGCGGGCGTCTTGTTGCACTTGTGACATCATCAGTTTAAGTGACGCTAAAAAGCTCTGATAGTCAGTCGATGCAACGCAAAAAGAGCTTGTAAATGATGCCTGAACGACAATGATCGGATCAAGTAAACCTGAATAACAGCCAGAAAACCACAGAACTTTTACCTCAAAAACACAAGAAAATCATGGCCTTCCCCCCGACTGCTACTTTTGGCCAACTCTTTCCTTTTCAAATGAGCTTTGAGGCCAAACTTTTCTCATCGCCGAAAATGGTAGTCGTTTGGCTAACTCGACAGCAAAAAGCGAAAACCGAAATGAGAATGAAAGCAACGGGCTTGTGCGCTAAATCTCGAAGAGCCGTAGACGGTAGAGTTTTTCGCGTAAAAAAACTATCTCAAAATTTTGAATTGTGCGGATGCCCCAACTCAAAATGCTAGAAAACGTCCTCAAACCGAAAGAAACGGCAACTGTCCACGCTAGAAAGCACTTTATATGAGGATTGGGACTGGATCAAACAGGGAGGAGGGAGGGAGGGAAACAGGGAGGATTGGATCAAACAGGGCCAAAAAAGGCCATTTGCTGCTTAAAAGTACCCTTTTTTCCAAGCTTGCCGGGTGTCAATGGGTTAATCTTGTCTAAGAAAACAACACACTGGCAGGGACTGGGCCTCAAACCTCCGACCTTCAGATCTGAAACATGCTAACCACTACGTCACCGCACCACCACTCTCACTCTTGCCAAATGGTAGCCAAATAACAATTTATTCAGTACCTTATGCTGCCATTCTTGTGATAGCAACAACCTTGTCCTGCTGGCACAAAAGTAGCCAACATGGGGCTGTCAAGTGAGTCTTCATACACTACAGTGTACTTCCCAGTTATATTGGGACCTGGGTATATGGCACATATGGCTACTCGACCTGATGGATAACTGAAGGTATCATGTTAAAGAATACAATCTTCTAATTTACACAAATCAAGAAACAAAACTACTTCCCAATCATGTAGGAAAAATACCGCAACCACCTCTAGAGCCAATCTTGCATTAAATGCAAGAAATTTTCTTCAAAGCCTGGCATCTTAGTTGAAAATCAGTGGCATGACAAATTATTGTGATTTTAGCTGAGTATATAAATATTCAAAATATTTATATTAAATAATGTACAATTTGATTGGCCAATGTGGCTGTTTTATGGAAACAAAAGCTGAACATCAGTGGTGCTGTTCCTCAATCAAAAGATCACAGGCCTTCTCTTAATGCATGGAAAAAGTACAATTTCTACTAGATAATGCCTCCTTAGGCTAGTACATATAGTTAATCTTTATCCTGTAATAATAATAACTGATAATAATTTAATAATAATAAAATAATAATAATAATCATGATAATAAACATTTTTACAGCACCTTATCCAAAACCTCTAAGGTGCTTCACAATAAAAGTAGGAGGTAAATAATAAAACAAAACTATAGATTAAAATAGCACTTAAAAAGATGAATTTTCAGACTGCTCTTAGAAGTATGTAGATTTAAACTACATTTTATGTGCTCTGGAAGATTGTTCGACAGTTTAGGAGCACAAACAGAGCAAGCATGATCGCCATAAATTTTTAACCTTGATCGAGGGATCACCAAGATATTCATGCTTGTAGCCATAAAATACATGTATATCCTGTGAGAATCTTTTTACCCCTAACAAATCATCACTGATCCTGTTTCGCCTCCTGTAGAGTGGGACCACTGATCCATTTGTTTTAGGACACTTACTCTCTTTTCAGGTGATGTGGCAAACAATCTGATCTGTGGTACCCATCATAACACTGTTCCCCCAAATCATAGACAGAGTTTGCCTGGTCATTTCATTACACCCAGTTAACTTGTCTACAGCTAGTTTCTGTGATCAGTTTCTTTTCCCAGGGTAAAGCAGGGGCGGATTTAGGGGTGGGCCGAGGGGGCCGCAGTCCCCCCTTTTGTCCGGGAATTTTTTCCGTTTGTAAACAATGTCTTTCGGATGGTACTTCGTGCTTTGTTAGTTTAGATATATTTTCTGCAGCTCCTAATGACCTCCCCTGTCACAAGTGCAACTGTGGAACGTAGCAACTCATCACTGCACTTTGTAAAGAGTGGTTTTAGAAGTGCCATGAGGGAAGACCGCCTCAACGCACTGTTGCTGGTCTTTATTCACAAGGATATAGCTCTGGATTATGATGCAATTATTGATGACTACATGTATGCCAAGCGCAACCAGAGGAGGATGACATTTATCAATCTACTGCACTGAATGTTCTCATGACTGTTCTTAAACCCCTGCAATGACTGTTCTTATGATTGTTTTTTAAGTCATGTCCTCGGGATACATTTCGTTCGTTAAATTTTTTTGATAAGTCCTCTTAGAATCTGTGTCCGAAGCCTACATTTTTAGTCGCAAATGATCAATGCTCCCAGAATGCATGCAGTAAATATCCGTCTCATTAAGAAACTAGATTTGTCAAATTATTTTTCAGGGAGAAAATGCTGCAGCCTTTGCCGGGAGGTTGTGCTCTCGTCGCAATTGCTACGGCCCCTGCTAGTTTCAAAAGTGTTAATTACTTCTTTGACGACAACCACACCTGTGTTTTAATATTAAATACATCAGCATTACATGGTCAATATAGAATGCAGGCATTTGCTAAATTTAAGCGTCCAGAATGCACTAGATTGCATCTCAGAGAACTTCAATTTCAAAAAATTTTCCCGAGGGAGCATGCCCCCGGACCCCCCTAGAACCTTGCACCCTTGGTGCTCCAGATGGGCGCTGTCGTGCCCATATTGCCACTATACTATATCTCTCGGCCCCCCCTATCACAAAATCCTCCGTCTGCCCCTGTAAAGTGATTGGCCCTATGGCCAAATTGCACCCTGCAGGGCTGGATTTCTTACTTTAGGGTTTTCTTTTCCTTTCTCTTTAGATAGGCTGCCTGCCTAGGCTATGAGTCCTACCTACCCAAATAAATACTTATTCCTCCCCCTAATTCCAACCCCCTACAATATCATTAATTTTGCACCCTTGGAGTTCTACACATAAATAACAACAGAGAAGCTTACTAATAAAAGGATACTAGCAATATGAGGTGCCGTCAGGTAAACTGGTGAGAAACTTTGGTCTCTTGTCTTCTTCTGAGAGGTTCTTCCAACGTTTTGCCCATGACACACCCTTCTTGTACTTCATAGCAGCCTCCCTTTGAGTGTCCCCATAGTATTTTGTAACCAGTGGCCCATCTACACCAAGCTCTCTTGCTTTCTCTTTCATTTCTTCCCTGGAAAAAAAAGTTTTTACAATTTATTGCAATGTCATTCCCAAATACACTTCAAATGCAAGTTTCATAACACAAGTGATGCCTTCCCTTGTGCCTGAAAGATGGCATCAATAACTTCAGAAGCAAGTCTCAAGGATTAAGAGTGGGACTTCGCAGTAAAACAGAGCCTTGTTGACAAGGCTATGCAAACCAAACTAATTAAATGCAAAATCAAGTGCTACAATTATGCACGGTGCATGAGCTTTTGTTTGGATAGTCTTGCACTTGTTTCACAACTGCACATTGTAAATGCAAGCAAAACTGCAAGCAACAGGTGTCTTTTTTTGACTGACAACTAATCCAGCAGCTTAAAAAACTACTTCAAGTGTGTGTGCATGCACCAGACTGTCTGCATTTGGGCTTGCATTTTTATTTCCATTAAATTTTTACCTGTAAACCAGTGTTTACAAGCAATGGTTTTGTTTTTAGAATAATTATATTAATTTATTACTAGTTCGTTATAGATTGTTAATTAAAGGAAGGGTGACCTGATCAGTTAATCTCATATGGACTCTGACATTATGTCTGACATCTCTCCCCTCAAAAGAAAATGGATGACCTCAGAACATGATCAGAGAATTAGGCTGGGGGTGGGGGAGGGGGAGGGGCAAAGAGGGCAGCAAATCAATTTCACATCTTACTTTTCTCTTATTGCTTGTTGTAGCCTTGCTCGTGCCCATTCTAATAATGTCTGTCTTTCAAGGTCACTTGCATCGTCTTGATGGAGTATCCAACCTTATGAAGTATTCAGATCAAAGATCATCATAAGATAGCTGACACTTTCATGAGTACCTTTCTTATTGCAACACACCATGCAAAACGATAAACACATCTATTCAATTTGATGTTTTTCAAACAGGAATACCTCCTTCTATTTTTAACATTTTCATCTCACGTTTGATGAGTTTAAATGTAACTCAACGTAGTTAACCAACAACATGCTTGTGGTTGTCAAGCGTTGGTGGTCAGCAGATGTTCAATTGCTGTCAGGCTCAGTATGTACACGTACTTTTACTGCAAATGGCATGTCGTGAACTGCTCGTATTGTTGAGGTATTTTATTTGCTGAATTATGCATGTTTTTTTGCGGGGATTTGCCAGCAATGAAGTAGCCCATCTGGGGGCTGGCTCAGACCGCAGTGGAGGCCCCTGGACATCCCAGGCACCCAACAGCCATTATGTTGTGTGAGGCAGTCGTTTATGCACATTTATCAAATGTGACAGTCTCTTTAAATTCATCCCTTTTTTTCTTCATTTTTCAAACTTACAAACTAAGATTGGCCTGTACATGATCATCTGAATTTGTGGATTGGTTTCAGGGAACCATTTAGAGCGGTTTTCAAATGAGTGTCGTAAAACCAAAACCAAAGTAATTACTCCAGCCAATCACAACAGGAACAAAACACAAAATGAACCAATCAGAAATTGAAGCAAAGACAAGTAGCTAGCGTCAAGCGTGGGAAAACGCGTGCGAGCAAGCCACGATTGGTTTTGGTTTAACTTCTGATTGGTTGAGAAAGTGGCGCGGACTTTTTTATCCAATCAGGGAGCGAAGAAAAGCAAAACCAAAGCAAACACAACATCACTTTCAACACTCAATTGAAAACTGCTCTAAGGGCACAGGTTAGCTTAAGTTGGTTTTCTGAGAGTCATCTTTATTTTAAATTTTCAAATGGATAGTTCATCTCATGAAAGCATGCAAATTAATATTATAATTATTATAGAAGGTGACTTTTTTGGGCATTGTGCAAAAAAAGGAGCTAGGGTGATGTCTCACAGAAATGAGGCTGTTTTCACATATTAATTCGTTATAGTGTAAAATCGCACATGAGCTAGGAAGCGCTAGGTCACACTGCCAACGCTCTCTATATATGTGGTTTCTGTAACATGAGGCAACTGACAGTTGCATTGCCACTCCCCCTACCTCTCCTAGATGGGATGGAATGCTAAGTGCATAATGCAGGGTTAGTCCCTGCAGTACATGTATTGCCAGTACCCATTTATAAAATACAGCTGGGTGGAGACAGACAAAGTGGAGAAAAGTTTTTTCATCCTAGGAAACAACACCATGGAAAGGGCATGAAGGCCTCGAACCACTACCCACCAACCTACAGATCTTAAGTCTAAATTATGAGCTTTATAGCATTAAGAGGGTAAAACTACTGATTGCTGATTGGTTGAGACAGAGGGCATTTTTTCTTAATTTTCTTTATAATGAGGGCAAAATTGCTGACTCCTGATTGGCCAAGCGCCAAAATTACTTGCATTTGATTGGCTGAGCACAAAGCGCAGCATTTGCATTTTGTAAATGTCTTGAAATGAAAACCAGATTTTGAGCTGTTCAACACAAGGATATCACTTCTGAGTTTACCTTTTAACTGGTTTGTTGACAAAAATGCCATGAAAATCGGGTAATAGCTCGAAGAGAAACTCTAAAGAGTGAACCTGAACATTTTTGGCAGACGGCAACGTCTTGTTTTAAAACTACTGAAAACTTTGGTTCAGCGAGCGAGAGGAAGCTTCGCAACTCAGGTAAATAAAATTTGCTTAGTTTGAGTTTAAAGTGTGTTTTGTCAATGAACTAGAATTGTATTTATCTCTTAAGATGAACACATGCATAATAGACAGTCTTTTTTGTTCTGTATGCTGAGCAAAAGTTAAACTACTTGTGTGGCCATGGTGAATTGTTTGTGAGTGTACTTTTCTTTGGGGTGTTTTGACGTGCACGGAAAGTTTTGTAAAAATTTTGCCCTCTGTATTATAAACAAGTAATCACATTGAGTTCTTGTAGATTAAAGGATAAATTTTCACTTCTGTTTTCAAAGTTTTTACAAAATGAAAACTTTGAAAATACGTGTGAAAATTTATCCTTAATTCTACTTAGCCTCATGTGATTACATATACAACCACTACTTACTTGCCCCCAATTCTTTATAACCCATTATTACTGAGAGAGAGCATTTTTTTCACAAAAGTTTATCTCCATTAGCGGATTAGTTTGTAGATTTCTGTGCACTGCCAATACTGCATTTCCTACTTCAGTTTTGGTCAATACATTACCTTTTTCCTCACAGGTCTTTGACAGTAGAGAGAAGTTAATAACCGTTGGCTGTCCAGAAATACCATGCCCAGAGTAAGCTAAGAACAAAAAAGAATCAGTTTTGACTCGGTTACCATTGCGTTGTACCAGGAAATGTTAATATATCCCTATATTCTCTACTCCTCCTCATTCGCCCTCCCCTTACAGAAAACTTAATTTGAAACCCTAGCGAACCCTCTCTCATGAAAATATTTATTCCAGTTTAGCTTCATAGTTTTCCTTTAAAAGGAATTGGCATTTGGAGCCCCCTCCCCAAAGAATTCCCATTCCTTGGGGAGGGGGGGGGGGTATGGATGTTTTTTGGAACCCCAGAACCCCACCACAAAAACAAAATATTAAAAATTGGGGTAAAAACAAAAATAAAGCCCTGGTTTTTTTTTTAAAATTTTTTAATTGGGGGTAGGGGGTGGGGTGCAAAAAAAAAACCAAAACCCCCCCCCCCCCCCAAGGAATGGGAATTCTTTGG
>Ga0126336_10002061_pt1 | contig 11189 bp, 7 predicted proteins | sample SidCmetagenome_FD_92530 | JGI IMG/M metagenome (GOLD analysis project Ga0126336, IMG submission 92530) | Coral microbial communities from El Islote,Puerto Morelos, Mexico - Siderastrea C C metagenome | ecosystem: Host-associated > Invertebrates > Cnidaria > Coral | place: El Islote,Puerto...
ATATACATGTATGGATATATCCAGGTAATCAGCCGAGGATTTTTCTCGACAATACCGCAGGTGAAACACTGTGAACTGACTGAGGCAAACTTGTGGCAAATGCACTTGAACAGTTTCAAGCAGTACTGTATACAACATTATTACCCCGCTGTCAGGACAGGGTCTAGTAATACCCACTTTTTTTTTTTCGTGGTCACTTGCCCCAGACCTCCGGTTTTCGTTCGGCCAAACAAACCTTCGTCGCGTCTTTCGCTACACAGGCTAGAGCTCGAATCTTGAGCGACCGTAATATATTTTGCACCCTAGGGACGGACAACAACGGCGGGGTCTAATGCCCCTGGGGCTTTTCTTGTTATTGATAGCAAAGTAATTAAAGATGACGGCTTTTGATGCAAAAAAATATCCACTACTGACAACAGTCACTTAACAACATGTTGTGTACATGTTTTTTTTTTTTTATGTTTTAGTTCCTTTGAGTTATCATGGAGATGTAAATGGAGATATGTATGTGTATATGCATGAAATTTGATGTTACATGTACAGTTGTATAGTATCTCAACACAAGAACAAGTCACAGAATTATATTATGCAGGGGACGAAAAAGGTATTTCCTTCAACTAGTCATAAGGTTTCCAAAAAGTAGATACAATACAGTGCACTTACATGAAGAAAGTGGACAGTCAAAACAATGCTCTCATTTTTAATTTTGTGCAAAAAATGTATTATGGGTATTCTATGTGAAAAGTCTATATCTAGATATGTGAGTGTACATGTATGTCTAAAGTACTAACTCCAAGCACAGATAAAGTTTTTTTTCCATATCATTTGGCAGTATCAATGCAGAAATTTGTGAAATTCCTTAAAGCTAAGTCTTCTTTTTCGCACAAGGCATTACACCATGGAGCAGCGAGAGAACATTCTTGAACAAACGACCCTTTTCATTAGAAATTAGAGCAGCAAGACCCAAAAATGTACAGTTTTCTTCCTCCATACTTAAACATGCAACGTTATTGAAATGAAATGCCAGTATTTGATAAACTGATGGTGTACATATACACCAACTTCGGTTCATAAAGTTCATTCAAAACAAGAGCATTCAAGCATTCAGACAAGCAGTTACAGAATGGTTCACTCAGAGATACTCTCCCCAAGAAACTGGATTTCCCTCTAAAAATCCCCTCCTCAAAAAAGGGAAAGCTTAACTTCATACATGTATGTGAACCCCCTAGTCCTCTAAAAATTCCATACAACATTGATGGGGGGGGCAGTATGCATGTAGATGTGTAGTAGATGTGTATCGACCCCACTATGAGAATGTTACAAATTACTATCAATGTAGCGAGATTCTCAAGTCTTTGAGCAATATTGCTTGTATTTACAGCCATACAACTGCCAGCTTTAATTCCCTGAAGTCAAAATTATATCAGTTTCCAAAATTGATCCGAAATAATTGTAAACATCCGTGAACATTCACGACAACTCGTCAGCACAACTGAAGTACAGCTAACTAGCATTACTATGTGCAACAGAGCAATATTAATCAAGTTTAATTTATTGCAACAAAGTCCTTGATACACTTATATCGAGACACCAACTCTATTTAAATATAGAAACAAAATTAATGTTATACTTCAGGTACAGTATATACATGTAATGTTAAAAGAAGCCCGCGAAAAAATCCTTAAGTTGTTGCAATCTCACTCACAGACACCAGCTGAAGAAAGGCCTTTATAAGTGAAGTGGCAACAATATAACGGAAAATGCATGCTATATTGTTAAGTAATATTCAACACCAGCCCAATAAAGCTGAATTCATTTACTGATGCGATGTCTCACGTACACGATTCGATCAAAACGTGACGACGAAACATGAACCTTTACACTACAGAATTATCGAAATTTTACCTGCCACAGAGAAATCCGTTCCTCTAAGAGCGCCGAATTTCAACGTCAGCTGGTGTTTTTGTTTGTGTCTTTCGAGGTGATCGTTGTTAGCGAATCTCTGTGAAGAGAAAGAGAGGTTGAAAAATAGCTAAATGTAGGCTTACGTAAGGCAATGCAACAACTACAGGTGACGACATCACTATGAAATTAAACCAGTCAGTTCCAAACTCCCCCAGGAAGATAAAGTTCAGAGGAACTGCTCGCAGAAGGCGCTTACCTGTCCACAACCAGGAGCCGTACACTCGAACGGTTTATCATCATTGTCCGACATGTTGGATGCGTCCTTCTTCATAAGACTTCGCAATCTGACGCTTTTACAAGCCCCAGAAACCCTAAAACTGCTAAAATTTCAACGATCCATTGAAGGATTTCACCTTAGACCTTCTTGGATCTTTTAATGTAAAAGAAATTGGAAATTTAACGTCTAAAAATAGTAAAATTTACAACCAAAATGTTCTTTCCCTCGCGTCCCTTGAATGCATATTTTTGTCACATGACGTAATTACATCGCATTAGTCGTGACGTCATGAGGAAGCCTCGTTCGGATGTATTTCGCTGACAAGAACTTCCGCTTTCTGCTCAATTCTGATTGGCTGTTTGACATGGAAGCGGTAATTAAGAAATCTGAGTTGTTTGTATTTGATTGGCGGAAAATTTTCCAGCGGAAGTTTAAAAAAAACAACATTACCATTGCTTTCTTAGTTGTTATATCGACATTTCTAAGCAATACATCGTTCTCCGTTGCCTTACCCCGCAATCCCGCAATTATTGGCAATTTCAAACTGCTCTGACGCTTGGAATGGAACGAAAAAAGTGTTCTATTTCAGCGTCCTCATCCCCCGTCCCCCAAGTTCCTTCTTCCATTTCAGACCAAAGCACGAAAAATTATCCCAGTAGGCACTGAACAAGCCGTATTCAGGGGCCCAGACTGGGCTCCCAACGCCGGCGGAAAATCTTAGCAAATACTCCGTCATTTTCTACTTTCTTAGACTGCTTCAGGGCTTTTAACGGCATTTTATATTTTTGTAAGCGAGTGCAGATTGATCTGTTCGGCGTTTTAAGCCGAAACTTTAGGCTGCAGAAAATCTTAGGAAACGGAATCCAATCTATCTAGCTAATGGCTGTCTGAAAATGCTAGCTGGCCTCATTTTACACTCTAAAGGACATATTTGTCCCTCCGAAAACCTCAAGCTTTCACTAAGGCGAATATCACTTACTCCAAATATCTTCACTCACTCCAAATATCTCAGGCGATTTAGACGATTTAGGCCTGCCGAACAGATATTCCGCCGAAACGAACTGATAAGTGACCCTGCCTATTGTAGCCAAACCATTTGAAACCATTATAGCCAAACCTTGTGTATTACATTATCAGGTGTCTGATATGTAACTCATTAATTCTACTTAATGGTCTCGATAAAAAGGCTAAAAAAGAGAGAGGAAAAGCGTTACCTTGGATGCAACCGACATACCAGTGTAGCTTCTATTGGACGCTTTGAATTTTTTTTACTTTGATGCATACGCATGTCTGTGTTCGTGAGTTTTGAGAGGTGTCTAGAGACTACCGGGATATCTGAAACACTGGCGAGGGCAGGATGCCGGTCAAATTGTTTCGACTGAAGCGAGACCCCTTCCTTTGTTTGGTAGACCAGGAGCAGTCTCTCTTTCTAGTTGATTTTAAAAACAAAAAGAATACATTGATGAGCGCGAAAATCACTTGCCGCGCGGAAACGTGACGCGCTTGCGCGCGTGTCATGTTTCCACGTGACTGCAGATCTTTGGGATAGCACCCGTGATCTTTTTGCTTGACTGTCCCTGAGCAGAAAGGGAAACTGCTCGTAGTCTATAGTTTGGCGTTCTGCAAAGCTGTTTCCCTCCGAACTTTTTATGACTACGTGATTGTCTAGCCTGATTAGCGGCTTATCTATCTTATTATCTTAATCGGCTCCTAATCTTATCTACCTGCCCTTTTCCAAACTAACTACGGAACCCCCTTTTTGCGTTTACATTATACAATAGAGTAGCAGAATTTGTTGTTCTGATGGCCGAGTAAATCTCAGACTGAAACGATCTATCGCAGCTAATTATCAGCTAGTCAGTAAAAACTCGTCGTAAGATTTTGGCAGAAATTGCGACGCAAAAATATACCAAAGCTCGGGCCGTTGTGTGACTAAAAGCTCGCCATGATCTTCAATTCTGTTTTAGCATTAATTTTTAGGTATCAACATGTGCAATGTTTGTAAGGTAAATGCTTTTAGTTTTGGAGTAAGTGGAAGTACAAATTCATTTTCATGAATTCATGATCAACTGAAAGATTAAAAAAAGGCTTTTGCATCGGCTTTCACGTTGTAACATAATTTGGCAGTGTTGTAACGAACAAGTTTTGCCATTCGCTAATAGCCCTTTTCCTAGATAAATTTGCCATTTGCATCAAAATACAGACAGACGTAGATTAGAGGTAATTTATAATTAGGGGAATTTAAAAGTTAGTGCCTGAAATTGGTTCACATTCCCACTCAGTTACATTTATTCAGGAATGGGAGAGTTGATCGAGCGCCTTCAGAGGAAGAGGATTAGGAACAAAGATATCATGACCCCATAAATTTTCATCGAATAAATGGGGAGGGTGGGCCGTTCCAACTTTATCCCAGACATTGATCTTAGAACGAGTGGGATGAGAATATTCTCCGCTATTTATTATGTCCTCCTCCACCATCGAATGAGCACATCTCGTGTCCCCAGAGCATAGACCCTTGTCACGCGCGGCCATGTTGAGTCCCCGGAGAATAAAAAGCTTTGTTTTGCCACGGCTAAAATCGTTCTCAAGTTTTTCACTGCGAGGCTAAGCGTGTAAAATGTTTTGTTTTTATGCTAAATAGTAGCCACGTGAAAAGGGTCTATCTGCACGAAGTTCTAGATTTCGCGCTTTGTTCTCGAGTGTTGTGAATAGTGATCTCCCCTCCGTTAAAAGGTCTATTTCCACGTTTTTTCCCAGTACACCTCAAACCTCGCCCAATCTTTCACGCACCAGTCTCCCTTGGGCAAAATGTTCCAATGATTTTCCTTTTTGTCTAATTAATAACAGTAACAGTAAAAGCTAATGCGACTCAGATCGCACGACAGTTTAGCGTCGGAGTCAAATAGGCTATTTCGGCATCGACTTTAGCCTCTTTAAGCGAGGCCTCGTGCAACTGACTAGTTTCATATGAAAATAATTTTTATTTGCATACGAATGAAAACTCATTTTCCCATGAAAGGTTGTGCACCAGGCTGTGGGCATTTTGGAAAGAGGCTTTTGTGCTGATTTGTTCCCAGGGATCATTGCATGGCATCTGCTGCCGTGAAATGCGCGGCAAAACCAGGGATCATGGACATGGAAAGGACGAGTAAGGCGTAAGACTGAGAAAACTGGGTACGAGGAAGTCAAGCGTGTCCCATTACTGCTACCTGTTGAAATGGGAGTAATTTATTCGCAAAAAGGGTTAAAACTGTCTAAGGCGGTTTAGTTTCTTGCCAAAATTACCAAAGTTGTTGTGACAGTCTTAAGCTCAAACGTCCGCAAGTTATGTGAAATAAGTGGTTTTGTCCCTTAACTGATATATGATCTCATTAAATTCGTGACTGTAAAATGGGGATTCTGTCAGATCATCCAATTTAATTTTATGATAAGATAAATTGTCTCGGTCACTGACACTCTAGAAATCTTGAACCCTTGTTTCGAGTACAATCTCAAATAATAAGATTGTTTATCAATCGTTCCACTCAGGAACCACAAGTGGATTGTTGACCGGATTGGTTCACAAGACTTGTTTGAAAACGCTTAATTTGTTCACCTCAGGAGCTAACTGGTAAGATAACAAGCTATAACAGGTAGTGGCTTAACAGGTTACAACGATACTACTAGAACATCAAATGCAGACAGAATGATACAATTTGTGCAGTTTCCCCTTGGTCGTGCCTGTTGATTGTCAAGCGCAAAGTAAACAAAATCATTTTGCCATGTGCGACTGAGAAAATCGCCGAAATAATTTTTTTCGGGAACACCCAGGTTCGCTTCTACGGTTCAACAACCCACAGACTGATAACTTCATTTATCATTCCCCAACTGTAGAAAAATAAGAAGAAAAAAAAGAAAAGATAAGAAAATATGGTTTGTGCCGATGAAAATCCATAGGCGTTTTATGAGTTTGTTGGAGCATTTGCGATCCACAGCCCAAAGAGTTTACGAGCTCAAGTCTGTAAATAGCACATCCTTAATTCTGGGATCGCCCCGAAATGTCAGAACTCGGGAATCGCCCTTCCTCTCTGTTTGCTCCGCCTAAATGACAGTGTTTCCATATTTAAACTTGGTCACGATCCTACACTTGGTTAGAAGACTGCGCAGTCTCCAGCCTCGTTATCAGAAAACTCTTCTCTTGGATAGACCCTGGAAACGAATTTGTTCAGGCTCGAAGGCGCAACTTAACTCACAACTGTGTTACGGTCTACGCCGATATTCATTCGTTTCTCTCCAGACGGTCCTCAAAGCTGCCAAGTGGAGTTGAAAATGGACAGGATATTGTAACCGACAGGCAAAGAAAACATATTTGTGGAACAGCTTTTTTTAATGTGGAAAGCAAAGACATTTTAAAAATGTTTCAGTAGACATTCTTTGCTTTCGGGAAGAAAACTTGTTCCAAAATGATTTTCGGGTTATCTTCGGTGATCTTCGGAAAACCAAAAAATTCTCTTAGTGTTCTCCAATAATGCTCGAACGCAATGTCGTCGTTGCAGTGACTTTGACTTCGGACATGTCGGATTTCTACACTCACAGTACATTTTCCTGTTCTTTGTTTTACTGATTACAAAAACTAATATTTGATGAATGGAAAGCACTCGCACGTAAAAACAGTGCAGCGATAATTTAGGTGTTTAGAACTCGCCTTTTTAGGTTTAGCATTAGACCAAAACTTTAAACAAGACTCTGAAGTTTGAAAACAAGTTATGACTGTGCATTTAGCGTTCAACAGTGCGTTGAATAATGGGAGGTGTTTGAACATGTGTTAGTTTACTTGATGAGCTGTTTGTTCGCTCGGGTGCAACCACGCGAGATAGAACTATATCGAACGGGCAATGAACAAGCTTAGGTTGTCAGTCATAAAATACAATTATAGGGCGATTGAGGGTTTTATACGCCAGAAAAGGAAAAGAAAAAGGGGGCACGAAAGGTAGGAACATCGTAAGAAACTGTATAGCTTTTGAAATACTCTGCTTTTGGGATTATCGGAAAATATGGAATGGTACAATACTGTCTCGATTTAATCAGCATTTTCCTTGTTTTGGTCGGCCATTTTGGCCTTTATCAGCCTTTAAAACACCGACTTTTTTCCTGGCCATAGAGCCATTGAAGTCTCGTTTGGAAAAACTGCAATCTCATTTGTGAGTGATATTTGTGATCGAAGTTGAACGAATGAATAGAGTGGATTAAGTAAATTTAGACTAATAACATGGGGAAGAATCGACTCGGACCAATTCAAATGAACGCACGCACCTAAAATGAATGGGGAATTGCTTTTCATCATAAAAATATTCAGTACTTAACAAAATGTCTGAAATTAATTTTGAGCTTTCTTTCCATAAGTTTTCTTCGAATCACAAGTAAAATCAAATTATTCTTAGCGTAATTAGCTGAAGAAGATTAACATGATTATGGATGTGAATTCGAATCTGTTGATCAATCTTCACGTCCACGCTGCAGCTCATCCTTTGGCCCTTTGAAAACCTTCGAGTTTAGTTGTCAAGTCACGCTACTGCAAAACTCTGCGACGAAACCTGAAAAATCAACAGTAGATTTCAATTAAATCAATGGTCCACACACTGAAACGTAAACTACATTGCCTGATTTATGCACAGTTTGACCCTAGAAGGGTAAAAACAACGCACTAAGTTAGTAAACGAAAAAGTGTGGAATTCAGTCATATAAACTGAGCAAAAGGCTTTGTTTCGCACCTTTCGTTTAAAACTGCCAATAATTTACCTTAAGCACCATTTGAGAAGTGCCGCTTATTTAACGTGAAAAGAATTTGCCGTGCGACGTTTGAGCGGTCGGGCGAGTGTGAGAGGGATTTAACCTGTTCCGGTACCTGTTCCTCTGCTTGCACGCTCTGAAGGTCACGGCCAGTTTATCAAACGTCCAACTGTTGCTTGTTTTGGTGCCGTCTCAGGTTTCACAGGGGCTGATATGAGCCGTCTGTTCTTTGCCTGGCTGCTTGTTTGCCTCGCCCTTGGTGAGTACTGTCTTACTGCTATCGTGATCATTTATAATCAGTGAGTCAATCTTTATAGAGAGTTAGAAACCTAGAGCGCGATTCTGGATATGATGCGAGATGTTGCCACAACAAGAGATAGTGGAGTTGTATTCCTTTTCTGTGGTCTGTAAAGGCAGCGACGTTCGCTATTATTTAAGTTTGTAAATACAATTTTAAACTACCAGGCTTGAATTCATGAGATACAGCATTTAATAAAAGCATTGTCGTAAAATGTAATCTTATAAGTTAAGATGGCACGCCTGTTATCACTTCCAACGCGTTCTGACAAGTTGTAAAATAATCCCAACATGACGTAATTATCAAATTTCAAATTTGCCCTTACAAATTAGCTACGTTCTACTAACCGTTAACTTTACTCTAACGTACTTAAATTCAAAAACGTTTTCGGTTGCCTTTCAGTGTTCAAAAAGTTGCAAGCAATTTCTTAAAAAACAGCTGGAGAGACTACTTCGGGCCTTTCAGAGCTACCTGCTAGTTAGAAGTCAATATTCTTCAGTTGACTGTCATACAGTTATTCTTCAATCTGTTTTTAAGTCGTGTTAAGGTTTTTCTGGTCTTGAATAAAAGAACTCTTCTCCGCAAATATAACATGTTATACAATTCTCATCTGTCAAGACGAATGTCAATACAGCAATAACCAGACTAAACATAACAAGTTGTTTATTACCTACGTAAGCTTCTGTAGCGTTTGATTTCACAGACAAGTAAACTCGTGTGCCTGCCTTCTGAAACTAAAGCTATAAAAATTTTGAGAGAATAAAGTTTAAACTGTGCTAAGAATTCTCAATTCTGCTAAATTTGGTGGAAAAAACACTTTTTATGAGCTCTGGAAAAAGGCGTTGTCAAGGTTGTTCCCGCCATAAGCAAGGGGCGCCATATTGGCGAAGGTGCTTCATAGAGAAAGAGGGGATGGGATGGCGCAAGATTCCGGAAAATTTTAATTCATGGACTTTTATCAAGTTCTGTCTTTAAATAGGAGGATAATGGAGTGTTTTCTGTTAGCTCACAGTCAGTGTAGGGGTTTCTTGACGCGAGGTGAAACTTTGAAACTTTTATCAGGAAGAGGGGTGGGGCTCCACTTCTACTACCGTGTGGCACTAAATTTTTGCAGGTTGTAATTTTTTCGATTTTTGCAGGTTTTTTCGCGATCCGCAAAAAAAAGTTCCCGGGTAAAAAATTGCGATTCCCGCAAAAATTCTGTCTGCAGAAATTTACTCCAATGTCGAAATTATATGCAAACATCGCCTTTTACATGCAATGTAAAATCAAGTTGGTGCCCATTTACTTAATCCTTCTCTTTCGCTCAAAAAAAAAAAGAACGTTCAGAAATAAAACGATGAAATTGCAGTCGGTACACTACAAGCATTTAGCTGTTAAAAGTTTTGAAGAAAAGTATCGTCTGAAGGTACTCCACTGAGTAACTGATCAACGTGTTATGCATCAGTGCATGTTGCAATTGTTCACCGGAATTCGATTGTAACGAGAATGTTAGAATAGAAGGCGACTTCCTGAAAATCGAAAAAATTAATTCCCAGCAAGAAAAACCAGTTTTTCCTAATCGCAAAAATTAGTTCCCGCAAAACACAAAAAATCGCCCATTGGCAAAATTATACTCCCGCAAAAATTTGGTGCTGCACGGTAGTTTCTCTGTGACTGATTCAAATAGCGACTGAACGCCAAGAAATGCCTGAACTTAAACTACTCAAATAAGACAGCAATCATGAATGACAGATTTGCACACGTGACGTAACATTTCATTGTTTCATTTCATAAGTCGTTGACGCACAACAGGCAGAACGGACGACCGGAAGTGACGTCACAGAGGAGGAGCCTCACCCCTATACCATTTCGTTCTTCCTGTTTCCAAACAAACAGACTGTTGAGTCAGACGGTAAAGGGAACAAGACCAACAACGCCACCCAACACGATAAAACAAAGATAAATAGCACAAAAGGAAAGATAAATAGCAGTAAAGGTAATTAACTACTTAAAAATACCTCGAGAAAGGGCCAGTTCGGAAGGCGCCTTTGGTGTGTTAGCTAATTATATTGCTGACCACAGTATCCGCTAAGTCTGTGCAACAATTATTCCTCGAAATCAAGACGAAACATGAGCTTACACAGTCCAGTATCCAGGCGTACTCCTCTAGCTCACTCGACTTGTCGCAAAATGTTATGACGTCACCGCGTTTCGATGACGTCACGAAATTTCGCGCCAAGTCGAGTAGGCAGGAAGAGAACGCTTCCGTCTAGGCTAGAGCTTATAGCCAATGGGCTGCCAGTTACCCATGAATACAAGTACTGACGCGGAACAATCGTTTTGTTACCATTTTCTCAAACGCGGTTTTTAAATTTCTAGCTTTCTCACTGGTTCACATACAGGCACACACTGGGTAAACAGCAAGTAATCCTGTTCTTTACTTTGTAAGGACGTTGGATGCCTTGTCAAGTACCGGGGAGTTAATTCAAAAGACTTGGAATCATTATGCGTTTCTGGGAAACTCCTCACCTACCCCTCCCCTTACCCAACATTAACACTAAATTATTGACTTATTATCAATTCGGGCACAATGTTGGGTTAGGGGTAGGATAGGTGGGGAAATTCAGCAGCCATTACCGAAGTTGAGAATTTTATAAGACAATTATCCCACTTGGCGAGTTACCTATCACCTCACAACCAACGCACATCATAGAATATTTTTTAAAAATCCACAGAACGAGAACAACTAGTTGCAAAAGATCCACAAGAGCCGTGTAGTGACAGTCCATATATAGCTGCCACTTCAGGAGTAATTTGGCTTTATGCATGCGCAAGGTTTTTTTTTTTTTTTTTTTTTTTTTTTTTTTTTTAAAAAAAAAAAAATTTTGGGGAAAAAAACAATATAATCCAAAAAAAAAAATTTATAAAAAAATGGAAAAAAAAAAAACCTTAAACCCC
>Ga0126336_10002062_pt1 | contig 11186 bp, 5 predicted proteins | sample SidCmetagenome_FD_92530 | JGI IMG/M metagenome (GOLD analysis project Ga0126336, IMG submission 92530) | Coral microbial communities from El Islote,Puerto Morelos, Mexico - Siderastrea C C metagenome | ecosystem: Host-associated > Invertebrates > Cnidaria > Coral | place: El Islote,Puerto...
ACATACATACATACATACATACATACATACATACATACATACATACATACATACATACATACATACATACATACATACATACATACATACATACATACATACATACATACATACATACATACTGTTAGCCAGTATCGCTCAAACCAGGGAGTTTGAAGCAATTTTCGTTGGAAAGCTACTGAGCTAGCGAGTGAAATACCGAAAGAAGAATTTTCTTTGGATATGTGAAGAAGACAACAGTGCGAACTGTGTTTTCTGACTGTGGATCATTGAAAGAGAAATGACTGACTTTGCCCTTTAGTCTAATTACCTTTTTATCACGTAGATGTGTCCTAACGATGCCATTACATATCCCAATACTACTTAGCGCTATAAATCTTCTACGGATGCTCACGTTTCCGACTCAAGCAATGGTTCGTAGAAGAATTCATCGAAGATACTGATAGAGGCAGCTTTCTAGTTTTTCGCGATAAAATTGTCATGCAAAACAATTTTACTTGTTAACACAACATTTGATGTCAGGGGAAACGTTTCTTAAACCGCCTTGAGCAATGGTCAATAACGTATGATAAACGAACAAAGGTTGTGGAAAGTGTGTCATGTTAAGTCGAGAGTTAACTTAACTACACAAACATTTTAACTGAATAGCTCAAACACTGTGAACTTGAAAACTGTCAAATATAACGATAAAATGTTTCTTCTTTAATTATTCTGTCCGTCTCTGTCGCTTTTTCTGTATATGTGTTTTCTCTCGAAGCTAACAATTCAATCTGGTGCTCTGAATTGATTTGTACCAGTATTCTCCCCAATTTTTTTTTTTCTGAGAGATGTTTTTTTTTTAGGTTTTTGTTGACTTTCAGTTTATTTTGCTTTAATTAACTTCTGATTAACTTTGCCATGTCCCGCCTATCGGTCGTAATGATGAATCTTTATATTTGAAACTACACCGAGTGAGCTGCTTTCAGCTACGTCAACAACTGTCAGTACTTCACTTGCAATATGCAACTGCTATAGTTTTAATTAACTCTAATTGGTTGAGAAAATGGCGCGAGTTTTTTAACCAGAATGAAGTAAGCTGAACTAAAGAACGAATGACTTTCAACACTTATTGCAAACCGCTCTAACTCACAATCTGTTTCAAAGTATTTTACTTGTTATTGCAGCTGTTTAGTTAACGAGAAACTATCAATGAATGTATAAGGCCTATTAGTAGGAAGCCAATCAGAGCGCACACCTGCTCATATCTGGGGGCTATTTATATAATAACAGCTGATGGCCTGTCAGTAGGGAGCCAATCAGAGCGCGTGCTTGCTCTATACCCAGGGGCTGTTTATATAATAGCAGCTGATAACCTGTCAGTAGGGAACCAATCAGAGCGCGTGATGAGTCACAGGGATGAAACGCAAAAAGAAACGTCACTTCCGGTTTTCAGAGCCTTGAAATTTGAGTCAGTTAAAACATCAACGAGTGCGAATTTCGCATGAAACGGTGTGAGAAATGCCTCGGCAGACCGAGTTTTAATATTGTTTTGTGCGGATAAAGTTGATGACCGACAGTTACTTTATTAAACGGCCGTCGCTATATGGCGACCGCCGATATACAACATGGACACGGTCTGTTTTTTTGGTGTCAGTTGGCTTAAAATACGAACAAAGTGCTGTAAAGCTTGTGGTACGGGAACTCAAGAGCGGTACTGTCTTATATAAGACGCATGCGCATATTAGTCTGTTGAATGTTACCTTTGTGTGTCCTTGTCTTTTAATTTACAGTATTTAAGATATGAACACGGCGAAGGGTTGTTAAGTATGGGGTTTCAATATTTGTCTTGTATAACGCATGCGTAACTGAGTAAAGCAGCTAATAGGATTGAATGCGAAATTGGCTGTGTTGTCTGATCTAGTTAGTGGTTTTGGTGAAAAATTTTTTAGCGCAGGAGTTTTGTTATGGGAATTGACATTTTGAGGGATGTAAAAATGTGGGAGTGGAAGAATTTGTGAATGTGAGGAGCATATCACGCTTCTGTGAATGTGATTTGCTTTGAAAGTTGCGTTTTGTATAGCAGCGTTGTAATAGTGTGCTGCGTGAGAGACAGTTTCCCTTGGCGTTTTATCGGGGGACGGTTTCCGAAGTGGATTATAGGTTTTCTCATTGGGTAACCTGAATTTTGCAGAGGAGAGAAACGACAGCTGTGTTTGCAGCTTATTAGCACGGTAAGGAATGGTGGCTTAGGAAGAGAAGAGATTGTCACTAGTATGATGATGCAATTAATGGATTGCACCATCGATACATCATAGTTCTTGAGAAGGGAGAGAGATGAGTGTTTATTTGACGCGAGAAGTTGATTTTAATTGCATAAAGACGAAGAAATGGGTCATTAATAAGGAGATCAATTAATAAGGTAGCTGTTACGAGTCTTTAAGTTAGAAAAAAACTGAATATTATCAAGCGATGCGTGTGGTTTGCGTGTGGTGTTGGTTGGGTTTGAGGTAATTTTGTAAGTGCATAGTCTGGTACATCAACTTGTTTACTTTGCATAGGCGATTCCCGGGTTAGCAAACCGGATTTAAATATCACGTCATGAGATATGCCTTAACGTGCCCCAGACTCTCACAATCTGCTCGAGCTCGTGTTTATCAAGCGTTATATTTTGATTCCACTGCTATGTTCTCTGTTTGTATTCACGGTCTAGGAACAACAGTAAATATTTTATACCTTTGTAAGCATCCTCAGTTGTGGGCAAATTTATACCGACATTCAACGTTTGAGTGAAATAATATTTGCGTTTTCAGCAGAAATAAAAGCGATAAGAAAGATAAGCTGAGTCATCAGAGTTCCAGTAACGCTATAGTCAAAATATTGTGTCACACAATCACACTTTTCGTCACGCTGGTTCGTATAAATACAGGATCGCGCTATCATTTGTGAAACCTAGGGGTGGGGAGGGTCAGAACGGTCGGTTAAAATGCCCATTAGGCTTTCTTGTTTTGAACTCCGCTCAACGTAAAAAGCTTCATTTTAAAAACAGTCTCAAGTTTTGCTTTTAACATGGAAGTTTCCACATCTGTCTGGACTCCTTTTTTGCAAAATTGTGGCGGGAACTGTGCATGTGTCGTTTGGCCGCTGTGAAATATGGGTAGGCGAGTTTCAAATGTAGGAGAGTTTGTTGTAGGGGAATTGACCAGCGTTGCGTCTAGAATTGGTAATATCCCCCCTAACTACAGTCATTTTCTAGACGTGATTTCTTGATTTTGGTTGGACATTATTTCGCGACACAACTTTGGCGAAATTGGGAAATTTCCTTTAACATTTTTTTCCTGATGTGTTATCGACTTTTTTTTTCGAGAATCGACTTTCCGCGATTTTAAACAAAATATCGGCAAAAACGCGACATTATTATGTCGCGAAAATTTCATGTAATAAGGTAGATTCAAGTGTATATTTGAAAAGAAATGGTGGACCAATATTTTGCGGACAATCTTGTCACGTTTGGGAATTATCTTTTTACGGATTCTGAAAACTAAAATGACGGTAAGATGTCATGTGGGCTACAAACTCCTTAAGTAATTTGACTACTTTCGTCAAAATAAATACATAGTTCCTTAACGACTATCACGTGATTATCACAAGGAGGACTTTACTACACAAGCTAAAGACGTATCGCCTGGTTTCACGTACGATTTATGATTACTACATTGAGCCTGGTAAACTTAAGAATACAGGTTTTCTATTGTATCTCACGAGCCTTTGATATTAAACGTTTAATCTTTCGTTTGGCGATATTTTTACACGTTTTTCTTATTCAACAGCGGAATTCGAATGCTGCAACAGAGACAATGTTTCAAGCCATTAACGACGGGGACGTCAACACTCTCCGTGAAATTCTGAAGGAGCAAGGCTCACAGCTGAACAACATCAGAACGGTAACATAACATTTCTTTTCTCCAAGCCTTACACGTTTCATTGTAATTGTTAGAAGGGAAACCAGTCGCCACAACGCGTTTTACTCAGTTTGTTTTCGTCTTTTTACAGCTGTACTTCGCAAAAGCTTGTTTCTTTCTTTTTGTGGTCGCCCTTCTGCAGGAGGTATCCACTAGTTTTATTGGACCTCCTAGGCAAAAAATATGGGAGTTATTGCAAGGCGCTCCTTATTTTAACTTAAAAGTATAAGGGAAGAGATATGAGAAATGCGGGGAAAAAAACATAATTGAAATCTCCAGTGTGTTATGGCGTTTTTCATTAACGTCTCAATGATTCTTTAATGGAGCAGATGTTTTTATACGGACTGAAATAGTGACCGTTGTACGGCAAACTGCAAACGACTAAGAAGTATTGCGACTTCGCTAGTGTGTAGTGAAAAATCCGCATTTTTATGGGACGTTAAAAATTACCTTAATTTCTCGCATCTTGAAAACAATTGTTCCGTAAGCTGACACATTGTTTTCCTAGTGATGGTAGATAAAACCACTCGTTTTGTCATGTTTCGCTTTCATTTTGTGTTACAGGTTATACGACGAATCAAAGTCAATGTGTAAAGTTTGGTTTGGTTTGTTTTAATTTTTCCAGTTTGTGTCATTAAAATAGAAAGGCTTTTGCCACTCAATATTCAGTTTTAGTTTTTACCTATAATGTTTTCTATTCAAGGTATTGTTTACCAACTACTATAACGTTGACTTTTACTCACTGTTTTTCTGTTTTCCAAACATTATCTTGTCAAATCTGCCATAACAACATAAATTTTATGAAAAATACTTTCTGAATATTTTTAACAAAACGATAGCGTTCTTCTTTTTTCGATGCGACTAGTTTCCGCTCTAAAATCGCAGAGTGTTTATTTGCCGCTGTGTAAATTTAGCGCAATAAGTCAGTAAGTACGAAACCGTCAGTTTAATTTCCCACCATGATCTAAATTTGCCAATCAGGACCTTTCTGAAAACCACTATATGTGATGACAGCATCCCGTCTAAAATATTATTTTTAGACCCGTATTCTGCTCTATAATTTTTGTCATTCAAAGTAACGGTCTCCTTATTTTGCTAATGTGACTTTTGAGCGAACAAAATAGCTCTTATGACAACACTGTTAAAGAGTTATAAAAAATTAATAATCCTCGCTTTACCATACGTACACTTGTGCCATTGTTTTTAAGCAGCTGTAATAATTTTCAATACTTTGGTGTTTCCTGTTTTCTTTTTTCTACTTAAATTTAAGTCGGTGTACGTCGGTGTTTAAGCATGACTAAGGTTTACAGAAAGGATTCACGCAAAGATTCGAATCAGTCATTTTCTCGTGTTAAATGTCACTGAAACAAGAAAAACAAACAACTGAAGCTGTCAAATTTTTAATTACAAGTGTTTTTCTCTTATTGGAACCATGAAAGGCTTGTTAACACTTAGTAATTGATATCATGTTATTTGCGGTAACTAAGAGCCACTAGGAAAATACTGAAATACGCCACCACGAGGCTTATTTGTCGCCCTATTCCCGAGGTCAAACAAATTTGACAAACGTTCTAAATTCACTATTTAGAGAAAATAGATCGCAAAGAGCATCTCGTTATAGTACAGTTTTCTGAATATTTTTCAACATGTAAAGTTTCATTTACAGTGGAGTCCCGTTATCTCGAACCTTCTGAGACCAACAGGCGTGCTTTTCTCGAGAGCCCCGAAACTTTTCGGGCCGACTTAGCTTCGGGAACTATAATTCACACTGTATCTTGAAAACGGAGAAAAGTGCCTAAGCGTGAAACCCTGGCATGGAACTTTGTTATAAGTTGAATATTTCCTATCTTTAAGACATGTTAAAATAACAGGTTTGTAGAATGAGTGGTTTGCATTTTACAAGATAACCGGGGTTCAAAATAACGAAGTTGGTGTCGAATTTCATTCTTTTTCAATCTGTACTTAAACGTATGATAATATAATGTACATTGTATCTTGAGAAATATTGTCCTTACGTTTATGGGCAGCCAACAGTTTTTTCAGTGATATATACCACTCTGCCATAGGCTGTCCTAGGAGCAACGAAAAGTTAAAGTGTTCACACTAATACAGTTCATGAGTTGTGTGACAGTTCGAAAGAAAGGAATCTCTCGATTTGTCCACCTTATATTGCACAATGATCAGTAGTAATGGAAGGAAACATGCTGCTAAATAGGATAAGTCACATTTAAAGATTTCATTCAAAGGCTCAAAAATTAATTTGAGCCAGCTTGTTCAACGTAATAAAAAGTACCCCAGGAAACTACTGTTCAGTAGGTTTCACTTGAGTGGTCACACTTTAGGATTTTATCCTCAGATTCGAAATCTTGATCAGAATGTACAGCGTAATAAAACGACCGCATGAAAAACTCAATAGTTATCATTTGAATGTTCACAGTTGAGAGCCTTACAAAGTATTTTTAGGCGATTGCTAAGAAAGAATTAAACTCGTTAAATAATGTTTTGGGTTAATAAGTCGTAGTGCTTCAGATCGCTGTTATTCAGTATTTATCATAATTTATTTATTTTGCAAAGAAACGCCTAAACCTCGTTTTGAAACCTTTTTAACTGTTCGTGACATTTTGGGCAATTTCAATTGCAGCCTGTATAGCGAGCATTTCTGTACACTCTTCAGCACGTTCGAAGCAGTTGTCGCTGTTTGGCAGCGCGAAAATTGGCTAAAATTGGCGGGAAGACAAAAAAGGGGGAGGCCAAAAAGCGAGAAATGCCTCCAACATACGGGAAAACCTTTGGAAGTGCTTACTTCGCAGGTTATATATTATAACTGATTTGATTGGAATTTACCATATTTCATTCACTATGGCATAACTACTGGTCTAAGTCAATTTCCGTCGCAGCTCCTCGCCGTTTTTAATCTGTTTTACAGAGTTTGATGAGCAACGCGACAGTTTATGCAGTTCAATAAGTCATAAATAGCACAAACGTTTCGCGCAAAAATGAAAACTGTGAAACACTGAAGAAATTTTCCTATTTAGCTACTCGCTAAACTTCGCAACCGGTATATTTGGGTTGCATTGTGTTTCAGTGCTAGAAGTTTCAAGATGTTTTAATAACAATGAAGCCTAATTTACTTTGTAAGGAGAGAATATATAGTACACTGGATGCATTAAACTTATTTGATACAAAGACGAGTTAACCACGCAAAGTTGGTTTTGAAATATAAATTGCACGGTGTCTATCATCTTTTGTATTGTATTGCAGCTTAACATATAGTGCAAGTCTTAAAATATACGAATGATTTCAATTTGCCATGATTTACTTTGATGAATCGACGATATACATTTCTACCACTTGAAAATAGAGAACTGCAGAAAGAGACGACCCCTTGAAAGTAGCGAAAAGAAAATGCTGCTAAATCAATCCAAAATTAAGGAAAATTGTTGTTTCGGAGTTTACCACTGAACCTGATCATAGCATTTCACCTGCTTCTCTTCTTAAGACCTAGTTACTAACACAGCATGGTTTCGAGGTAATTCCATGTGTTCTTTGTCTTGGTAAAAATCGTGCTTAGAAACGATATTTGCCATTAACGTTTTCGCTCCCTCATTGAAGAGATCCTTTGTAAGTGTCAGTCTTAAAAAGCACGGAGATAGATTTCTGAATAACAAGCAAATAACCAATACAAGCCAAACAATTACAGTTACAAACAACACTTGTTATGGCGGTTTTCATTCCCAATTTGGAACACCTGGCTATGTAAATTTTACATAAGGGCTCAATGAAGCTCAGTTCGAAATGCATTGTTTATTGCTTCAAATTACTGGTACAATTTCTGCCCTCTCTGCTCCAAATAACTTCAAATCGGACTTTCAATTTTTCTTCCAAAAAAATTTGTCGTCACCTTGCGTACATTTCTGTCTTCTTTAACACTGCTTCTTCACAAAGCTGTACTAACTACACACAGGTATATTTTTTGTTTGTACTTTCAATAGGATTGCCTCGAACCACTCTTTCAGCTTGACAGTGAAACGATAAACTTTTGAAAAGAAATTGACGTTTTATCTGTAGGTCTAGTCTCCGCCTCTTCAGAGTATTGACTTGTTTTTTTCATTATTATGTTTTAAGTAATTTTGATTCTAACTAGGGCGCTTTCTGCTCGTACAAAAAAACGGATTTAACAGGAAAAAAGGCACAACTTGAAGAGGTATACCCTAATGTTTTTTCACCTCTGTTTTCTGGTTCTTCCTTTGAATAGATTACATTTAAAATACCCAGAAACTCTGAAGATTTTTCCCGTATATAGTATAATTTTTCCCGACATTCTGTAGCAAGAACAGCATAAATAACAACAACGACGACGCAGTTGACAACAACAATGGCAAATTTGAGTTTGCTAATTGACGACTGTTTTGTTCTCATCTTTTGCAGGGAGACGGTGATTTTGCGCTTCATGTAGCAGCTCGCCTAAAAAACATCGAAATTGTAAAACTTCTTGTGGAAAACAAAGCTGATGTTGATCTACAAAATGTAAGTTACTTACAGATAGAAAAACAAGGAGAAACGCAACCCAAAACAGCAATTTTAAGATTTAGATGGTTCATATTAAGCTCCTACGGGTGTAATTACTAACCTTAGTTTTGTTGACCAGTTCGAAGACAAACCTTGAAAGAGAGTCTTGGAATGTTATTTATCATTTGACGTTTTGTTTCATAACACCGTTCAAGCCTGGTTTGTGATTTGTGTTAACAGTTCCTGTGATTATTAGGGTACCACAGCGAAGTATTACGCAACAGTTTTCTTCTGAATGGTCACAATTAGGATTGTATCCACATATACAAAAGTTGAAACCGGTTATGCAAGATGCCCGTAGGGCATAATAAATAGCACCGTAGGAAATTACTGCTCAATAACTTTTATTTGAGTATATAGTCACTCCTTGAGACTTGTCCATAGATAGGAAACCTCTTGTGTAGGATCCGTGAACAGCATAATTAACAGCACCACAGGATCCAAATACTGCTCAATAGCTGTCATTTGAATAGCCACACTTTAGGTTTTCATCTGTAAACTCAAGATCCACTTTACGTAACGATCAAACCATTGGTCAATTTCAATCTTCCTTCGGCTTATGTTTGTTTCCGTGATCAAACGTAATACATTCCCCCTGTTTTATGTTACGTCGCCAATGATCAAAAACTGACTTAACTTGCTTTATAGAATGACTGCCAAACAGCACTTCACATTGCCGTATCAAACCAAGATGAAGAACTGGTGGATTATCTTGTCAGTCGTGATGCTAAAACTGACATCTCGGACAATGTACGTTTTCTATTTCCTTATAATTACGGTGTATTCAGTTACCTGTGTTGTTTATCGAGAGGCATCCGTTTTGCAACGTTTGGTTGTTTTGTTTTTGGTTTGTTGTTTTTGTTGTTGTTGTTTTTTTCGCATGGGCCCCCAAAACGTTCAAAAGTCGCTGGCGTTTTCCCGCGGTTGACGCAAGCTACGTGTATTTGTTTCGAGTCGTGTTGTTTGAATCTTATGTGATATTTCACTGTCTACTTTGGTTATAAGACACTCATTTGAATACCTCTCTATGTTAAGCTGCGTTGTAATTTTACAAATGATGGTTGGAGCTTACGCCCGATACCAGAACCACCTTTGTTTCTTCAACCATAAAGAGTCTCGATCGCGAGTGTGGTTGCTAATTCCTACTTAGTCCTCTCAAATGGTGACTGCAACTATAATGAGAATTTACCTTATGGTCCTTAGGAAGGAGTAACTGCTGGGCAGCTCGCCTCAGACATGGCAAATACGGCAATACGTGAGAAACTTCAACGGACTAAATTAAGATCTCCCGTCAGAACTCCACCTGCAGTAAGTATACCTTTTCCACCATGCTTTCACTTGCAACAAAAGCCGTTTAGACGCCTAGCTGACCCAGGCTTGCCAGGCTGTAAGGAAAGCCTGGTTCAGTGACTAACCTAAAGAACTAAACCAATCCTCTTTAAATAGGTTAAACGCTGGGTGTCGTTTCTTCAGATTTCAGATTTCAGATTTCAGATTTTTTATTTTTTGCACTATTCCAAAAGGTTACTACAGAGATTACAATACATTACAAAAGTAAGAAAACAATAAGAACAACAAATTACCTAAATCATGAAATGTGAAATGTGTGCAGTGACCAAAGGAGCTTAGGCTTTCGAGTTGGTCACTGCCACGTACAACTAACTGGCATAGACATTTACATAGAACTACAAGTAACAACATATAAGGGAAAAAGGAAAATTAACAGTGCATAAAGTCTTATCTACGATTTCATATAAAAACAATAGAAATGATTATTGATAGTGAGGGAAGGGAAATCAAATTACTCATTGTGTATTTAAAAGGTACAGTTTATAATGCTTATAGAAGTTATTATAAGGGAGGTTCTTTAATTTAGAGGGAATGTTTTCCCGGATTTTAGATCCAACAAAAGCAAAAGTGGCTGCTCCATAATTATTGCTTATCCCTTGCCGATGAAAATTAAGGTTGGACACAAATCTGGTGTTGTAACTCTTCAGTTTTGGATTGTCCGGTTTCGCTTGTTCTCTCAGCCATCAATTGAAATTAGTTGCTCCAGATCAGCGCAAAACGTTTAGCCTTGTTTTACTCTCAGACGTACACAAACAAACTCACACCCCAGCGTGGTACAAGGGAGGGTTGATGGACCTCCCCTGGGTCTTTGGTATGTTACAACGAATATTTCGAAAATATTTCACCTTTGTTGGATAGCCTGTTGTGGGCTCTACAAGATGAGGTAAACATTATGGGTTGTGGCGCAGCTGGAGGCTTTTGAAGTCATCCAAAATGGCGGCCAAGATTAGGAATTATCAAAAAAGGCGGGGTAGACCTTTTTAGCGATACAGCAGCCATGCATATTGATTTTGCCCCCTGGGCATCCCATAGTACTCATTGAAATTTATTTATTCTTTTGAATTGGTAACGCAGCATTATCACAATTATAAAATCAATCCAGTATTATGGGATGCCCAGGGGACAAAATCAATATGGCTGCTGTATCGGTAAAGAGGTCTATTTAAGACGGCATCCATTAGGAAATTGAGTAAATTTAATTTTCAGTGTAAGTTGTTATCTGTAATAACCCCAAAGACAATTTCTTATAGGAGCCCGAGAAAATAAATTTCAAATTTCACAAAATGAAGTCTTACGCATAAAAATTTACCTATTTTACCCGTGTTTACA
>Ga0126336_10002063_pt1 | contig 11185 bp, 7 predicted proteins | sample SidCmetagenome_FD_92530 | JGI IMG/M metagenome (GOLD analysis project Ga0126336, IMG submission 92530) | Coral microbial communities from El Islote,Puerto Morelos, Mexico - Siderastrea C C metagenome | ecosystem: Host-associated > Invertebrates > Cnidaria > Coral | place: El Islote,Puerto...
CCTCAAGCAAGGGTAAGCAGCTCAAGCAAGCAAAGCACCTCAAGCAAGCAAAGAACCTCAAGGAAGCAAAGCAGCTTTTATATATAGGGAGACTATATGTTGGCTTGACATGAAGTACTTACCAACACACGACGTTTCCGTGTTACGACATCGAACTACATAAATTTAACCTGTTTGCCGGAACATGAGTCGATCGGTACACGCAACTACTTATTAGCCGTCCAATATCATATCTGTTAACACGTTTCGTGTTACGATGCTACGATGTTGCGATATTACGATGTTAAGAATTCAAGATGTTACGATGTTACGCTGTTACTGTGTTACTCTTACGATGTATCTAGTTTGATGACCATAGTACTGACTACATTATTAAATGTTATTTTATTGGTTGTCAAATGCCACCAACATGCCTGCAAGCCCAGGGTTTAGCAGGTGTAGTGTAGGTATTCAGCAACAACGGGAAAGGAAGACGAAAATGCACAAGCAACCTGATAAATTATGGGTTGTACTGAGTAACCACATTTGATTTGGTTCACATGTTTACCTTGATGCACCACCAACTTATTGTACTATAATTATTTTTACTGTTGAGATGACAGAAACTACCGCTAACTTGCCTTCAAAGTTGAGATCTAGTTAGACCGCAAAACAGTTGTATTTTTTGCGTTGGTCTGTGGAAACGTGCGTTCTTCGAGTGAAAGGTCTGGAGCGAGCATGAAATAGACGAGTGAGACTGGAGAGAGTCAGCCTATGGGCGTGAGTTGGGCGTGAGAGGCTTGTGTGTGCTCCATGCCTTATGTGTTAGTGCCTTTTTTCTTGCATGCTCTTTGCTCGAGAGTCTTAAGAGAAAAAAACGACTGCATCCTGAGTCACCTAATCGCTGGCATGCTAGGCCTGGAGATAAAGGCCTGAGAGGGTACCATTGGGGTCCAGGGCTCTGGCCTAAAATATGACGGTAATATCGCATTACTCCTGGCTCCATTTATCAGGCAGAACAGGCTTTCAGACTCCAGGTTTCACGGCAACAAATTCAAGGCCCCAGAGATCCCACTTTTGGGACCCTGTGCAAATTTTTCATTTGCCAGAACAGTATAACAGGCAGTCTGGTGTCCTTCTCACACGTATGTTGGTGGCACACAAGAACTAGGCATTACTCTCTAAATACAGAATTACTTCTTCTTTTAACATTTGGGTAGATCATGCCACAAAACTCCTGACTAGACTAAAGTACGCCTTTAGTACTGGGAATGTCAGATCCTTCTCTCTTGATTGCCATCCGCAATGCTAAAGCCAAAGCTTTGAATGCTGATTCGGCCCTGTGATGGTCATTCTTTCCTTTTAGTACATCTGCATGCAAAGTAATGGCTGCTGAAGTGGCAAAGGAGTTGACAAAGTGCGGTAGCATCTCGCACGACAAGGTACCAATTTTTTCCCTCTGTAAATTCAAATTGATATCCGCAAAAGGTCGACCAGAAATGTCTACTACAGCGCGAGAGAGGGACTCGTCAAGGGGAGCATATGCATAGCCATACCTTGCTATGCCTCTTAAATCACCAAGCGCTGTCTTAAATGCTTGACCGAGAACAATACCGCAGTCTTCAACAGAATGGTGGTCGTCCACATGTAGATCGCCCTTGCAGGTAAGGTTGAGATCCATTCGCCCATGTTTTGACAAAGCAGTTAGCATATGATCCAAAAAGCCAATTCCAGTGTTGATATTGCTTTCTCCCGCTCCATCTAGGTTCAAGAACAAAGAAATTTCCGTTTCTTTCGTCTTCCTTTCGACATTTGCCGTTCTTGGTTTTTTCGAAGATTCTTCCGCCATCTTGGAGGTTTCAACATTTGAAGAGACTGATGACTAGAGCTCAGGCCTTCCAAACACCACGCGCAAAACGATGCCGAGGCGATGACGAGTTGTCTTGTTGGTCTATCTGTAGTCATGACAACGGATGGGAACAGCAAGCACCGCGCCAAGACGATTGCTTCAGTTCCTCCAACAATCTGAAACAGCGAGGATTTGTGATATTGTACAGGCCTTAAGTGGAACAAATTCGCCGTCAATATGATGGTCCAACATGTACGAAGATGCAGGGAATTCACTGGTCCCACTCCTCATTCAGTAGCTATTGTAAGTTAGAGATATTTTCGCTTTTTATCAGCTGCAATTTGTCGACCAGAAATGTCTCTTGTTGTTGGTGTGTTATGAATTTCGTGCGTTGTAAACAAGTATTTTTCATGCATTCTCATTGTACTGCATTTGGGATTGATTCAAAGACGTTAAATTAAAGTTAAAAGTTGTGTGATCTACATTACGGACGGGGACGGAAGTGCCTTATACTTATCTTTGTCGATCATACCTATTTTAGTTTAGGTGTTAAAAGTAAACTTATCTTACTGAAAGTTGTTCTGTATTTTACAGAAAGCTAAGCCCACAAGCAAACGACCAGTTGAACATCTTATCCTGGAAACGAGGAGAAAAGATGAACTTAGAGAGCAGGCCATAGCTGAAAGCAAATACCAAAAACAGTGCGATTTAAAGGTAAGTTCAATGTTGTGATCAATGGCAATAAAGGTAGATGTGTGTGCTGACTAGTAGTAGCATACACTATATATGTTAGTATGTTATAAGCCTATAAGTTGCAACCCAGTTCTCCGCAAGGAGAAATGAACGTGGTAATGATTTTGATGACTTTTGTGTGTTGCCTTGAGCTTGTATTAAATAAATTTGTTTTTCCTAGTTCTTCTAATTAAGTTATCTTGTAACATACTGGTGTGTTGTGGTGTTACTTGTGTTTGATATAAACATTCACTGTTAAGTGACTGAGCTTGTGTTGTTTTATTTTTTTAGTCTGAATGGGAGAAAGCTACTGACAAAAGAATAAAAAGTAACACAATCACCAGACGAGTTGAAAAGTTAATGCAAAGAGGGACTTTTAGCCTGGAGGACAGAAGAGAAAGGTTGGACTTAACATACATTGCCTAACAGTGTAATTAATAAGCAAGCATTGAAAATACTATGGTAAATGAACCACCTGATTTCGAAGGCAGGCGCAATGCACTTCTCGGACCACCTCACAGGATCGGTTGAGAAGACAGTGAAACAAATTAAACAAGAGAACAGAAAACAGAGTCTGATGATATTAGAGTTGGTTCTAAAGAGTTGTGTGGCTGCTGTTTGACGGATTGATGGCTGAGATACATCTTGAGCACTGTCTATATTGATAATAGCTTAATTCACTGTACTTTGAACAGTGCAAAATATTGCTCAGCAAGGATGATTTCCAGCCCACCAATGTTGCACGAAAAGTTGATGCTGTGAATAACATAGGCACACAGACAATTTTTAGCACAATTTTCATGATGCCAGCACATTGCAAGCATTGGAATCGAATCAGCATACACGCTCCAAAAATGATGTAGTGTTGTGCTAAAAATTATCATGTGATTGTGAATCAATGCTTGTAACATCAGCTTTAAAGCTCAGAAATATTATCAAAACATCATTCAGCAACTGTGGTTAATTTACCAAAATATTGACTCTTGGTTTCATATAAGGTTGATGTTAGAAAATGATGACTTGTAGAATTCATGAAAAAATTGCAAAAATTTGGCCAGTTTCTAGTTCAGTTACACATGGAATAAACATGATCAAAAGTGGGTTAGGGTACCCTTACATTTACATTAGGGCAAGCAAAATAATTAAAGTTAACCGCTTACATTTCCTTTCTGTGATTTTTAATAGAAGGCAGTAGGTTAGTTCTGAAAACAAAGGGTAATTGATGTTTTTAATACAGATTAAGAGAAATGCTTCTGGCTGAAGAGCAGCAGTACCTTGAGGAAATGGAAGCCAAAGAGGAGACAACTCTTGAAAGACAGGCAAAAATGAGAGAAAGAGCCAAGTTTTTGAAGGAGAAGAGAGAGCAAGAACGGCTAAAACTTGTACAGGAAAAATATGAACAGAGATGGAGGTAAATAAAATGTAAACAATAGTTAATTATTAGGACCAGTCAATCATCAGACATTATCTTGATTGATGGTCAGGTAGCACAAGTAACAGTTTCTTCTTCTGGGAAGAAAACGTGGTTTGGTTAATATCAGCCGTAACTGACAACTGCTTGGGCCACATTAAGGAAAGCAATGAAACTAGTAGAAGGCGACCTGTGGTTATAACAATTAATAGTTGATAAAATGGTGACACAAAATAGAAAAGTCATATGCAATGTCTGTAAAAATGTATTTTTACATATGAAGCTTCATATCTGTGTCTTTCTAGTACCTACATGTAAGCTTTCAGGTTTAAATATATGTGTGTTCTTTTGGTTCTCAGGGATAACTGTGAAGAACTTCGTGCAACACTTAGCCAGCGCCACCAAGATGAAGTTTTCCTTGAACGTAATGAACAATTGAGGATGAAAGAGGAGCAGAAAAAGAAGGAGGCTGAAGTAGACAAATTCTACGCTGATTTGTGGGCAGAAGACATTGCAATTAAAAGTCAGAAAGAGGAAGAAATTGCTAGAGAACAGATTGAAAGGAACAGGGAAACGTTAAAGGTATTGTTTCATAAAGCAGGAAAGCAGAAGTTTAGGGAGGATCAAATTAAACAAGGAGTGTTCTCTTCTAGTTGCTTTCAATCAAATTGACTCACTTGAAGCATTTTACCTACAATCTCAAAACAGTCAAAATACTGCTTTACCTCCCTCAAGCAGAAACTTAAAAACCAAAAAGCGCCTCCACTTATATAGGAGGTTTAAATGAAATGTATACAGCTTGAGGTTTGGGTTGATAATTACTTGGTGGGGTGAGAGGAAGTGGGCAGGGGGGGGGGTGCATTTTTGCAATAATTATTATTCATTTGCAGTGTAGTTTGGTTTGCATTTGCTGTAAGTTTTTTAAAAAAACTGATCCATAAAAACTCATGGTTGTGTGTTCACGACTCTTTGACCAATGCAATAAAACATATATGTTATCATTAATTTTCTGAGCAATTTTGCAAAGAAAGTTTCGCTGCGAATGGGTGAGTAATAACTGACTCAGACCTTATATTGTACAATTGCGGTTTTCTTCATAGACACTGCAAGTACAGATTGCAGCTTGTGAGCAGCAGCAAGAAGACGAGAAAAAGTTAAAAGAAATGGAAGCAGAATGGCTGAAAGAAGAAGCAAGGCTAAGAAAGGAGGAGGAGAAATGGCTTCAGGAGGAGAAGCTACGCAAACAGAAGGCAGCAAAGAGATCAAGGGAGGTGTCAATCAGACTGAAGAAGGAGAAAGAGGTTTGTGAAATCCATTGTTTTATGGCTAAAATCCACATAGTAAAGTGATAGAGAAAGATGTCTTCGTAGCATATTAGCACTTTTAATAGTTTTGAATTAAATCTGAAAAAGTATTCAGGTTTCAATGCAATTCTAACCCATAAGGTAAGGGATGCCAGTGCAAATGATCTGCCATGCTATTGAGCCATACGTGGGACTGGCCAGTCGCTACCTTTGAAATACTTAAGCTGGAGTAAATCTTTTCAGGCTTAATTTGCTATTGCTTAAGTTGCTGACTCACTACATTGATCTCTCTCCATTATTATTTCACCCACAGTTTGTATAATTATCACTTTTGTTTGTACATATTAATTAACTATCACTAAGTGATTATCTAAGTGATTATCTGTAATTTCAGTTTTTCACAAGCGTGGAATCACAAAAGAAAATTCTGAGTAACCAATGGGGGTTTAAATGCATGTTCTCTTTCAACAGCTAATGGTTCGAGCAATTAGTCGTTTTTAGTTGGCTTAGATGTGAATCAAGTTAACTTACATTTTTTTGACGGGGGGGTGGGGACAGTCCCATAAATAAACTGCATGGATGAGTATATGCTGCTGTGAAGTTTATGGTAAGTTAAAACAGCTTAGTCTGGAATATTAATAGGGTATTAAGCAGCTTTGTCTTAAAGTTGATTTCCAGTCCGTACTGTGCAGGCTCAGCCCCGAATTGTTTGTGAGCCCCACATGATGGAATGTAAGGAATGTTATGTGCAAAAGAAAGAAAACAAATAGAGTGCATGTTTAGAGCTGTACGAAAAATTGTTCCACATGGGAAAAATAAAGTAGGCTTTAGTACCTCATCATTTTCGGAAGAATCTTGCTGCAACACACATCGTGTGTTCATGCACAAGCTTGCGGTTCCTCGTGCTTGATGGCGACTGGATGTGCAGAACTGCTGGGCACTTACGACACGGGCAGGCAATTTTTCCTGTTTCCTGTAAACAGAACCCAGTACATGTACACACCGAGATATTATCTCGTCCTGGCTGCGCGGCCACCTCAATGTCTCCTACTTCAATTTCATTGAGAATAAAGCACTCACATCCATGATGGCGGGAGACAAAAATTGTAATTTCACCTTATGTAAGACGTCACAAATTGGTACATTTCATAAAGTCGTACGTGATGTAAGTAGTTTTCAAAACAAAAAACCAAAACAAACCGTTGAGCCTGCCCAGTACGGACTGGAAACCAACTTTAATGCTTGTGTAATATTTGAAAAAAAGTATTGCTTTTGATTTTATTAATTTGTGTCAATCCTTCTTCTTCTTCTTAGGCTAAAGAAAAACAAGAGGAATTGGCAATGGACATGAAAATACTAGAAAAACTCTTGGAAGATACAAGGAATGAAGTGAAAGAGGAAACACAGAGAAAGGTACATGCAATAATGGAAATCTTAAAATTTCATTTAAAATAGTAAAAGGAAAAGATTCCACTTAAAGGGGCAGTCTCATCAATTTTTAGTATCACTGTGAAAAGCCAAAAGACACATTTTTATCTATGGAAGCCTAAAAATAATGGTCCAGTAGTATCAAAATGGGTATTCCAGTACATGGAAACTATAATAAGTATGCTGGATAGGGTTGTTTAGGATGGAAATGGCGTCCGACTTGAAAACCTTTGGCAGAATTTTTCAAGTTTCTGCCCTTGTGTCTCAGATAAAATCTCTAACAACTAATTTTGGCTTGTTTTTGTTTTGAAAATTCATTTAATGTTGTCCCCTTGGTGGTCTAAAAGCAATTCATATGTGAGCAAAGTACTTTGATATAAATTAATCAAAATTGTGACAAAGAAGATACAACATGTAGGAAAATCTCCCTGAGACTGGCCCTTTAAAGCCCTTTTGTGCGGTGAAGAAAATGGAATGGACACAAGTCAGTTTCTTCCATGAAAGGCCAGATGCAGAACGTGAGCAGCAAAGTCCTGAAACAACAAAAAAAGGACTCGGAGAAATAAAAGTCTATGGCAAAAAATTCTTTCCAATGGGAGAAACGACTGTGTCCACTCATTTCGTGACGGATTACAGTTAACTTGGTTGAAGCGGTTTTCGATTGTAAAACCAAAAGCAAAGGAATTACTCAGACCAATCATGAAAGGCTCAAACAACACAATGCAACCAATCAGATCTCGATGCAAATGCACGTGACAGGCGTCAAGCGCGGGGAAACGCGTGCGAGCAAGTCGTGAATGGTTTTGGTATTTAATACATCTGATTGGTTGAGAACGTGGAGCGAGTAATTTTAGTCAATCATAGGTCGTAGTAAAGCAAAACCAAAGCAAAACGCGAATTACTTTCGTCACTCAATTAAAAACCGCTCTGCCTGGGAAATAAAGTTTTAATCCGTTTTCTCGTATTTTCAATCAACAGCGTGAAATGCGTGAGGAAAACTTGCGTTTCATGCAGTACTGTGCAATGAACCGTAAAGAAGAAGAGGAGCGCGAAAAAGAACTGGAACGAGTGGTGAATGATGAAGTGGAGAAGAAATGGGCTCAGACCATGGAACAGTACAGATTAGAGAGAGAGGCACGCAAGCAACTTATGGCAAATGTCATGAAGACAAGGCAGCAACAGACTGAAGAAAGAAGTAAGTTCATGTTGGATTTGAGCCACTTCTCTCACAAATGTTTACACAGTTTTTCTCAAAGTGAAACTCAAATAATTTCTCAAGTTTAAACATGGAAAACCATAACGTGATGAAGGTTTGGAAACTCGGTCTTGATTCGCGTTGATTTTGGCGATTTTGTTTATGTTTGAGAAGATATACAAACCCTTCAGAGTGTTTTTTCAGGATATCCAACAGCTCGAATTTCAAAAAATAAAAACTGGCGTGCGTTGTTTTTTCATCACTCCTCTCGGTATTTTGTCTCGTGTTTGATATATTGGAAACAAGTACGTCGTTGTTCACACTAGAGAACACTGAAATAAAGAAATATTGACTCAACATAATTCACCATCATTCAGCCGGGTAGCCGCCGTTTCGCGAGGTCGCCACTTGAGCCCTCGCAAAACGACGTCTGAGTAACGAGTGCAGAAATTCCATACTGATGACGTGCATTACCCAGGTCTTGGTAGTGCTTCTGATTGGTTATGCCACGAGGGAATTTTCTTTCAACCAATCAGAAGTACTACCAAGATCTGGGTAGTGCACGTCATCAGTATGGAATTTCTGCGCTCGTTACTCAGACGTCGTTTTGCGAGGGGTCAAGTGGCGACCTCGCGAAACGTCGGCTGTTTTCTCAGGCTATCAGCGGGAGGCCAAATACGTTTAACATGTTGATTTGAACATGTTGAACAGTGTTAAGAACTATTGGCTCAACATAATCCAACATCATTCAGCCGGGTGGCCAAACGCGTTTAACATTTTGGATTCAACAATGTTGGACAGTGTTGAGAAATATTTATTCACTTCAACATCATTCAACAGAATGATATCTTCATTTCTGTTGTGTCAAAGTGTTATGCAATTCAAAAGTTGTACGAAGTGTCTGTGCGACATTGTTCAAATGCGTCATTTTTATTTCTGCTAGAGCGACAGGCAGAGGAAGAACAGGAGGCCGAGAGAACGGAAAGAGAAGCGTTATTGTCAGCCATTGAAGAACACAAGCGATTGGAAGCAGAGAACGAGGAGAGAATAAAGAACAGAAATTTGTCCTACCAACGAGACCTCGACATGCAAATCGATTATCAGCGAAGAGTGAAAGCTAAAGAAATGGAAGAAGAAGAGAGAGAGTTCAGAATGGGACAGGTTAGATAACACTTTTTTCTATAGTACTGGACCAAAATTCACAAATTCAATTGTTTTGAAAGATATTGTAAAACAGCGCCAAACTGCATTCATTTGAATGCTCGCACTTAAGGGTAACTCACTTATTGAGTTATTTGCGTAGCTTGGCGGCAGTTCCGCTGTCAAGGTATACTCATGCAGAGAACTCAGTAAGTAACTCAGACTAACTTGAAGATTTCCTCCTCAGACTCAGTTTAATGTAAAAATCACCCTGTATAGCACTATGAACACAGAAACGTACTACTCAGTGGTACGGTGCATTTACTGACAGAAAGTTCAACCAACACTCTAAAGTCGCGGTCGCTTAGAAAGGGTGAACTGAAAACGAATTATTCCCTAAAAACTAAACGATATTTAGAAAAAATGTACCAAACTCTTCAATAATTTAAACAAAGACTGGGCAAAACGAGAGCTTTTTCGTCTCTTTAAAGTGGTTTCTTAGAAGCATTCTTTTTGCTACGTCATTAAATTTCTACCCTCGCTGTTGTTGACAGTACACACTATACTCTCTAAGTAGGGTTTGCCTTTTACCTTTTATTTTGTGAGGGAAATTAAGCGTTTATATCTTTTTTACAGGAAGCGGAAGCTGAATACCAGCGGAAGTTGAAGGAGGCGCTTGAACGACCAACCATCGATAGAGTACACCCAATGAGAATTATGGGAACAGCGCTGAGGAGCAAGTCCAATTAAAAAACCGATCGCAATCGACTCGCCTTTGTTTTAACTTACGTATTTTTAAAGATTAGCAAATATAATGTAGCTCGTTAACAATTTCTAATCTTGAGAGAGTAAACAAATTGTACTTGAATGAGAACAGAATAATTTTGGTATTTTCATTGTCGATGATTTCACAAAATTGTATGAACTTTGTTGAAATTGTATTATCAACTGTACAGCCTTACAAATAATGTATAAAATCATTATGTATCTACACTGTGTTGCTTTGCATCGAATGCGCACTGTTTATGCCAAAGATGTGGGGCAATCACTTGGTGTATAGCGTTCGCACTGGTTGGATTTCAGTGTGTGGCACACGAAAACAAAATATTCTAGTGTAAATAAAAAGTTATTTATGAAGAAACGGTGGTTGGAGAATTAGTTTTCCATGATACTGTTCCAGCTATCGACGTAAGACCCGGTGGGCTTCTTCGAAACTATGGTATGTTTGCTGTTCTTTGCAAAAAAAAAGGGACGAAATAATTTTAATAACCACAACACGGACAAGATCTCGTTGTTGTTGTTGCGTTTGTTTCCATGAAACGCTTGTTACTCCTTGTATGATCGTACGTAATAGTGTAAAGTTTGAAACAGTCTCGCTAAATGTCCGGGTAATTTGTGCCTTTGAATTTACAGTATATCGTAAATGACGCTGTCCAATTTGGATCTATGCTACCTTCTTGAAAACAATTATTTTACAAAGATGGCTGCCTGTAGTTTGTAAACCGCGACATCCCATTAAGTGCTTGCCAACGGTAGAGCCAGACTCGTACCCAGTCGCCACGCATTTATTCCTTTACTCTTGGAATATGGAAAGCGATCAATGCGTGCAAAGCCTTTTTGTTCTTCCGTCCTTCCCTTGATGCACTGCGACCTCATCAACTCCTACCCATAAATCGCAGCGCGGATAAGAGGAGCGACTGGGTACGAGTCTGTGGTAGAGGTTTCGTGTTCAGCAATGCATTGAAGCGTATTGGGAGGACTTACCCACGGGGACATTTCAGTATTTCGTTGATAAATTAAGATGAAGTAACGTAAGCCATTTAGCGAGAAAAACACAGCAGGTGTACAGTAGAAATCAAAGTGGCAGTCACGAGAAAGAAAAAGAACAAAATGAAAAAAAGACATGACAAGACGCAGAAAGACAGAGTGATTTCACTTGACCCGTGAAATAGAGATTAGGGAAATAGAAATAATTAGACACCAACAGATAGACCTAATAGGGTCTAGTCTGATTAATCTAATAGACGATGTTTAACAAAATCAGGTTAGACGACAGGAGCTCTCACATTAAAGACAAATTTATTTCTTATTGTTTTGACAAGTTGTGTTTTTACCATCTTATTTTATTTTTTGTTTAGTAACACCCC
>Ga0126336_10002064_pt1 | contig 11184 bp, 13 predicted proteins | sample SidCmetagenome_FD_92530 | JGI IMG/M metagenome (GOLD analysis project Ga0126336, IMG submission 92530) | Coral microbial communities from El Islote,Puerto Morelos, Mexico - Siderastrea C C metagenome | ecosystem: Host-associated > Invertebrates > Cnidaria > Coral | place: El Islote,Puerto...
AGGTGAAAAAAACTCCAGTTATCTTTAAAAAATTGGAAAAGGGGGCAAAAAGGCCGAAAACTTTCCCCCCCCTTGAAAAAAAGGGAAATTTGGGCAAAAGTCCCCCCCCCCCCCGAACCATACTTTTCTTCTAAGATCAACCTCGCTGAATTTTTTTACAATTTTTTTTGTCACCCCAACTAATATTTTAGAAAACTGGACTTCTTGCTCTTCCTAAAAAATTGTATCATGTTAGATTTTACGTTTTTGGCTCGAAAACGATAGTATTAGCAAGTGCATAATTGATTACGTGACACTATTCCGTCACAAAACTAGTTTTGCGGTTCAAGCTCTGGCAGGAAAAATATTTTACGAGTGTTTCTTTTTTTATTTAGCTCTTGTCACTTAAGACATCTAATCTGCAACTTAAATGGTATCACCGACGCGACAAAACATCATTCTAATTTAAATGTATTACACAAGGGGAGCTCTATTTTGTAGCCTGCCTACATACGGTTTGAGGGTGTTTTTTATCGCGGAAATACCCCGGAAAACGCGGAGTTCGCGATCGCCGGAGCCATCTTGGACGCGAGCAAAATCGGTCTGGAACGAGTGACAAAGCGAGGGGGAGGGGGTGGGGGAGAGAGGGGGAAAAGCTGCCAGAGCGAAACTCCGTCTCATGTGAGTCGTAGATTTTGACTTCATCCGCCAGCTCATGGGGCATTTTGATTGGTCGGTCTACTGTCTATCATCGTCAGTTTGGAGTCACGCAGAGAAGAAGCAGCCAAGTTTATTTGCAGTTCCGCCCAACAAGTGTTGGAAGAACATTTTCTTGCTGTTCTCAAAGATCCGAGCAGCAAGCTTCATCAGCACGTCTCTGCAATAGTTACCGATGAGTTCCACACCGTAGAAACGTGGACGGAAAAGAATTATTTAGCTTATGCATGATGTACAGTGCTTAGCCGGGAAATAATTTTCGCTGGAAAAATATCTATTGTATGCTAGACATAGACTTGGCGATGACTGTGTTAAAACCAACGCGACTGGCTATCCTTTTTAACGAACAGATTACCAACACAGACGATGAACGGCTGCTCTCCGTCTCTGCGATTCCGAAGACCGTAAAAATCATGCTTTTCCCAAAGCCAGTAGGCAGAACAGCCAGGACATCTTCGCCTTTTTTTGGACTGCTCACAGGTTGCTTTCCTCAAGTTTCAAAACAACCTTTCAATTTTTCGACGTTTGTTCGATTGCTCCTTCGACATTTATTACTTTGACTAACTTACCTACTTCTCTGCATGAATCCAAACTGACGATGATTGACAGTAAATCGACCAATCAAAATGCCTCGTCCAGCGGCGGACGAAGTCAAAATCTGCGACTGTGAAGTGACCACTTAAAAAGTATTGCTAATTACGTACAAATTTACTGATCAACTGACGTTATGAGCACAGTTATAGCAGAAATACTATCTCAGACATTTGCTTATGTCATTGTGTTTGCTTAGACCCAGCAGCAGTATTTTCTAGTGAAAACTTGGGCAACCCAGACATTACGTACACCCAAAGCGAGGACGTCAGTGTAACCTTGGTTTGTAAAGTACCTATTCTAAATGGGATGGAAAAGTGGAAAAATATAACGTACAAAGTTGAGTGGTTCGCTGAAGGAAAGACCCTTAAAAGTGAGGAAATTTGCGGCGGTCTCCCGCTTGGCCAAGAAAACAGCAACGCTTGTCCAAACAAAAATCTTGACTCCCTGTTGCCTGGAAGATTATACAAGATTGGCCAGTCGGTATGTTAGATGGCGTGTTTGGTTGTTTGTTTTGTTCGTTTTTTTTTTCAAACTATAACTATCCTGTTTTCACCAGTGTTTTGTACTAAAAAAAGGGTTTTTTGTCGTCTTTTTATTTTTACTTTTTGAATAGATATCATGCAATGTATCCGCAAAGTTTACTAAGTCCATTGTGTGGTCGACTCCGAAGCAAGTCCCTTCGCCATTCTTCGCAGGTCTTAAGGTAAATAATAATATGGTGCTTTCGCAAACGAAAGATTTAGAAAAGAGACAAACAGGAGGGGGATTGTTGGATCCCCCATTAGGTTGTGTTGTGTTACAGTATTCAAAAGTACCTCACCTTAAATAAGTATTAAGCCTGATCTCCTCTTTAAGATGAGGTAAATGTTGTGAGTTGTTTCGCTCTTGAGAACCTGTGAAGTTATCATGAATGGCGGCTAAAATGGCTACATTCTTCGATTTTACTCAAAATTAGTATTCTATCACACAACACTCTCCCCTCGCAGTCATTGCGTTTATTCATGAATGGTATGGTTGTTCTCCGCGCCAACCAGCATCAAGTCCACATGACTTCCACAAAAACACCTGCAAAAAGCCATGAAAGGGGCTCTTAGGACATACTAAAACACCCCAAACTACCCAATCCTAAGAGCCCACCTTGTGACTCATAAAATATAATAACTCAACTTAACAACCAAAACCAGTATGGATTGTCAAGAAAACAGCAAGTCCCTCCGAGGGCGTTTTGTGGATGTATCTGCTGGGAAAGCACACACAAAACGTCTTAAATTGTTCAAGTCTTCCCACTCGGAAGTAACGGAAGGAACATTTGCCGCTGCTAGCATGCCCGACGCCCTTGTGGGAATGAGGACCTTAGCCAACGGTAAGTAATAAAGAGCTGTATGGCGACAAGACCATCCTACATGATCCATATTCTCCGATAATTCAGCCCCAGAGAGGGTCAAAGTGATTGCACATCCCGCCCGGAAGCCATGAAAAGTTTCTCCACTGTCACACCACATCTGTTGCAAATAGACCTTCAGGCTTGCCTCTGCTGATGAAGAACTAAAAGGTGCGTCTAACATAGCGCCTTGAGTGGTAGTCGGACGAAATAGATACCCCTGTGTTAAATCGAGTTCCAGCTGTTCAGTCGCCCACATATCTATTCCTTGGACAGGACAAATAGTAGTTTGCGGATTACGTTTAATACCAATTGCATTGCCACTACCATCCCTTAGCCTGTTTCTCCACACATGGTTGAACAGTAGACCGTCATCATTTGGAAATCTCACTATCTCCGGTACGTAAACCTGCCCCATGTCCCCTGGCCTGTCACCGCTGAAGAATACCGATTTAGAAAAAGCCTGGTCCCTTGCCAAAATAAAACGCTGACAATGGGTAATGGTTGGTAACTGAGGCTGCCGCTCGATATGATCCGACAGCCAAGCCAATTTGTCAACGACAGAAGGAGTGGCTTGTATCGGAGATACGTACCTGTGCTAGTAGTAATAGGTGTACTCATCAAATACCGGCAGAAATAGAAGCTTTTTTGCCAAATAGAAGCTCCCAACCCAATTTCTGCTTTCACATCTAATAGTTATGACGGCTGTGCCGTCGAACAAATTGCATATACACAACACAAAAAATTATTCGATGGAATAGTAATAACGTCACAAGGAAAAACCCCCTGCCGTCCACGTGCCTCTGAAATGTGATAGTATCATATCGCAGTTATTCTGCGCTAGAAGTAAAGTACGACAATTTTTGGGAGGCTTATTTAAGACATCATAAATTAGTGATTGCTAACTGATCATAAGTAGGGTTTTGCTTACCTTCTAACCGCTCCTTGAGCCAAGAATTAGATAAACCCAATCATGAACCACACGGCCATCGATCGATACTTTGAGCATAAATCTTCTTTTTCCATTTTTTCTTTTTGATGTTGTTCTATCCCTTTTTGTGGTATTGTAAGAAGAGATTATGGCCCCACGGCATGTGGACTTTAAAAAGATTGTGGTCCAGTTTGTATTTTATAAGCCAAAAATTGTGTTTCTCGGAGTTCCGCCATATTGAATCGTGTGTTTTTTAGCGAGTGGGCCTGGAGTGTTGTTTATGTATTAGGTCACAAAGTGTCTTACACATTAACCAAGTCAACAAAAGCGCATGCGTGATTTTGTGTTTTGCGATAGGAGGAAAAAGTCTTTCCACATGTTTGACAAAGGCAATTCTGTGTAATATAAGTATCGTCTTAAAATTATAGAGTTAATACCAAGCAAATGGTGGTGTTTTTGCTTGTGGGGTAGGCCACTCCTGATTCCTAATACGACACGTGCAGGCGCTTGTCAGGGGTAAGAGAGTGAGGCTTTCCACAGCGTTACCCTCAGGTGAACCCGCCCTGGCCCATTGGATAACTGGGGGTGCTAAAAGGTTCCTCGGGATCTCAACCTCGTTCCCAGAGGTAAAATGCGAAAGGTGGTCGCCTCACCAGCGACCGATAAAAGTCCTAGCCGGGGCTAGGCAAGAACAGCCAAAGGGCACCCCCGACGAGGGTTTTTTTGGTAACCTGTCACACAATGTCACGCAATGCCACGTTAAGGTGTGATCAATGCTAAGCTTTTACGCAGAGAACTCGGTTTTATATTATGATACTCTAAAAAACAATACCAAATCATTTGATTTTTTTACATACTTTTTGTTCGTTTTTGAAAGTTTCTCCTCATATATTTTTCTAGCTAGTCCTTCAGAACGCAACACAAGATCGAGAATTTGCGGAAGGAAAAACCTATGATTTATACGCTTTGGTGGGGGGAAATTTTCTTGCGAATACATGACCTCGACTAGAGCATTGAAAGCAACTTCAACCTGTTCGTGTAACAATTGATGAACGGCGTGGGAAACTACTTTGTGAGTTACACGTTATTAATCCATTGTATTGATCGATCTCCACACTGTTCCACAGTTTTAATTTCAAACTGAGTAAAATCGTAAGAGTCATTCCAATGCATCGACTCCATATTAAAGAATGGCATAACAGGGATGACTGTAGGGTTTTATTGAAAAAAAAAATGGAAAGGAAAAAAGCCTGTGAGATTCATAAGGGAAAAGCCCCACAGCCAACCTAAGTATTCCCCATCAAACAAATGGGTTATTAAGGTGTAACCTCACTGACGTGATGGCTGCAAAAACCTTTTATGACCAAAATTTAAACAAATGCCTCGAGCAATTGCTAGCAAACTACAATACGGAGCCACTCCGTGATGTTGTTCAGAATATAATGGATGAACCAATCCCTAAGTAAGTGAAGGAGCGGTTACTGAGACCACTTCTTCCTTCCAAATATAAACCTTTCTTCTTCAAGGAAGAAGAAGGAAAGAAAAAGAAATAAAACTATTGAAGATTTTGATCCATTCCCTCCACATGGAAGACAAACAGTAACTAATTATCAGAATGAACTCCTTGAATTATATGACGTGCTTGAGGGCGAGGGGAACGGACGCCATTTCACCAGATGGGTGAAGAAAACCTTACACCAAAAATCATGACCAAATTTAGAAACACAATCCATACAGCTTTTTACATTAGGTATCTCTTTGCAACCATTCTTGAGGACATCGAAGACGGGCGGCAAATTGTGTTTTACACATGAAAAAGAGGTTCGCATGGATAAACACCTTTGCCGAAGTAGGAAAATGTTTGAATGAGCATGAGAATGCTCAGCTAAACCTGGAGAACATCTTGCGTCCTAACACCAAATGGGTATTTGTCAGATTCTCCACCTTCGAAGTCAAGGCGGTGCTAGACAGGCAACCCATTGCCAGGCTGGTTGCGCAATCTTGCACATGCTGCACGCGGTCAGGCGATATTGCACTGAATACCTTCAATAACAACTTGTGTCTCTGGCACTTCATAGCTGTTCACAGAGAAGCTCGTCCTGATCGAAGCACACAAGCAGCTCGAGAGCTGACAAATAGTTTCTACGAACTCAGAACCACACCGACTGACTGCCCAAAACATCACTGGACGAATTGGATAAGGTTAAAAGGGAACACATGTGACAGATTGGCTTGGCATCAGAGTCTTTGAGCCTGAGCGCGAAGGTGAAGAAGTGATATGGCATCTGAGAAGGAATACATTACACGTTCTGAAGGACGTGCGTTCGATCGGAATTCACGAAGGTCCCGCATTTGTCATCAAAGATACCAATAGAGGTGCCAGAACATATGTGTGTGTTCATTGTCGAGCCCGTTTTACACAAGCCTGTAGCCTTCAAAGGCACGCTAAAACATGCGTGCAAGGAAAAACTGTGACCAAATGCCCAAACGAACGAATTGAAGCTCCAACGACTGCGTACGAGAAAGAGGTCTTCCCTTACAACGCTTCGCAAGAATCACTGCAGTGGTTGGAGCAGGAAACGAAAAGCACAAAACGCACATCCATCACGCGATGCGTGGGCACGGAGGGGAGAGACATAATGAGAGGTTTCCAGTGGACGGGTACCACCCAAAAACAAAAACAGTATTTTAATACCCCGGCTCCCTCTGGCATGGTTGCCCAAGGTGTTACCCAGATCGTGACAGAATAATTACCCGCGACAACAAAACTGGTGAAACCAAAACTTGCGAACAATTGTATCAAGAAACCTTAAGGCGAACAAGATCGTTGCGGAAAGCTGGTTACCAAGTGATCGAGAGATGGGTGTGTGCATTTATCGCAGGGTTTTCAAGATTTACGCGGCAAACAAAAAGCTACCCACACGAGATATTTTACGATTTTGAAGCGTATCTTGACAAGAGCGAACGAAGGAAGGTAACAGATGCGCTGACATTCAGACACGTACCAATTTCGGTGAGCGTTCGTGACACACTGGAATGTGAACCGACACACATGCGAACGAGATCCCGCAGAACTGATCCGAAATTTCGTGGAAGAACTGGAAAGGAGAGGAAGAAAAATAAGAGAAGTAGTCCGAAAAGAGTTCATACCGGAAGACATATGCTTGATTGCAAAAAAAAGCAACGTACAAAGATCGAGGAATGGTGTGACCAAGTCCCAATGCTCGGATTTAACTCAGGTTAATACGACCTGAACCTGATCAAAGAACACTTTGCAGACCTCCCATGTGACGTAAAGGACAAGGTCAGAGTGACGAAAAAGGGTAACACAACGATGTTCATGCTGACTTCACACTTCCGTTTCCTTGATATTGTGAACTACAGTGGCCCAGGGATCAGCTACGATGCGTGGACAAAGGCTTACGAATGTACCAGAGAGAAGTCATGGCTTCCGTACGAGTGGTTTGACAGTGCGGACAAACTTGACAACCCAGGGCTGCTGGATTACCCTGCATGGTACTCAAGAACGAAAGGCGCATTCGTCCCCAGGCTGGAAAAATGGCACGAATGCAAGAAGCTGTTCAAAGTGAAAAACATGAAGACGGTCGCAGACTGGTTGCGTTATTACAGCAACCTTGATGTAGGACCAGGGATGGAAGCTTTGGAAAAATGAGATCTTACACAGAAAAAGGAATTGATATCTTAAAAGACGCCGTCAGCATCCTAGGAGTCAGCGTACATTATGTTCTCAGAGGAGCGGTCGAGCGGGGTGTAGAGCTATTCAGTCCAAGCAAAGAAGCATACGAAATGCTGAAAGGAGCTGTGGTCAGAGGACTAAGCATTGTGTTCAAAGGGTACCACGAAGCTGGAGTCACTAGGATGCGACCACACCGTTTTGATGAGCCGTGGTTTTGCAAGCGTATCCTTGGTTACGATGCCAATGCCCTTTACCTCTCCACAATATTGAGGGAAATGCCCTCCGGGAAGGAAATGCTGGTCCAATACAGGTATCCCATGCACGAAGTTCATTGGTTTGTACCAAGAATCAAAGACGGTTCTTGGTTTAGTTTTGCTGAAGTAGACATTGAGATCCCAGAGGTGTTGTGGCTCAAGTTTGAGGAGATGTGTCCATTCTTTTATAATAAGGTGGTGACAGAGGAAGCTGTGCCGTAACAGGTTATTTGCAGCGAACCGGCAGAAAGCGTGGAGATGGAAAAAGGCTGACGGGCGCACCGCCAGCAAAGAATTTGTTGGTATATGCTCCACTGCTGCGTTGGTATGTGGAACATGGAGCAGTGATTAAAGCTGTGCATCGAACAATTGATTATGAAGCAACAAACATCTTCATCTGGTTTGTGGAGCAGGTAACGGAGGCACGCCCAGAAGGAGACAAGGAGAAAAGCGAGAAGATGTTAGCAGATGTGTTTAAACTGCTGGGAAATAGTGTATATGGCAAACGGATAGAAGGGCTCGAGAGACAAACCGACGTCATCTACACGAAAGATGAGAAGGTGGTGGACAGAGCCTTGCGAAGCGCTTACTTCAGTGAAGTATATGAGCTCGAACAAGCGTATGAGCTGGAAAGCAGGAAGCCTTGTATAGCAATTAGGCAGCCATTGCAAATCGGAATTGCGGTTTATCAGCTGGCCAAGTTAAGAATTTTCGAGTTCTACTACGACTTCTTGGACAGAGACTTCGAGCGTATCCAGATGGACAAAGATAGCAACTACTTGGACAGTTTGGAAGAAATAGTCAGACCGGAGCTAAGAAATGAATTTGAAGCAAAAAAGAAAGAGTGGCTGGCGTAGAATAAGTGAAATGAGCGCACACCAGGGTTGTTTAAACTGGAATGCGACGGCAGAAGGATGATTGCGTTATGCTCAAAATGTTATTACGTGGACAAGAAAAGTGAAGCGAAGTTCAGCGCAAAAGATTCGTGCAAAAAGCAGAATATTACCTGGCAGCATTTTAAGACCTCACTTGAAGGCGGCATCGACAAGACAGAAAACATAGGATTCCGCACGATGAACGGACAGATAGTCACTTACAAGCAGCAGAAGCTGGGTCTGAGCGCCTATTACGACAAACGGTGGGTATCGCAAGGCGGTATTCACACAGAACCGATCGAGTTTCATGGTTGAGCTGACGGCAGCTGTGTATTGGGAGGCACGACCAACAGCTCTTCGCGCACGAATCCGCGTTTTGGACCGTTAAACAAATAATAGACAACAGGCTCGTTTGGGTTCGTAATAATCTGTTCAATTTCGTAAAGTTTAAGAGACCAGATCGGGTCGGTGGCTCTTCTGCGACCCCCTTCAAGCTCACCGGGTTGATAAAGATAGCGAAAATTCACATTGAAAGGGAGCTTCTTTTTTTTTCGTTCACACCGACCGATCTCAAATAAGGAGTGAGGGTTTAGCTGAAACAGCTTTTTCTTTGATTGCTTTGGCGGGTTTTTTGCCAGTCAGCAGGGTCACTTCATTGTTCAAAGCCGGTATTAGAGCGGGCAACCGTGCTAACCACTCAGTCGATCTCTCCACAGAGGGGAGCTGCATTTCGTGGGCATACTAGTGCCCAAACAGCCGTTACGCCAGGGTGCGGTTAAATCTCTCAACGATAGCTTGATCACGGTGTATATCCACACGACCGCGTCTGATCTCGACATTGTATTTCGAAAGCAGCTGATTCGCAGCTCCCACAAACTCACGACCGGGGTCTACCTGAAGCAGCTTCTGCCATCTTAAGGGTCCTCGCTTATAGATTCGTTCAAGACCTCTTTCCACCGCACTTGCCTCTTTTGTGGTCAGCGGTTTGGCATCTTTGTACTGAGAAGCCACATCTACCACTGTGAGGGCTTACGTAAAAGTCTTACGAGAGCGTGGTGGACGATCATGGCGGAGATACAGGAGATCGGCTTGGTGGACTTCGTTTGGAACAGGCACATCAAATTTTGGTCTTGGAATTTGGCGTGGAGCTGACAAGTAAACCTGCCAAAGAGCTTGCTTCACCAACCAGCTTCGAGCTATATCTTCAAAGACCTTTGCTGCTTCAGCTAAATTTTTAATGGCTGTAACACCTTTCCAGTACCCTCGCGGGCTGTAGTAGATTCTAGATAGCCTGCTGATTATTTTGTGCTCATTTGAACTTCCAGTCATTGTATATATGAAACGAATAAAAAGATGAACGACTCATTTGGTGTTTTTCAAGGGATGGAAGTCCCTCCAATCCCAGAACTGTTCAAAAAGCGGGACCCCACCCACGATGAACCACCATCAACCACGGCTACAGTTGATTGATGTCCTTCGTGATGTACAGTTTTTGACCGAATCTAATATTGAATCTATACAGTATAGACCGAATCTATACAGTTTTTGACCGAATCTAATGTACAGTTTTTGACCGAATCTAATATTGACATGTGAAGAGATATCTTACCATGGAGCAAAAAGATTGCTGTATTTTACATTCAGACTTGCAGGTATTTCCATGCAATGGTCACTGATGAAGTCATCAATCACTTTTAATCTGTCTAAGAACGCCTTTTCGTTGAAAGTTTCGCCCCTGAGGTGAAATCGAATTTCGTCAAGGATTTTCTTGCACTCGTCCCTAGCAAAGTTTGCTTTCTTGGTCTTTTTGTCATATTTCTTAAGGCTTGCCACTGCTTTGACAATGAGACCGACCCCTGTTAAGGTTGCCATGACAATCAGATTTAAGGTTATGCCACCCGCCACTGCAGCACGGACAACTAATTTGCCAGCGGAAATGTTGCACATCGTTTTTTTTCTTTGGTAGTTGCGGTACAGCTTTTCATAGCTGTAATGTTTTCTGTGGTAGTAGGCATATCGTGCCATTTGAAAGGGTTGTGTCGATGTGGTTGAAATAAAAAATGTTTCGCCTTCTGTCGGTAATGGTTTATATTAAAAGAAGAAAACTTTATGGTACTTTGTATTCAATCATCACTAAACTTTTCTCATTTTACAAAATTGTATCTAACTGTAAGCTTTGAATATATCCAAAAGGAAGCCTCAGATTGGTTCTAAGTGTCTGAATTTGTCTACGACCGTTGGTCACAAAACTGTTTGTTTGTGGGTTTGGAAGCCCATGAGTTAGCGTAAATCGCAGTGTCGGATAAGATGCTGCTTGTTTAAAAAGTACAATTTTAAATGTGTAAAGAAGACTATCATTTGGAAGAACCACTTCTTCCCATGTATGTAATGAGACCCGTCTAATACTATGTAGCCATTCAAATCCAAGTCTTTTTGCATTGCCATTTTACCATTTTCAACAACATAGGCCGTATCATAAACACGCCTGTCCACATCATTTTGCGATCCCTTGATGCCATAAACAATCGTATGACCTGTTCCCTGCGTGGGGATACTTGCAGTGCCCTGGCAATGCATGTCAATGTAGATGTATTCGAGAGGGGTCATGCTCCACTTATGCAAGTGAATGATGGATCTGCTGTAATTAGCCCTATTCTACCTGGGCTCTTTTTGAGTTTCTGAGCCTAGGGGGGGGGGGGTGGGGCACAAAGTGCCCCCTATAGATCTCGATAAGTATTAAAGCTCTTGCGATGAAA
>Ga0126336_10002065_pt1 | contig 11183 bp, 7 predicted proteins | sample SidCmetagenome_FD_92530 | JGI IMG/M metagenome (GOLD analysis project Ga0126336, IMG submission 92530) | Coral microbial communities from El Islote,Puerto Morelos, Mexico - Siderastrea C C metagenome | ecosystem: Host-associated > Invertebrates > Cnidaria > Coral | place: El Islote,Puerto...
ATGGTTGTAATCTCTTTTAGTTATTTTAATTAAGTAAGAAATTAATAATTAAATTTTAAGTGGCTTTTGCAATACTGTAATACTTTGTTATAGTCATGCAAATAAAGCTTGTTGTTGTTGTTGCTTTCATACTATTCATAAAACCGTTTCTTCAAACGACTTCCCCGTCAGTTTTATCAAGGGTTTTTGCACCTCTTGCGTCCAAACGTGCACGTTTTCGATTGTTTTATCTGAAAACGCAGATTTCAAGAACGGCGTTTTGAAAACATTTTTTGTCCTTGCCTAAACGCATTTTCATTCGTTTTCGTTGTCACGTGATCGACACGTAGACGAATGACAAGGATTATCAAAGTTACATTCTAGTGCCGACTCGTTTCGATTTTATTACGTCTTAATTATTACGTCATTATTACGTCATCATTATTTTTTCATTGTTTTCGAAAAGCTCTGTTTTGACCGTTTACAAAGCCTAACCATTTGAAATAAAGACACCCAAAAACGCTCGCGAGTGAACGAGGCCTAAGTTTACATATTACAAAACAATCCGTATTAGTTCTCATGTTTATGAGATGATCTCGGAGAAGAAAATATTGAGATCGCCAAATAACATATTTGTTATCCACGCTAAGCCTTAACTCACAAAAAATATTCATTAGCATTCAATCATTCAAACATTCAACAGCATTGTTGACTTGGTATAAATTCTGTTTTGGAATGAGTGATATTTTTATTATATTCTGCGTGTGGTCAGTTAGTTTAACCGTTGTGTCTATATTTTCTCTCCATTATCTGTAAAACTTGACCATTCTCCCATTAAGCTCCGGGCTTGCTCATCTTGTGGCATTCTGTTATAGTTCCTGTATATAGACAAATTAATTAATTAGCTAATTACTTAATTACGTAATTAATTAATCAATCAATTAAAAGATTAATTAAGCTCACTTTTCATCGTGACGTCATATTTCGTGAATGACCTCTATAATAAAAAAACTCCGCCATTTTGAGAATTGATTTCTCAGAAAATCCCCCCCCCCCACCTCTTCCCCACCGGATCAAAACCTTATCAAACGAATAAACGAATGCTGCAAACTACAATTGAAAAGCCGCTAATTAAAAAGGAAAATAAAATATTAACGTTTTAGTCAACATGTCAATCAAGACATGCTCGCCATGGAAACATTACGATCGCATTGGTTGCGGATGTGTCAATAAAATGAAGGTTGAGTTGGAAAGGTATGAACAGATTCCTGACGGCGCATCACTCGATTGACTCTGATTGTTGTAGAGTCGGCTGTGTAGAAATGACACTTTTATCATGCTGCCCTTACCTGGAGATTCCAACTTAACAGCTATACAGGATTCATGTCCTCGCAAGATACTTGACTTACCTAGACTTCTTGTTTTTGGCCCCTGCATATCGGAAAAAGAAATACGCTCCAAAGATGGCGAACAAAACAAAAGCGACAGCTAGAGTAGGAGCTAAGGTGGTGTGGGCGTGAAAAGTCAGGGCATCGTGATGTTCCGCTGAAAAGGAAGTAAATCATGTTAATACAATACAATCCATTTATTAACGTCATACGTGGGATGGGGTTGCCCCGCATATCAGAGCCAGAGGCACATGTATAAAACGCATGACGGAAAAAACACATAAAATACAACACTTACAATGATTAAAACAATACTTTTAGGAATGATATTGAATGAGCACGGCTATAAATAAGACACCGAAGATATAATTTTCCTGGGGCAAAGAGTTATTTTGAGGAGTTTGGCAAGATTAAAACGTGGGGCGGGGCACTTATTGCGAAACTGGACGAAGGTCGCACTCCAAGAAATGGAAACCCCTTGGGGCTCAGAAATATGTTAACTCATACGAAATACACAGTTTCCCTACAGTTACATCAGCATTGCTTTTTTATCGTATTTGGTTCTTTATTTGTTGCTCCTTAGATCCGGCACTTCTGTTTTGTTACGGTGGTCGATGCAAAGTTAATTGTTAACTCATACCTGAAAAGGTTACCAGCTTTAACTAATCCGGTGATTATTTAAGCAATAGTTAAATTAGGGTACTGCTTTTGTTTTGTGTGTTTTTTTGGCAAAAGGGCTATTTTATTAACGTAAAAAACACAAATAAAACATTTCCTGTCAGTATTTCCGTGGAAGCCATTTAAATTTGGTTGCCATAAAACAGAGGCCCAGGTCACGTTTGCGTGACCGTCATGACCGTCATGACCGTCGACCGTGACCTGCGTGACCGTCGAACTGTATATTTTTTTGAGTTGTTCAGTTTAATCTTTTGTCTAAAGGAGATATAATACTGTTCGGATGACACATCCTTGTCCAGTTGAAATAGGTGTTTGAGTGGACAAGTATAACAAATGCATTTCGTATCTCACCTTGCGTGCGATACGCTACACCGCTGGACTGATGTTTACATGATGTCACAAGCAATAACACGTCATATCTATCAGTTCCAGCCTCGTTCCCTGCGACGCAAGTGTATAGCCCTGTCATATGTTCCTCAACAGATTTTATCGTTAAGGCGCTCACTTGAGTACTGTTCTGCAGTATTTCACCATCCCGAGTCCACGAGATCCAGGGTGGTGGATTTCCAGTCACGCCGCATGGAATTACAACAGACTGCCCTTCAGAAGCTTTGACTTGTGTTAATTCCTGACTCTTGCTCTTTTTTATTCGCGGAGAAGCTAGAAAAATGATGCAAACGATAATCAATAAATTTATCACAAATCAGGGTGTTTTTTTACTCGCAATGCCATTTCCTTTATCACCAGCTACACTCTCGTGAAGGGGGGTCGTCCAGTCGAGCAATAAGAAGGAAAAAACACATATCAAGAAATAAATTAATAGTAAATTAGAGAGGATTATATCTTCCCTATCATTTTTCCAAATTAACCAATATATTTCCAAGACTTGTCTATGATACATGGAGAAATTCATCAGTCAATTCTAGAAATGGTTATAATCCCTACTTCCACTCACCCCAGGGATTCACCCGTGCAAAAGTAATTTTTTGGAAAGCAATTTGGCAAATGCTTCAAGGCGGAGGCGAAGGATCTGTTCAACTTGCCCACAGTAAAGTAAACCCGAGAATTCGAGTCTTCCGTTTTAAGGATTACAGTCGTATCTGGATAACGTTTATTCAGGCTAAACTAAGGCCAGTCCTTTTTCTCATCATTGTTCTGGTGACTGCTCGTAACTTAGAGAAAGCCACCTTCATCGAAGAACTTGGTCACAAATCACTCAGCTTTGCTGTCGTTAAAACAAAGACCAAGTTCTGTGAGGTCAAAATTACGAGGTTGTCAAATGCCCCCAGGTAGACTAATACCCAACCCTCACCCATGACCGACAAAATGAGAAAATGCCGACAGCGAAACTCGGGGTTTTGTAGGAAAAAAAAAGTTTGCATTCTTACCTATCACAGTAAGCCGCACTGAATCCCTTACAGTGAATGCCTCAAAATCCAGCTTACAGCCATAAAAACCATCATCTGAAATCGATACACCGTGCAGTCTAAATGAAGCGGTTGTCTTATTGCCAAGCCATACGACACGATTTGAATAAGAAACCAAGCTGCCACTCTTTAAAACAGTCATTAAAGGAGTTGAAATATCTCCATTTTTCCACAGTCCGAACACTAGCCATCTAAAATGCGATCTGTCTGCGTGGCTTAAGTAGTACCTCCATGTTAAAGTCACATTGTCGCCACTGTGCGAGAAAGTAGGTTTGGAAGGAGTGCTGGTGAATCGTGATTGAAAACCTGCGAAAAATATAAGTTAAATTGGTGCTTCATCGTCATCATCATCATCATCATCATCATCATCATCATCACCACCTTGGTAATCGTCGCTGTATTTTTGACACATTTTTTAAATAAAATGTTTGCTTCGTGGCGGAAACATTTGAACGCCACAAAATGCAACTGACGTGGAATCCAATTTCCTTATAAAGTAAAAAGCGAGATTATTGGCTGATAACGGGTGACCATTGAGAAAAAAATTGAGCAGCTGTAGTCAGGAGTTGAAATGGTGAAGTGAATGAATAATGAATGAATAACTTTATTAAAGGTTTGACTCTTACTTGTTTTCAGATACTTGGTAAAGACGTTTCGGTTGTAAATTGTAGTTATTAAGCATGATTTAAAGTTATAGCACGTGCATGAGCGTGCTAAATAGTTGTTAATTTCACCATCAAATGAGAAAGGTGGAAGTTTAATAACCAAGTCTGGAAATTTAATGATTCGTTATATGCGAATTCGTTCGTTTGGTATATATACTATACAATCTTGGTCCAGTTTGTTCACACACTTTAATCTTAGTGAGTACCTTGACGCAATTCGTCCTCCTCTCCCCACCCCCTCGGTCGCACTTTCTACTTTCCCCAATCCTTCTCTGCTTTTAGAATCCAAGATGGCGGCTATAGCATTCGCTCGCCCAAATACTTCTCTCCCGTATCAATGGATGTTTGTATCAATGCTGTTTGCCGTCAATAAAAAGCCTGATGAATCTTCACTTCCTCTATATTGAGTGCAAGAAGGGGGCGGGGAAAGCATAATGTTATACTGAGGCCCCCTTATTGATGTTGTTTTGCCGCCAATAAAAATCCTGTCTAATCGTCAGTCCCTCTAAACAACATTGAGTGCATGAAGGGGTTGGGGGGGGGGAGAATTATGCTATACTGATTGTCTGTGCTTCCTTGCAGGTAAAAAGGGAAATGCACGTGCATTCTTCCTTTGTCTTAACCAGTTTTATCCAAGTTTGTACTCTCTTTATATACGTAAAACCGTTCAGATGACATTTTTAAGAATAGCCGATTCCACAAAAATTCTTTCCCAATAAAAGGGTTAGTTATTAACGAAATTGTCTCATGATTATGTCTTTAAAAATATTAGTTTCCACCATATTTGTTTGCAATTTTTATGTGCCTGCTTTATCGGCTCCATACACTGCAGTCAAAATTTGAATTGTTTATTTAGTCCTACCTCCATTTTAATTAGAATTGGATACCTAGCCAACATGACATGATATTGATGCAATATGGAAATTACCTATTAAACGCGACGAGCACTTAAAAATTCTTTCAGCGTTCCTATTTTCACTTTGACAATGCTCTGTAGGTGGAAAAGGAGTTCTGCGACAAAATTAAATTTTATCAATAATTTAGGGCAAATTCACTAAACTGGTGAATCGAAGGTTTCAAAAATCTGCCCATAAATGCATTTATTTAAAATAAATTCCACCCTATTAGAGCCAAGTCAATTCTGCTTGCTTCTAATTACCGCGTCAAATTTCCTTTCCTCTGATTACCAACTAAGAAATCTTTCAGCAATGCTCAATTGAAAAAACAAAGCCTGGTTGTTTTTCGTTTCTATGAAACATATTTTATATATGCACAAACGTGCAAAATCCTGAAAACACAAACAAAAAGGTAAAATTTTTTAAAAACTTGTCATAGCGGATCCGTATATTGAAGCGGTGTATCCTCGAAAATAATAGCTCGTTCTTCAAACTCATTAGGCGTCCTACAATGGTATTACTACCGAATAAAATTTTATCCGATTGTAAAAGCAGAGCTAAATCGAAATTTAAATTTAATACAAGTTGTCATGCGGAGGCTGAGTTGAAAGCGTCGCTAATTTACATTTTGACTCCGTATTTGTTCAATTCATAATTTATTTTCTTTTCCAAAGGCACTAATATTTTCCGCTTTCCATGTAATTTTCTCAACGAAGAAAGCGGCTTTACATGAAATTTTTTTTCAGCCCTTTCCAGTTTAATGATACGTTTTACTCAAGTTATTTCTTGGCTTGTCTTGCTTTATATTTTTATCTTCACTGAAAAAGTAGCTCTCTTTCCTCGTTGTGTTTCGTACATTTTTCAAGTTCATTAGCATTTTGTTTTTAGAATATTTTCTATATACTTCGAAGTTTTACACATATTTTCCCGCTTATCGCAAAATTAGACTACATTTCGTCTCCTTTCAACAAAGCAAATATACTAAATTTCGATTCAGTTTCCATATGGAAAAATGTATACCTAAATCCGAGCTAACGATTTCCTGGGAAGCGTTTATGTTGCGATAGTTAGTTCTCATTGAACTTTCTACCCATTTTTCCTTTAGAAACTCATTCATTTCTTGAAATTGGTAAATTACGGTGTAAATGTGCATAAGACCTTATTATTTATGTTCCAGTCCTCCTTTAAAAATGAGGACAAGTTTTCTTTTGACGAAAAGAGAGCTAGAAAGACAAGGAGCGATATATTTCAAGATGGTGTTAATCAAAAGAAAGCCGAGATGAAAACAAAGATGTAAAACCATTGTACACAAATATATTCTCAATTAAACTTAGCTAGCGCCAGCGACAAAAATAAAAATTTATTCTCAAAACTTACCTTCCACTCCAAAGAAACGCGACAAAGTGCAAAACAACCAAATAAAAAGCATCGCCAACAACAAACAAAAAGGACTGAAATTGCTGCTTGGGTTACAATTACTTCTCTGTTTTTGGAAATCCTTTTTCAAAGCGGCGTGCGTCGAAGGAAGGTAACATCGTCTCTTAACGGTAAATACTGTAATATTGCCATGCGCGTGCCACGGGATGTATACGATGCGAGGTGGATTTGTCACCGAGATAAACTATCGTTGTATCTTTGCCCAAACAGGGTTGTTTTGATTTCGGTTTAGGCTTGCAGTTAGAGTTTGCTTTTTGAAGTTCAAACAATACCTCCCACTAGGGTGTCCTCATATGGCAGGTGCCAAGGCACAGTTGCAAAACCAAAGAAATTACAAAATGTAACGCCTTTCAAAGCCCCTCTAACAACTGCGAGATGCAAGATTGGTCAAAGCAGCGGCCATTCACATGTTTTATCCACCTTAATTGTGAGGGATTTCTCAAACAAAAAAGATATTAAATTTTATTTTTAATTTTACTTTATGCAAGTAAATTCGAATACGCACAAAAAAAATCATGAATAAATAAACCACAATTTTAAGCACGTAATAAATATAGGCGCATAAAGCAAACGTGTGTTAAAAAGAGAAAAAAATTGAATATAGTGCTCAGACGTATTGAAATAGCTTTTGGCAGGCGCATGTAATCCCATTTTCATTTCTTTCAAATATCGGTCAATAATTGGGTGGATAAGTGCGAAAATATTGCATATGCATGAACAGTGGGTGTAAATAGTTATTTCTGTCATTATGTCGTCGTTAGAAACCTTTTTTCGGCATCAAAACAATATATTGGCCGACATTCTGCAGCTTAATTACTTCCTAATGAATAATTATGTGGCGTTGAGAGTTACTGACTTTTGCGCTACAGACGTGCCCTAGATATGAGCATGCGCGTACTGTGATATGTTCCTACTAACGGGCAATATATTTAAACAACAGAGTTCTTCTGCCGAAGGAACTATCGTGTGATAGGTTGCCCGAGGAAATGTGACATTCACAACATATATTAGCCCAAAAACGTAGTTCGAGGGCTCATATGAAGTTTGAACATCAAATTTCCGAGGAAATCTATCGCACACAAGGCCTGAGAAAGAAGGACTCTATTGTTTTTATTGTACAACGCTAAATTTTGAGCGAAAATTGCCAAAAACGGGCACTATGCGCTGATAGACGCCCGCTGCTGAGAGACACTATCGTGTCACGTGATCGATTTCGACCAATGGGAGCACGCCAAAATTTAGCGTTGTACTATAACAGCTCATATCCTGTGATTAAAAAGAAGTCGTTCGAAAACAGAGGACCAAGAACATGCTTGTTTTAACAGAAAAGTTTGTTTTAGAAACTTCGTAACATTTCTCGTGATTTAGGGGTTGTTTATATGCCGTAGACTCCCTCAATCTTGAACACGCAAATGCAACGTAAAATTGCTTGAGATAGGGGTTCGAAATAGCCAGGGCTCGGTTGTTCGAAAGCCGGTTAGAGCTAACCCTGGGTTAAATGTCGACCAAGGTTTCTAATCCTTTTGTTTAAAAGCATTACCGCTGCTAATTTTAAGTGACGGTTTGAAAGAAGCCAAAGTAAAATTGTTAGGTAAACATTATTTACTGGAATCCACGTCGCTGTGGAATAAAAGTGAATTACAAATGCCGCTAATCTTCGGTTAGCTTAACTCTGCTTTGAACAACAAGAAGTAATTACTAAGCCCATGAAGTATGATCTTCCGGGTGAGTGTAGTCCTGAGGACTGTTTGAGACTGACGTTTGGACGACCTGAGTGGAAGTCATCAACGGAGTGATACACTTTTGGCCGAACTGGGAAAATCCGGGGTCACGTAATCCACTCCGCATCTTCTCTTAGCGCTGTTTTGAATGCCGAGGTGACCCTGGGTACGAGGTTGGGACTGGCCGCGTTTTTGGTCTGACCTGCCTCGTTTGCGCAGGCTCGAAGGGTACTTCCAACAAAACCAAGATGTTCTTTTGCGTCTTTTCATGCATGAAATTGTCTGCTTGCCTTTCAAAGGATATGGCTCTTCAGCCGTTTTGTCCTGAAATAGCGAGTGCAAAAGCTAAATAGGGTTTCAAACAGGTTATAGGTTTTGGCGGCCGTTTAGACAAGGGATGTAGAATGGCTTACAAAAAAAATGAAAGAAAGAGATCGTCGATCATTTGTACTCTAAAACACTTGTCAATATAATCGGACGACGGGGTATCGCCTGATACCCTCCGCCGTCCAATTTAAAAAAAATTAGTACCTCGTGATTTGTTTCGTCCAGTGAGCGCGCGCGAAATTAATCGTTGGTAAGGTAGTGTCGCATTTATGCTAAAAGTGATCCGCAGATTAACATGGTTTCTGTAGCAAGAAGGGCTAAGTGAAAAGTGTAATACTCTTCACTAGAATGAATGGTTGTCCATCTCAGTTACCATTCAGCATTTCTTAAAGTTTTCCAAAGTTCACTGATACCCTTCTATTCACCTGGGTGTAAAGAGACAATGTCAAGCAAAGTTTCTTGTTTAAGAAAACAAGGAGGTAAAAACCAGGTTAAAACAACTGAACTTCAGATTTAAGTCCGAGGTATTCCTGATAACAAAAAAAGAAAAATGAAAAGAAACAAAATATTCCCCCAAGTAGAGATAGAATTACTTCTTCTTGCTCCAATAAATTTAGTTTACACAAATAAGTAAAATACAACACAACGCTACAAGTTCTAAATATATTTATTTATATATTTGTTATATACATCTTTATTTATAAACTTTATATTTTTGAGGGGGAAACGAGTCAGGCGTCGGATACGTATTAACACAATACTCCGGCTCAGTATATTCTGAGAGGACCAGCGCAGAGTACGAAATTTATGAAATTTCCAGGTGGAAAAAACTACAAAACAAACAGCTCCAAATAAAATCACTTCTTAACAACTTCCATCTAAAAGGTTACTCTTCAAAATTTCATCCACGATCATACTTATTTTTTTACTAGTCCCATTTCTGGACACATATGACATGGATTACTATAGATTTTAAACTGCTTGTTGTTCGACGTTGGGATGATTAATAAATTGCGCTCGTTTCCACCAACTATTACTTTAACAACCGTTTGAAAGAAAAACCAGTGTTCCGGATACTCTGCTTATATAAATTTCCATTTGACGTTTTACAAAAACCAAGAATAATTACGTTCCTTTAAAGAATAGCTATGAATATAACGTAAATAATTTGGTCTTTTAACATGACTGAAATGAAATCGCACATGGCAAAAGTAGTCAATGTTTTCATCTACATCTACACTGCCTTATCTATGCTTAATATATAAATTTCCATTTGACGTTTTACAAAACCCAAGCGTAATTATGTTCCTTTAAAGAATAGCTATGAATATAACATAAAGAATTTGGTCTTTTAATATGACTGAAATGAAATTGCACATGGCAAAAGTAGTCAATGTTTAATTTTCATCTACATCTACATTACATTATCTTGGGGAAATGTCCAAAAATTCTAAGGCATCAGGCAAACGGAATCAACATTTTCATTCAACACCGTTCAACATTGCTGAAATCAGTGTTGAACCTGTTTGGCCATGCACCCTGGTGAATGACGTTGGTTTAACGTTTCTTTAGATCTCAGGTAAGAACAATAATGTTGAATTCATCTGACCACCTCACCACACAACAAAGTTGTATTCAACAATGGCGAAAGATGTTGAACTCTCCTACCGAGGCCTTAGTCTAGCGACTGAACGCGTTATCGCACCAACGAAGAAAACACAAAAACACAGCCACTGGCAACAATGTTTCTAAGATCAGTCCACACATGTGTTCGTGGGTCTAGAACTCCTTTTCACAAGAATGCTGACTTTTTAGATGATTTTAGTGTTAATGCAAGGAACGCGGATATTTTTAAATTAGTTCTTAGTATGTTTTTTTAATTTTTTTAGAGTAGTTTTAGTATACAGTATTTGAATTAGTTGGCTATAGTTTTTTATGCTAACAGAAGTGATCTCATCTGAGCAGCTAAGAATGTATTTGGGAAATTGTTATACTAGGTCATTGCCAAGTTTTATGATTTATGCTATAGTTTGTTAGGTTATATTATATATCGTTAAATTTTCATTTCAAATATTTCTGTAATTTATGTACATATTTTCAAAGCAAAATAAACTTCCTCGTTTTATTTTTAAAAAAACACAGCCACTGGCAACAATTTTTCTATGGCTGCGAGTCACATCTGAAATCGTAGCCAACGAAGGCCGCAGCGCCGAGTTGCCTTCGATGGAGATTTGTATCTCTAGATTATGAGAAAATTTATTTTTTAGGCCTCAAATGGATACATTTCCATTCCATTCAACGTTATTGAATTCAACATGTTACGCGTGTTTCCAACGTTGAACTCTGTTGAATAGAGAAGGTGAACTCGTTTGGCGAACTCGTTCAACATTGTTCAACAAGGTTGTATTAAACCTTTGAGTTCTAACAGTGACGAAAATGACATTTCTCTTTATATTGCCACTTCTTGTTCAAACATCCAAGTGATGAGAATGAAGGAAGTGATCAGCAAGGATAAGATATCTTGATATTTTGACAAATTCTCGGCCAGAACGTCATGCTAGCCCACATATAGGGCAAGAACGTCATGCTAGCCCACATATAAGGCACTAATAACATTACAATCCTATATGAATATATACACCAACTGATTAACGCACCTACCTCC
>Ga0126336_10002066_pt1 | contig 11182 bp, 2 predicted proteins | sample SidCmetagenome_FD_92530 | JGI IMG/M metagenome (GOLD analysis project Ga0126336, IMG submission 92530) | Coral microbial communities from El Islote,Puerto Morelos, Mexico - Siderastrea C C metagenome | ecosystem: Host-associated > Invertebrates > Cnidaria > Coral | place: El Islote,Puerto...
CATTTTCCTCCTTTTATTTAGCCAGTTTCTTTCGGAATATCAAAACTTTTCAATGTGACATGGTAATTTTACACTGAATTTGCCTAAATCGTAATGCCACATTTTAGTTTGGAGGGCGTTATTCATGATTTATTGAAACCGTTTTATGCCCGAAACTGAAGGAAAAGCCAAGTTTTTATTGTAAAATGACGATTAAAAGATGTACTGACGAACAAGGGCCCTTGGAAGTTAAGTTTTTTTAAAAAATCGAAAACGTTAATAAGCGAGTTGTTCGCAAGTAAGAAACCACACTGCACTGTCTAGCTTCTGTGTGCGCCTTTGCATTTCATTCACGATTTATTTATTAAAACCGTCGTTTGCTCGAAATTGAACCAAAAGCCGGATTTTCATTGTAAAATGACAATTTAAAGATAGACTGACTTACAAAGGCCCTTTGAAAGTCAAGTTGTTTTAAATGTAGGAAACGTGAACGATAAGAAATTTATGAAAAGCTGAACGAGTCGCCCCCAACCTTGAATTCGCTTTCAATTTTGTTGTTTTACTTATTGATGCAGGTCGAATCAGTTTAGCCTTTCTTTTACTGCTCCTCGATGGGACAATGAAACTGTGTTAGTTTGCAAAGACATTTTAAACTTTATTTCCACAAAATGTCTCGGTGAAACGCATCTCTGAATGTTATAAAATTATAGATTCGCCCGCTTTTAAAAGCGTCAATGAATATTAATTGGTTTTCTTACCGTGCTAAATCTTCATTACATATTTCGGTACAGTCTTTACATCGCCTGGAATAGTAAATAATCCAAGTCCTTCTTTACGGACAATTTAAAAAGCGAAAAAGCGGCGACCATTCTGATGACAACCGCACGCTGTTTCGCTACTCGCCTTCTACAACAGAATAGAAAGTGAGTAGCGTAGCCAATCAGAGAACAGCATTCGTGATAGAACGCTAGTAGATTTATACTTAATATTGATAGAACTATAAGGAAGAAACGAATAAATGATAGATAGCTTAAGTTCTTTTTGATCAATTCTCTTTGGAAGCTGAATATTCATCAGCCGACACTTTTAAACCCTTTTCCTTCTTGTCGTTTCGTTATTCTTAGCTATGGAGTGATCTATTTTTCTGCGACAAGTATAAGGTATCGCTACCAGAAAGCGCGACAGACATTTCACGAAGCTTTCCATAACTATTCCGATGATGTATTTTTGGAAGTTTCCTGTCGTTGCGAGTCAAATTTAAGATTTCCCTAATATGAAGTTTTGAAGAAAGACTGGAAAACACTTCACATTTGTAAATTTACGATATTCGGATTCAGATCATTCAGAAATATTCTTTCTGGGAAGTATTCTCGAGTTTAGTAGTTTGTGTCAGTACCGCATTACCTGTCTTTATTTGCTCTCAAACAAACGTCGAAAACTCACAACTTGCAATGGGCTTAAGCTCAAAAGGCACATAACGACCGCACGGCATCGGACGATGAACAAAGTCACAACAACTTGAATAAAACTCTTCGCTTCCATCAAAGCATTCATGTAAATGTATACATGTGAGTGAGGTTTTCTGAAAATTACAAAGGCTAATAAGTTCAGATCACTATAAGGAAGAAACGGGCCCAAATGTTTCTTTGAATAAGAGAGGTTTACCTGTTTGGTAGCATCTGAATAAAACTAAGTAGTGTAACAAATGTTAAGAAATTTACTTTCTGTTTCAGATTACAAATTGTTCCTGAAAATTGAGGGTCGAGACTGTTTAAAACGCCTTTCTGATTTTCATGAAGAGTATCCCATTTTCACGTACGATACCTCTTTTACACCAGAGCAAGAAAGGGAAGTTCTACTCAATATTTACACATCCACAAATGGTCAACAATGGTATGAAAGGGATGGGTGGAATAGTTCATTATCCCACTGTTCGTGGTATGGTATCACTTGTCATAACAACTCGTACATCAAGACTATTGTGTTGGCTTACAATAACTTGAATGGCTCTCTTCCTTCAAATCTGTGGAAGATCCGTAACTTGATGTCCTTGTGCACTCCTGGAAACCCAAGACTCTGGGGACGCATCGGTGACTTTTTGTTTGGAAACATGAGCAAACTTCTGACCGTCAATTTCAATGCAGCTTCCATTGCTGGAGATATTCCTGAAGAAATCGTACAGCTGACAAATCTGCAGAATTTCTTAGCGTGCAACATGTTCGGCGAAGGCCTAACGGGTCGCTTACCAGAAGACGTAGGAAATATGAAAGAGCTAAGACTTCTTTGCCTTGGAGGAAATAACCTAAGTGGACAAATACCAAGAAGCATTTCAAGGCTCAAAAAACTCTTTTATCTTGACCTAACAAATACCCCTGGTTTGATGAATGGAAGCCTGAGCGCCTTACTTGCGATTAGCTCGATGAAGTATCTGTTCGTATCCGGAGTCAAATTAACTGGCGAGATGCCTACTATACTGCCAGAAAAGATACTTTTCCTTATTCTGCCTGGAAACAAGATCTCAAGTAAGCTTCCACAAATAATTCCGAAAAACAGCACACTCTATGCACTTAATCTTGCCAACAATGAGCTGACAGGTGATATTCCAGGTCAGCTGCTTCTTTTGCCAGGTTTGGATATGATCGACTTGTCACAAAACAAGTTTGATTCAATTAACAGAGGAAGGCCGTGGTCAAACAAAGTCAAGGCAAATGTTAAATTGTACGTTTCATTGGCTGAAAATAGAAATTTGACAATCAATTTTACAAGTTTTATGGGACTTTTCGAGGCATTTGCAACTCCGTCAACTATCAATGTAAGTTTTTGCGACATAACAAATCAATTTCCTCCAGACATATTTTACATGCGGAGACTCTCCACTTGCGATTTACGTGGTAACAATCTTTATGGCACTATACCCACTATCGAATCCGATTTACCACTGCTATCTTACCTTGATGTTTCCAAAAATAATTTGTCAGGTGGTCTTCCAGGTGGAGTTCAGTCTATGACCGCCCTCCACTATTTGGATATTTCTGGAAATCCTTTTATGCGCAAAGGAACTAGCAGATCGGCAGACTTCTTTCGTCCTGACTTCTTACGAATGACTAGGCCGCCTGAAGGACAAAACTTTACTTGCCCTCAAGGAAGACTCTCATTCAACAATGGCCGCATCCGCATGGATCCTACATTTTACAAATACAAGCATTGCGTCTGTGATGCAGATTTCTACGGAGAAAATGGATTGTGCAAGACATGCATGGATGGCGGCACTTGCCCTCAGTTTTCTTTCACTGAATCAGACGAACTCCGTCCTAATATCATGACCTTGCGCAGTGGCTACTGGCCATCACCTAATCCTTACAATGCCACCCATCTTGTAAAGTGTCCAGTATCATCTGCATGCAATCCATCAGATTCCTGCACCTGTCGCCTCGACACCGCATCAAAACACACCAACGCACCGCACCGACCTTTGGTGTCATCTCTGATCACAACATGCAATCAGTCCTGCATCTGTCATCCAGGAAACACAGGCAGATTTTGCTCTCGTTGTGAAGACGGATTTTACAAAATTAGTGGACTTTGTTTTAAATGTACCAAAGGCGATCATACCTATTATTTTGTATTTATTCCTGTCTTTGCTGTGTCCTTTCTCGCTTTGCTTTGGTCATATTTTTATTTCAAGTTGAAACCTATCAAATGGTTTGCTGTAACCGCGGTTCATTTTCTTCTGATGTTAATCTTTATGTTGTTGGAATTCCTACCCGCTTGGATGTTCAAACTAAACCTGGTGGTTTTTGTGTTATGTATGACCAGCAGAGGAAAAGCTGCTCGGCCTCTCATCGGCATAGCCGTGTTTTACATTCAAACCATGGATTTCATGGTATCCAGTGCCAACGTTTGGCCTCAACAAGTAGTAGCAGCTCAAAACTACTTGAGCAGCTACTGGAATCTGTATTTTCCTTCCCTTTCCTGTGATTTACCATCTCTTTTCACTCCCGTTGGTAAGTTTGCTTTTCTGCTTCTTCTTCCAGTTGTTTGCATGGCAACGGTGGGTCTGTACTTTATCATCTTTCTGACTTACGACAAGTTCCGTCCACAAGAGCGACGCATGGAAAGCGTTCATTTTAAATGTCGCCAAAGCGCCTTCTTTTGTCTTAGCTTCAGTTACTTCCCTATTGTCAAGCAAACTCTATCCATTTTACGCCCATGCCACAGCGACCGTGATATTCTTTACATGCCTAACTCCCCCTGGATAGAATGTAACTCTCACACTTACAACACGCTGACAGCACTTGGTGCCGTCTCTGTTGTGTTCTATGTGATTGGTTTTCCTTTGCTTCTCATCTCTTTGATGTTTGTTTTTTTTCGAAAGCGAAACACTGTGAGTCCTGAAGACCGCCAGAAACTTGATGCTTGGCTTGGCCCAGTCTATCTTCCCTACAAACCAAAGTATCAGAGCTACTTTGAGATTTTCATGCTTCTTCGCCGCCTGATTCTCGCCATAGCGTTGTCTATGATTTCCTCTTCCTCAACATTGCAAACCTTTGTTGTTTGGCTGATACTTATGGTGTCGGCCATTATTCACTTATATTTACAGCCTTTTAACGAACGGCCCAGTAAACGATGCGTCCAAGAGAATTTTTTCGAACCTCTGGTGTTGTTCGTGTTGTCCAATTCTTTCATGCTGTTGAGGTTTTCGGCTTTGGACAACTCAATCACAGGCGTGTTCGTGTGGGTTGTGATGATTGTCAATACGTGTGTTCTGCTCGTTCTAGTGAGCACTATTTGCTATCTTCTTGTGTCCACTGGAGACGGTCAGATCAACGGTAACTTGGATCAAAGCAGGGATGGTGAATGGAATACGAGTGCAAGGGAAGATGAAAGTAGCCATGATGACGATAGAAGCCATTTACTGCCAGTTGACGTACCTATGGATGATGCCGCTTGAAGCATTAGCCTCAAAACTGTTTTTCGTATTAGTTGTTAAACTTTTGATAACTGAACAGGGACTCCATCAATTTACAAATTAGTATGAATGGTAGAGATATCCTGCCGTGTATACGTACGTAATTTGTTGTGAAACAAGGCTTAACGTATCGTTGAGGTTTTATGCATGCGTAGCTTAACAGTTAGCTTTGCTCCTGTGTAAAACCTTAACTTAATTTGTAGTTTGAATACAAGATAAGAAGTTTACCATCTTTCTCTAAAGAATAATGATTGATGCTGTTCACACAGTTGCTTAGAAAATGATAGGAATCCATGAGGAAGTTGATAGCTAACGCTATCGATGACAAACTGGTAGGCTCCATGATCACAGAGGATTTCTTTCTCTGTTCCTTGCTGAACAAGAACGCTATTGCGGTATAAAGAACACCTTTGGGGCCTGAGTTAATGTAGACAAATGTAATTGTCTCACGTTGTGAGAAGCGAACAAAAGCCTGACTAAAGTTTTCGAGTTTGGCTAGGATTCCTAAAAGTTTTCAAGCATCATGTAATATAAAATTAGTTAGTCTAAGATTTATAGACGCACGTCTGTATAGATTTGTTCAAAGTCAGTCGCCTCAACTTAATGATGAGTTATTTGCAAAAAAAAAATTTGAACGGTAGTTGGCAAAGGAGAGATAAAAAAGAAATTATACACTTTGATTTTTTGATGTTTTCCATAATACAATATGGCTTCGAAACAGAAAACCTTTTGTTCTTTTTGTATTATAGGCTATTTCCGAGTAACCCTTTGCCTGTGTTTCAAAACGAGTCTACCTGCGAAGCCATTCGTATGAAAATGAATTTCACCTACAGGTCCATTTTCATGCAAATCAAACTCATTTTAATTTGAATGGTTTCGCATGAAAACTCATTTTGAAAAAGAGGCATTGGGTAACTCGGAAACATGCAGTTAGTGTCTTCAAACACCTTATCGTGAGTTTTGTCTTTGCATAAAACACTTTTTTCCACAACATAAACCTCTGCAGCATCTTAAGCATTTCACTGATTGCCAGTAAAGAATAAGCAAGTTAATTGTTCCAGTTTTTATAAGAGCTGAAGAAAGTTCTATACGTTTAGAAAACTTGTTTAGTGAATGTGTGCCAGGGATTCTGTCTTGGGAGTTTTTAATGCAACGGTTCGTAATAGACTTATTAAGTACTGTTTATATCTTTACTTTTAAAATGAAAACAGCGAGAACTGGCTCATGTAAATAATTTCACTCGGCTTGTTTATACAACTCTGAATTAAATGTAGTTTGTATGAACAAAGAATTCCCATTTAGCTAATAAACTCGTATTTAACTTGCAATAAAAAAAACTTATAGACTTAATTTGCGGCTTGTTGTTTCAGTTTTATTTTGTTTTTATTTCTTTCTCTTATTATTGTCATTTCTCTTATTGTTATCTTTTATTGTTTTATTGGGATCGATGTTCTACATATTGAGAAAATATAAGTAACAAAAAAAAAATAGTGAGAAGGCAACTCTGGGGAAGATTTAGTACAGAACATGCGTAATGAATGTAGTGTTCTCAAGATATTATATATTAGGACACAAAAGTGCATCGATTTCCTTTTCATTGACAACATTTAATTTATGTGGTTTTGATGCTCGTAAAGCCGGTATAAAGGGCTCCTTTACAACGCTTCAAAGGGATTTAAGGCCACAGTAAAGTGCCAGTTTACGCTTCTTGTAATTGCGCTAAAGTTGCGTAAATTTGTTCCCTTATTGGGACTTACGAACTGCCGTAAATATACATAAAGTTAAACTTTACGTATCAGTAAAGATGCGTAAAGTCCCGTAAAGGCGGCAGCTTTAAGGCTTTTTTTTATTAAATAGCGTCGGATGAAATAAGTTCACCTTCATGTAACTCGAGCACAATTCCAGTAACCTTGTTTACCAGTGATATCGATTAGCATTATATGCATAATATAGTTTTCTTATTCATTGAAATCCTTTAAGAAACTTTGCGAGATTAGTAACGCACTTGCTAAGCTGGTGTAGAGAATGCAATGGCACACTGTAGTGCTGTCAAATTAAAATCAAGAATGTCTTTATTCTCACACCTGTCAACTTGGCAATGTATTGAAATCGTAAGGAGAAACTTGATGTTGATCGCTCTTTCATTCATAGTTGCAACAAATACTGTAATAAACAATAACAAACGATATTTCAAAGAAGATTTTGAACTAGTCGGAAAAGCACGAGTAAAATTGTATAGTTGTTCGGCAATAAATTCGAGAGTTCTAGAAGAGATAGGAGTTCGTAGGCAATTGACAGCGTAATATTTTATTGATTCTATCACATCAGATAAGGTTTAGCGACCCTGTGTAATTGGGCGCGTTTAAAAATGAAGCTAGATTTCCTTGCTGGCGAAGAATCATCGGACTTCTACTGACACCCCTACTGACCGTCTTGATTGCATTGGTTCTTTATTGACTAATAGCAGTTTCTTTCCATCAGTTCATTTACGTTAATATTGAGCGGTTTCCACTCGAGTGTCGAAAGTAAATTCGGTTTGCTTTGGTTTTGCATTACTAAGCTTAGTGATTGGCTAAAAAAAAACCCGCGCCACTTTCTCAGCCAATCAGAACTAAAACCAAAACCAATCTCGACCATCGCGACTCGCTCGCTCACGTTTTTCCGCGCTTCGTGCCAGATACATGCTTCGAGTTTTGATTGGTTCACTGGATTGTTTGTGTCCTTTGTTATTGGCCAGAGAATTAATTTAGTTTTATTTACGACACTCAATGGAAAACTGCTCTAGTATAGAAAAAATGACGTAATATTAAAAAGAACATACGTTTATTGACCGGCAGTCAACAGACAAAATACAATTAAAACAGATCGATAATTTTGTCGTAACTAAGTTTCCTCTTAGGTAACAGATGAGATGATTCTGGCTTCACCCAATTTTGTCATTGGTTGTTTCTCTCCTTCGTCGTAATTAATTTTATTTATTCATGTATTTCTTTCTAGCTTCACTGGGAAGATTGAACCTACAAAAATGACCTTGCTCCCATTTACTTTCGCAACTCAACGCTTTTGCGTAATTAACTTTCGTTTGTTGACGAAGCGATACTTACTTTTCACGTGCTGTTCACATAGACTATCAATTTTAAAAAGCTCCCTTTTGACTTGACTCGATTTGTCTGGTCAGCACGACACTGAGACAATCTGAATATCCCGATACGAGTAACAGTGTGTCAGTTGCTTTCCAGTGATCGTTACATCCATTATTTTGACTCTCATTAAAAGATATTTCCATTCATTTGTTTTTACTCGGTGAAGAAAGCACGAGAGATTAGATAATGTCACCACTAAGAACCCCAAAATGCCGAGATTATGAAGTAGTCTTTTTCTTCTTGTTGCTGACTGAACGCACCAATTACATTTTCGTTTTCGTTCATTGCATTGTTTAAAATTTTAGTACAATAAAACGAGACAGGAAACCGTATCACAATCTACACTCATTGGTAAGCAACCATGCATAAATACACCCTGCACTCGTCATTTTGCATTTTGCAGTTGGCCAAGTTCGCAACATAGAATAAAGCTGTTCTGATGGGTATTTATACCCCGTCTCTGTGTCAACTTGGACTGTGCAACTTGATATTTCTAGGCGTCTTGTTTTGCCAATTAATATTTATCCAGCGTGGATTGGCGGATGGATTGTTGGCCGGAAATAATTATGGTAAGTATGCTAAATATTTTGCAGGCGCAAGAGGCATTACGAATAAATAAGATGTTATCGTAACACAACGACCAATGCAAACAAATTTTAAATCATAATGAGCTGCCTGCAACTTTGAGTTGTAAAGATGAAGTCTTCGAACAGTTTTGGAAAAACGTTTTGCAAGTTTGATGTTTGCAACTCGCCAGCGGATTTCTCGATGATTCTACAGAGTTAAACTAGATGAGATTGCGCGTCCATATGTTTACATATGTCCGTGGCTCCATTACATCGCCGATGATCGATTGCTAATGCAATGGTGTGACTGAAAACGATCGAGATCGAGAAGCGATCACTACTGTTTAGTTCCTTGGATATAGAGATAGAGAGAAACATTTTTATGCTCTATTTTTAGAACACTTAAAATTCCTTGCGGTCGCCGGACTCAGAGCGAAGCGGGAAGTCCGATTTGCAGTTCCGCTTTCAGTCAAACAAATCTAATATACAATGTATAGATTTAGGCCAGCCTAGTCAACCTAGAAGCAGAGCTTCCGATTTATTTCATTTTCACTGAAGTTTACAATGTGTCCATTCTGATAAATATGCGGCCAAGTGAAGGACAATTAAATGGATGTCTTACGCACAACAAAAATAACAATCTTGAGGCAGAACAACTCATGTTACTAATACATGACATGCAATGCATCAATTGCATTTCACAAGGGGTCGTGCATAATTTTGAGCAAACTTGTCAAAAACTAAACGTAAATAAAAGCAGCTGACACCTTGTGCGTGATAAAAGCTGTTATCCAACTGCAGCTTACGTTCTAAAACCTAAGGAGCAATGTTAGTGATTGTTCAGATTGTTCAAATAGCACAGTTAGAAAAGTTTGGATCTGGTGAAATTCAAACAAATACAGTAATATTATGAATTTACAGGCCAAGGATGCAAAGTTTAAAATACATTTTCTGCGTAGATTTCCTCAATTGCACAACAACAGATTTCTCAATCTTGTCTCAACAAAGATTGCGTTATGTTGAAGCGTGACTTCCGATAAACGAATTGAAAAATCCCATGAATAAGCTCTGAATATATCATGGATTTATCAGGAATAAATTAATGAGATTTTCATGGGTTTTGAGGTCATAGTGAATTCAGTACACGTTGTTATCTTACATCATGGTCCTAGCCTTAATTTCTTCAACGGGCTTGATCCAGGAGATAGCTACGTTCTAACACAAACATTTTAACTAAAGCTAGTCTTGAGGCCCCATTAGAGGTTTTAGAGATACTGGATATTTGGGGAAAAAATTATAGGGATATGGGATATTTCGGGGAAAAATTATAGGGATACGGGATATTAAGAAAAGAGATTGTGGGATATCGAACTTCAAAGTTTTGCAGGAATTAATGGGATACGAGATATTTAGGATACGGGATACTCGGACCCCCCTAATGGGGCCTCAGTCTTGATGACAGCCGTAGATTCAACCGCACACAAGCAATCCGAACAAGGAATATAAATCGCAATTATTTCGAGTCTTCTCATGAACCTTTCTCGTTTTCAACAATTTCACGGAATATAGATGACTTTCGAGGATATCGTGCCAGGAATATTTCGGTAGGAAGTTCTCTGTTGGTCTCTGTTGCTCCTTTTGCTCGCAGTTTCATTCAGCCTACACAGTGAACACCGCACAACAAATTTTGTCGCGCTTTCATACCATAACTTTTTTAGATCTTACGGAAACGTCCACATCATCCAGACGATAAAAGATAAAGTCAATTGCTTGTTTTATACCGTTACTCGGACGTTATGGAAAAGGCTACCAATGACCAATAAAATTCCAAAAAAAGGGCAGTTGGATAATAAATCGTTGAATTACGTATTTAAACATGTCGCGTGCCCTGTATAATAAGAGCATGTCCAGTTTTTTTAACGCGTTATTTATCCTCTTTGGGCTATCCTCGGGCTGCTGACGACCAATCAGATTCGAGAATTTTGTTATAGCTTAGACAAGAGAAGTTATCTGTATTAGTGGATGTACAAGGTAGAAACAAATAAATGATGAATAAACTTAGGTCATTTTGATCAATTCTGTTTGCATGGAGCTAGCGCTTTTTATTTATCAACCGTCAGTGATGTTTTATAATTTTAACTCTTTGTTCCAGAATACAAATTGTTCCCGCAGAACGAGGGTCCCGACTGTTTGAATCGCGTTCATGGTGCGATTCCCATTTTCAACTACGATACCTCTTTTACACGAGAAGAAGAAAGGGTCGTTCTACTTTACATTTTCTCATCCACAAAGGGTCACCAATGGTATGAAAGAAACAAATGGAATAGTTCAACATCTCATTGTTCCTGGTATGGTATCACTTGTCACAACAACTCGTACATCAAAACTATTGTGTTGGCTTTCAATAACTTGGATGGCGTTCTTCCTTCGAATTTGTGGAAGATCCGTAACTTGATATCACTGTGCACTCCTGGTAACCCAAGACTGCAAGGACGGATTGGCGACTTCTTGTTTGGAAACATGAG
>Ga0126336_10002067_pt1 | contig 11181 bp, 5 predicted proteins | sample SidCmetagenome_FD_92530 | JGI IMG/M metagenome (GOLD analysis project Ga0126336, IMG submission 92530) | Coral microbial communities from El Islote,Puerto Morelos, Mexico - Siderastrea C C metagenome | ecosystem: Host-associated > Invertebrates > Cnidaria > Coral | place: El Islote,Puerto...
AAGCAGAAGTAAACAAGATTTATTTCGTGAAGTAAAGATTTATTTCGTGCTATTACATATATTTTCACCCTTTTCTATTTTTAAATGAACTCCACATACAACGCGTCTGGGCTGCCTGTGGTGGCCCCGAACAATAGCTTGTGAAAAAAAGGAAGGCTTAAATCCATCCAATTAGCAACTTACAACACATGTTATGGTTTCAACGTGCATTTTTTATTTCATTTCCATAGTATTGCTTAGTTACTACAGGTTCTTATCAGATCACAGTACATACAACAGCTCATTAAAATATAATTGAACAAACCCAAAACTGGATTCACACGTTCTGTAATTCGGTAATTCGGCAATCTGGCAACCGCCTCCCTTGCACAGTTTTCAAAAACTTGATATGATTTAATGATTAATGTTCAAAAAGAATCTTAAGTCTACTTGAAAAACAATAATTTTTTTTACTAATAACTCCTATGGGAAGTTCATAAGGATTAGACCGGATTAGGCTCAAATTGTTTATTAATGAAATGGTAATTATGGACTGAAAGTGCATGTGTATGATATGAAAGGCTAAACTTAAGGCGCGGATACACGATGCATCATTGCGCGCAACATTGTTGCACGCAATGTTGCAGATGATGGACACACGCAGAAACAGTTGCACGTGATGGTGCAGAAGTAGGAGCCGATTCTACTTCTGCAACAGTTGCAAGCAACGTTGCGAGCAACAATTTCAAGGGTGGACATACGGTGCAACTTTCACGTTGCGCGTAATGTTGCGCGCAATATTGCACCATGTGTGCGGGCCTTTAGTTTAACTTTAACTTAATTAAGTGAAATTTAACAGCCTCGCAAATTTTATATTAAAATCAAAATTTTCAAAGGAAAAATCCATTTACACTTGAATATTTATAACATTAAAACAACTCCTTTATGTACAGTTTTCAACAATAGACGATTCTCAAAATAGTCAACTCATGTAATTATTTTTTTAGCTGACAAATTTTATCCCTTTACTGATCATTCTAATACATCTACAAAACAAAGCCGTTTAACGTCATCGTGATCTGATTTGGTTCTGTCTGACAATTGACAGGCGGGTATCGAATAAAAATAAGGAGTAAAAGAAGGACGTGTTTACTTCTGGGAATAATACTTATTTCTCAATATTGACCAATATTGGTCTGGTTTTTGAAGTCCTCCTCATACGCCACCCCAAATAGTAAAGACGAAGAAAGAGAGTTCCTGAGTCATTAACCCCGAGTTGACCTTTCCGTTCTTTTCTAGGGAGCTACTCGCTCCTCTTAGTCCGAGCGGACTGATCAAGGCGCTGAGGTCCTAACGTCGGCTAAGAAACGTCGACTAAGAAACGCGAGCAGCTTTGAGGACAAGAAAATCGATAACAGCCTTAATTATTTCTAACCCAGTCGTTCATTTAGGCCGAGGAAAGCTATGCGTTGCAGCAATTTGTCCATATTCATCATAAGAGCTTTTTCTGTTTCCTCGAGTATAGTATTCCCTCCTCGTACCACCATCATAATCTTCAGCCAGGTCATCGTACCCCCTGCTGACCTGGCTACCCTGCTCACTTCTGTAGCCAGCGTCGTTCAGAATTCGTCCTCGAGGCCACATGTCATCTACGGGATGCCTTGGTTCTCTCATTCTCATTTTCTTGAGTACAAACTCAAGTGAGGCTGCTTTATTCGACATAACGGTGCATGACTTCGTCTCCTGCTCAAATCCTCGAGCGGACACTGTAATTTCATAGGAACCTGGTACTAGTAATCGCCAGAAGTCGCCATCGCGTGCTGAGAACATATCATGGCGGCGATTGGCTACCGATATTCTTGCTCCTTCGATTGGCTGACTATCTTCATCTTTAACAAAACCGTGGACGCCAGTGTGAACCTAGCAAAAGAAATTGCATCATCCAGACAACTTACTCACAAGAGGAGTGCTAGACTGCCAGCAGTGCCTCTCTAGATAGTCGATTGGATGCAAGCGAGTGAGCGCGACGCGCGAGGCCTGAAGCGGCGAGCGAAAGGGCTGAGACGAGAACTTGGGAGAGGTTTCCTTGGCCCTTTCGTTCACTCCGGTCTCGCTGAGTTTGGGTTGCTTCTTTGCTCACTCGAGTGATAAGCTCACCAACTCGACTATCCACCGAAAGTGACTGTAGCAGAAATATATTGAAAAACACAAAACTATAAAATAACCCTTTTCAATCCAGCAAGTGCTTAAATTAAAAGTAAAATACGCTAAATAAAAACAGACAGCTTCACTGGAAAGTATATTCAAACATTAGGTCAACCATTTCTGTGATCAATCAGCGTGTACTGATCGAAAACTTGGAAGTATGTTTAGTAGTTAGTAGCTATTGTCCAATCATACCATGCCTTACATCTTCACGTACTTTAAAGATATATGATATTGTTTGAGTATTACCTATTTAGACTAATAAGAAACGTATGCGGTAAGGGATTTTTTACCGAACGCAGAATCCATACCATTCTCATAATAGTCAAGTGCCCGTCATGACAATAACTGAAAGCTATAAGCGTTCTAAAAATCTATGCTTCACCCTCAATACTGTCGATAAGTGTTTAACTCTAAATACTCTCCCACGGAGCATGCCACACCCCTAACGGGAAAGAATTCCACTAATCACATTACCTGTTCTATGTAACTGAGGAGTGCTTCTTTGTTCTCTTGCCAATATTCTGGTAATTCACTGGCATTAGGGAACTTCTGACAGCCGAGCTCTAGCGTAATATCAAAGCAATTCGAGTGTACATAGTTAAAATCTTGCATCCCTCCTGACACGCTAAACCACTTGGCGCCATTAGTTATTCCATCAATGAAATGCTCCCGCGGGATTTCCTTACACTTCCAAGGCGCGTTTGCGAGGTGCATTGTGGGATGCGCCTCTGAATAAGAGCGAGCAAGCTGTCTGAACACGTCATCATCCGGGGTAGCACTGTACACGCTCTGTCCCGAGGGATTATCATCATACGGGTAATTTGCCACGAGTGCACCGCTGTGCAGACTAGCAGATAGCACGAAGGGAATAGAATTGATCCACTTGATGACAGCTCTGGTTTCGGGTTGAGGAGGGCCGTTGGTGCTCGGGAAAAATTGATCGGGAAAATTTCGATTCAAGTCGACACCGTTCGCGTTCGTGCGGCCTGATTTCCATTGGTCGTCGAAAGAAGTGGCGGCCATTTCGTATCCATCGGGGTTCATGCTTGGCATAATATGGATTCTTGTCGTGTCCACGATGTGGGTGACTCTTCTATTCACACCGTAATTTTTACATAAGTACTTAATTAGATGAAGCAGCATCTCTTTTCCTATCGCTTCATCCCCATGCATGTTAGCTACATATTTAAACTCAGGCTCCCCCGGTTCGTGTTTTCCAGGGTTGTTGGAAATTTCCATGACCCATATTTTTCGGTTTTGAACCGAAGTGCCGATGTCGTACAAGCGCGCAATTTTGCTGTACTTTTTAGAATAGTCCTTTAAGAGCCATGTCATTTCTTCATAGTTGTGGTGTCTAAAGCTGCCGTTTTTCTCCAGGATCTCTTCTTTGCCGGACTCGCTTTCTAATCCCTTGAGCGTTGCTTTGGTGATTTCTTCATTGTGTTCCTTGTAGATATCTTTGGCGTCTGCGAGTTTATGTTTGATTTCCTTTATGGCTGCAAATGAATCCGTTTTCCTGCTTTCTTGCCTGGTAGCAAGAGATTGGGATTGGTGTTTGATATCCTTTGCAAAGGAGATTTTCTGAGCTCCTTTTTCGGGTGGTTTTCCCCATGTAGTAAATGCCAAACTTTGGAAAACCAAACACATGGTCAGGAGCCTTAGGTGATCCATCAGTGATGTGCTCCCCCAAAACAACAAAATACAATGAAATGCAACTGAGCGAATCTTTGGTTAACAATCCTTGTTTGTGAGATCAGCATTGGGAGCGGTTAGTAGAGCACCACACCTTAAAAAAACTTTTAGTAATGATGTTCATTTTGCAAATCGCATCATGGTCACCCATAAAGTGCATGATTTAGACAGGATATCGTTTTCTCCTGGTCAAATTCAATTCTATAGCGAAAATGTCTTCACTTCTAAGTATGCAAAATCTCACCGAAAATTATTTTTACCTTAAAAAGAGGTCAAAATGTTTTGTAAGTAAATAGATGTACTAGAATTATAAAGCTTCCTTTTCAAATGCTTTATTTTGGATTTAACCCTTTAAGCCCCAATAGTGACCAGTATCAAATTTCTCCTCACCATATCAATTCATTATCACACATTACAGTCATGAGAATAGGGGAAATGATCACCAAAGATGAATAGTCTTGATGTTTTAAACAAGTTCTCCCAATTAGTACTCAGTGAAATGTTTGAAGACCAGTGAGGAGAATTTGAACAATGATACCGGGGTTTAAAGGGTTAAAGTTGGGATTGTCAGGCCACCTGCTGCGAAGCGACAGGTTATACATGGTACCTGCTTATCAATTTTGGGGCAAAGGACCGTTAGAAAAAAAAAGCACTTTAAACGTACGTTACTTTAAAATAATAATACTTTAAAAATATAGATTGAACGTTAAATGGCTTTTTCTATATTTTGTTAAATTTATTTGTAATGAAATGTCAAGTTTAGACCAACTGGTTCAATCCACGTGATTTGTTGGAAAACCCACATTAGACTTTCTGGGTAGAAAATCAAATAACACCACCGGTAAACCTTGTTTCTTTCTTTTAATAAGATTTAGACAAAATGCCACCAAGCCATTAATAAAACGAAAGAAGCACTCGTTGCGTATGCAAATGAGTAAACACTAAAAATTGTTTGTTTTAAAAGGGATTGTTTACTGCGACCACACCCCGCAATAACAGGGTAAGATCTAAATAAAGTCTCTCAAGGAAATGATAACTTTCGGTTAATGGCATAGTGATCTAACACGAATCTTGGAGTTGGATTTCATGGTTAAAAACTTTTGCCCGCGAGCAGGACTGGATGCACTAGCGACAAACGGTTTTAAGTTCGCTGTTTGGCGGTCAAAGGGGCGCAAAAATGTATCGTTCATGGGCGGCTGCACTCTTCTGTTTAATTCTAACCGCTAACTGCGTAAGCAGCACTCCGTTATTAAGAAAAGTGCTAGACATTTTTCAGGGAGGCATGAAACAAAAAGAATCAGTGCACGAACAGAGCAGGAAAAGTGTTGACATCTTAAATGTGGATGAGTTTAAGCATCACGACTACGAGGAGATGACTTGGTTTTTGAAGTACTTGGCACAGAAGTATTCGAACATTACGAGACTCTATTCCATCGGGTATAGCGTTCAAAACCGAAAGTTATGGGCGATGGAAATTTCAGACAATCCAGGAAAACACGAACCCGGTGAACCAGAAGTGAAGTACATAGGTAACGTTCACGGCAATGAGGCTCTGGGTCGAGAATTGTTGCTACAATTGATCAAGTACCTGTGCGAAAACTATGATAGCGATGCTGCGGTTAAGAACCTTATAGATACAACGGGGATTCATATTCTACCAAGCATGAATCCCGATGGCTATGAAATGGCAGCCGTTCGTGGGAAAGAAAATAAGTTGATTGGTAAAAGAAATGCCCACAGAGTCGACTTGAACCGTAATTTCCCGGATCAGTTCTTTCCCAGTACCAATGGTCCACCGCAGGCCGAGGTAAAGTCGGTGATGGACTGGATCAAGGAGTATCCATTTGTATTGTCTGCGAGTCTGCACAGTGGTTCGTTAGTGGCTGTGTATCCGTATGATGATTCGCCATCAGGACAGAGTCTTTATAGTGCCACTCCTGATGATGATGTGTTCAGACGATTGGCAAAAACATACTCACAGGTACCCTGTAGTTAGCTCAATCGCGAGGCAGACGGTTTGGCGGGTACTTGAGAGAGCGTGGCGCGATAAACACGCAACACGCAACCTTTCCTCTCGCCGTGTGCGTTTGTGTGATCCTGGCTGTCGAATCCCGAAGCAAATTAGAAGAACCAGAGCGCAAATTCAAGACCCTCATTCAATCTTATTTCCATTCAATATTTTTATTGCACAAACTTATCACCTAAGATTATCGAACAAATTAAGAGAGGTGATCCTTTATGACGTTGGAAAAGGTTGTTGACAAGAGGGCCTGACGCTCAGACCTTGTTCTCATTAATCCAAAACAAAAAGAGGTTATTGAAATGGTTCTAAAACCTTGGTCTTCGAAACTGCGGTTTAAATTTTGTTGGGGTTTTTGTTATTTTCAACACGGGGTTATCCAGCAATGCATTTGTCCTAGTTTAGCGAACAACAGTATTGTTAATAGCAATTGTCGGGAATCTCTGGAAAGAATTGAGCTACTTTTAGACGACTTTGATCGGGGATCTTTGTGATATATTCTTTACAAGAAAATGAGTTAGCTTCTCTTTATTTAATTTCCTGCTGTTTGATACTGCAGCTAATGATTCACCATTTGATAGCGGGAGTCAACAAGGGCAACTTCTTGTTCCACAGGCTCATCCCGTGATGCATTTGGCCAACCCTAAGTGGAACTGTACCGACCAGAAAGAAGACCACTTCATAGATGGCATCACGAATGGGGCCAGTTGGTCAAGTCTGTCAGGAGGCATGCAGGACTATAACTATGTCCACTCAAACTGCTTCGAAATAACTCTGGAGCTCGGCTGTGATCGGTTTCCCAAGGCCAGCGACTTGCACAAGTACTGGATCGATAACAAAAGAGCACTGGTCGAACTCATCCAACAGGTGGGAACAATTTCACTACACTAGTCTACAATCCAGGCTACTTAATAGTGAAAACCAATAGATTGCAAAACAAATTACCTTAACTCGAGAGAAGTATTCCCTTGTTGAATTACGAAACTACTTTTCTAAGCTTCACATCCCCTTTAAATTTTCACACTTGTAGTTTTGAATGCCAGCGATCATAGGACTTAGGCCACGTTATGAAAGACTGTAGAAAAAAAACTAAAATCAGGGGCAGGATAGAGGGAGTTAAGTAACTGGGCAGTTTTAAGCTCATATGACCCTGGGAACTGGATCGACTTAACGACTTTGGCACAGCGTGAGTATTCACCTCCCATCAATGTGGCTTGGGTTTGAATTACAGAGTTGGTGTCACGTGGGCAGTGACAAACCTGAATAAGGCAATGAACAGGCAGAGAGTAATGAGCTCCAGGTGCAGGCTCATGATATCACTGCAACAACGTTTAGAGGAGTCAATGAACATCTTTTGGCTTTAAGCTAAGGCAATTTTGTATTCAGTTTAAAGACACGTTTTTCAAACTAAATTGAAAAGGAGAATAAACGGAGCCTTCTTTGAACGCAAATTAAAAAATCTTAACTATTAGGCTTAATTATTAGCTCTGTTTTTCTAATGTGATATTCCTTGGAATTGGAGGTCATTTCAAAAGTTCGCGTTTAGCACTGCCTATCAATTTGAGCGCTCTTATGGATTTTTTCTTCAAGTTATTTCCGTTTTCTTTTCCCCATTTTGTCATTTGTTAAAGAACCACTTTTTGGTTCTCTGAATAAACTAAGCATACTAAGCGTTTATGAACAAGTTTTCATTTTAAAGTCAATTTTTAAGTCAAAGTAATCAACCAAATAGAAGGTGCCTAAGGGAGTATTGCGGTCAAACGCCACATTTAAAAGAAGTTTCAGCTCCCAAACTTTTTTATCTCGATACCAGACCGTTTCCTACCAATCCAAGGTACTCATGTGCCCGATAGCAGACAAACTGGTTTTGTGTATATACTTTTTTCCATCTTTCATTTCTTTCACAAGTCACACTCTTTTTCACACAAATCCGACCAGAATGCCCCCTCATAAAAAGAATGGACAAAATGGTCAAATTTGCAGCGATTAAGAACATTTAGACCTTTTACCTAGGGACGTTGTTGTAACCTTGCTTGTCTTGTGTCCAAGGTGCATCATGGCGTGAGTGGATTCGTCAAAAACACCAAAGGTGAGCCTCTCTCTGATGCAACTATAAGCGTCGCTGATCGTCGCCATGACGTCACTTCCTTCAAGGATGGAGACTACTGGCGCTTGCTTGTACCAGGTTCCTACGAAATCACGGCCACAGCAAACGGCTACCAGCCTCAAACGCGACTAGTGGAGTTACACGCTTCAGAAGGAAAGGTAGTTAACTTCACACTAAAGCCTAACAGGGAGGATGAAACACAACTATCATTTGTGTCCAACGAAGATGACTTGCTGGACAGGGTCATGGTGAGTTTTCCCATCTGTTGAGCCAGTACAGCTGTTTCACAACAAAAAATAATAATAATAAAATATAAGCGGCAAAATGATCCTTACAGCAATAGAAGAAAGTCGAAAGCAAATTTAGTTGTAGCTTCCGCCTTTCTTCTACTGTTGTGTAAAGTATTATTTTGCCATTTTTCATTTATGTTGTCAAGTATCTTACTGATCCAGGTCTACAACAGATCTAGCACGTCACAACGATTTTTAACAGTCGTATGTTTTTAATTAAGAACCACCACCCGTCTAACGCTAGCATGTTCTCCTCATCCCTTTGGGAACTGCTTTGTGATAATTAATTCTCGAACCCAGAGCTACCCGTCCCTTTGACATCGCGGGACCTTAAAGAAGTAACATAAAGAAATAACCTTTGAATCTTAAAGTCTGCAGGATATGAGAACAAGAAAACCTGTGGCTTATCAAAGACAGACCCTTACAAGCTGGAGTTATACAGTTGTGGGCACCTAGTTTCACGGATTTTTTCTGCTTGGTATTACTGATAAATCTATTTTGCGTGATCTGTTTTGGAAATTCCAAAAAATACCTATAACAAAAATGATAACCTGCAGCAGAAATTTCATACCAAACGGTAGATGCTAGAATTAAACTTGTGAATTCTCCTCCAGCCCTTGCATTTTCAGTATTTTGCAATACAGTAATAAATGGCATGCGTTTTATAAGATTGCGTTACCTGTATATTTGCGTGACCACTTGTCGAAAGTTGATCTCAAGCTAAACGCCCGGGATTAAAGGCCGAGTTCTCTTGTAAATCAAGTCGTATGCATTTTATTCAAGACTAAGTTTATTTTCACCGCTAAATGTTTTGATTCGCCACAATTAACCTAGTGTAGCTTCTAGCGTTTTTTCTCCCTCCTTATCTGAGCTAGATTTCAAAAGGTATATTCTCTGTGAGCGTAGTGACAGATGTTTTAATTACACGGTCATAACAAATAAACTCGTAGTTATATGTGTAATTTACTTTCCTTTTTTATCCAGAAAGGCTACAAAAAGCCTATGGAACTCCAAGGCCCATTTATCAGTTGCCAGCATTTGGATAAGCCACTTCTCTTTGAGGAAAATGTTATTTCTCGAAGGGTCCCCTAAAACTTCCAAATAAGCGTGGTGGAGACATTGCAATAACCTAGCCCCGTTCCCAAGAAAACCACGGTCAAAACATAAGCCCTCTCCCGTCCCCACCCCCATAGGGTATCGATTGAGCAACCAACCAATCATCATTACCTTGAACAACCTACTAGGCCCAGAAGGTTGTAGAACTAAAAGACGGTGCCCTGCAGGGCCGTCGTAACGATTGGCAAGGAAACAAGGTACTAAAATAGGGCTTTTGATGTAATAGGCTGGTGGCTACGTAACAGACGAAACCATGGATCCAAGGGAGCGCATTGTAAAACCAAGTCAGAATGACAGAGAGGAGAAATCGCAAGATAAACTCGTGCTACATCCTGGGATGAACGACAGGTATTTAGCTGTTCAATAAAAGGCGTGACTATTCTGCACTGGGTTGCGGGGTCCCAAGATGCACCTTTCATTTTGTAATTTCACAAAGTTTCATTTTAGAGATTTGTTTCTTTCGAGAAACGTAAATTTGAAAAGGAAAAACTTCTATAGACGATTATAAGTGTGATCGGGGGTGAACGCTAGTACGGATATATTGGAACTCCACATATATTTCGGAGATTCAAATTCTAGAAGCTGTACTTCCTTTAAAATTTTGGGAATATGTATTAAGAAAGTGCACATTTTGGAGCAGTGTTTCTTAAGGACACAAATAGCGGGTGCGAACGTGGCCACTTCAAATCATTTTTTTGCTTTTTGTCCTTGCTTCTACCAAGAGCTAGGCTATCTCTTGAGGATCAACTTCTTGAGGACGAAACTGCACGAGATGGTGGATCAACTGAGCCTATTAAAATAGAAGAATCGTCTGGTGAAGGAGGAGGGAGTGGTGACGAGAACTCATCACATGACAAGCAGGAAGTGGTGTCCAGGTCTCCCACTCCCCAAACGCCAATTAAACGAAAAACAAAAGAACTGCGTAATAACACTAAGAAATCCCCTGTTCTGAAATCCAAGCCGCACAATGTTATCCAAAAGAAGCCACCTCAAATAACAAAGAAGGCCGCACCCGTTAAACTGTCTGCGACTGACAAGCGATTCTCCAAGCTGATTGGCTCGAGTGTTGCCTGCCGCCTGGCCGGCAAACAGGGTTTGAAAACTGGGAACCTGAGATGGGTGGGGCACTTGCCTCAACTGCCGCTTGATGATGCACACCTCATAGCTGGAGTGGAGTTGTTGACCGATCATAAATTGGGAACTGATGGGACATACCGGGGGGTACGCTACTTCAACAGTCCTCCAAAGCGAGGCTACTTCTTTAGACTCAAAGACTGCAAAGCTATTAAACATTAAATCCGTCCAACTCATGGACAGTACTCAGAGATGAAATTTGCCAATATTTTTGTTTTGGCGTATTTTGAATAAGCCACCCATTATATTTATCGATAAATATGTCATTTAAAACTACACCAAAGAAAGAAGCAATTAGGATTCAATAAGTCGTTTGAGTATGTTTTGAATCAGTATGGTGTAAACGTTACCATATAAGGGTCGTCCAGTAAAATATTCACAGAAGGCCTTAATTTAATGATAAGTCTACAAAGTGTGTTGAGAAGTATCTGTGGTTAAGAAATAGATTTTACGAGCAGGACTTTCCTGTGGTACTGTTTATTACGTTGTGGAAAGTGGTTTAACCTTTTGAGTGGGCGATGTCGCAGCTCTTACAAGGTCTTCTCTGATTTGCTGAGAAAACAATACACCAAACAACAAAACAATGGACCCTAGCCCCGAAAACAATAGAGCTGCGTGATACCAAGGTCCAATGA
>Ga0126336_10002068_pt1 | contig 11179 bp, 5 predicted proteins | sample SidCmetagenome_FD_92530 | JGI IMG/M metagenome (GOLD analysis project Ga0126336, IMG submission 92530) | Coral microbial communities from El Islote,Puerto Morelos, Mexico - Siderastrea C C metagenome | ecosystem: Host-associated > Invertebrates > Cnidaria > Coral | place: El Islote,Puerto...
AGAACAGCGAGATGAGATTAGCATATTTGCATATATTTGTGCGCAGAGGCCGGCGGTCGAATACCGACATTTGATTTCTTATACTACTCAGCTTTCACTACCTCCAGTTACTCGATTTCCGTGTATTGGCCGTTTACGCACCAACTGCGATAAACCGCGCGGTGAAACACTCAAAAACATTGCCACTCAAAGGTACGTATACAACAGCGAAAATATCGTAAACAAAATAGCAAAGTGATTTCAAGGTGTGAACTAAAAAATTAAAATGCAAAATACAAACTGCACGCAAAAACGAAATTCTTCGTGAGTGTGACCATGTTCTAAGACGGTTAGACAATGAACGCTCGTGTCCTATGGGATATAGCGTCCCTCGCAAGATAGAATGCCAATCGGCCTGCGGCCTCATGCCATTCTATATTTGCTCGGGACATATACAGCTATTTCAATTAAGGTTGTCAGATCAACTCAGGCTTACACGACAAGACCGAAGGGTAGTGTGGGTAGTGCAAATCAGACTAGTTTAACGGTTGTCAGAAGTTAGTCGGGAACTTTGAATTTCTTCGTACAAGTAATAAATAGGCACCATCCGATTATTGTCAGCAGCAATCCTGATTTGGCTTTCCATTTTCAGTTGTTAGTTCTTGTCATGAAGTGCAAAAATTCATGTTCCATATTTTTCATGATGCTATTTTTCCTACTTCAATTTACACTGACCATGCACGTCTCCTGCACGTGTACCCACATATTTTAAATTTGCATCCCGTTTTAACCCAGTAAACAAAAAGATGAGTGCGATTAAAAATTACGTTTTAAGCGAAAACTATATCTGAAAATAATTCTTTCAGGTTTTCTGTTTAATTTTTATGCTTTAAAAACTCTTCCATATACTTGCTATTGTACGGCAAGCAAGGTGCTGCTAATTTTGGTGAACTTAGGCATAAAAATCTCATATTACCCTGCGGCCTTGTCGCGTAGGCTTACGCTCTCATCTGAAAACGTTAATTGAAATAGCTGTATCCGATAGAACACTCGCGTTCATTGTCTAACCCATACTTCAAACACTGGAATATCATAAACAGTGAATTAAAAATATTGCAGTTTATTGGATGAGCGTTCGTAGAGCGGCTCAGACACCCTATGTCATCACGACACTTTGCTCCATGACTTAATGCACAAGCAATCACGTTTTCTGGAAAAGCGTGCTCTAACGACGAACCGTGAGTCACGCAAGAAAAAACGTGACTTGTCAAGATTGGCCTTAGAAGCTTTTTGTATGTACTACAGTATAATTCTGATAACTCGCACCGTTAGGTAAAACCCCCGTGGGGTACTGCCCAAAAATTTGGGTGGGGGTATGCGGCGCACTTTTTAAAACGCTTACCCTATTTCAAACCAAAATATGTGATTTTCCCTACCCTATTTCAGGACCTGACCCAAAATTCAACACCCTATTTCAGACCTGCCCGGGAACTGCTTCAGTTTACGTAGACGTTTGCGAAGGGCTATAAATTTCCGATGTTACTCAAAACACACTTCTCAAGAGAAGATTATAACAAGAAAAGAAGTAGCTTCTTCTGAAAACCAAACCAAATTCCAGACAAAATCGCAGAAACCTTACCCTATTCCAGACCAAAATGTTCCAAAACTACACCCTATTTCAGACTAAAACGGCTCGAAGACCATACCCTTTGGCGTTGCATATACCTGTCTAGCTTATATAAGGGAGTAAACCCCCCCCCCCCCCCCCGGGGTCAAAACACGTGTAAAACCTTTAGAGATATCGAGTTATCGGAAGTGTAAATGAAGGTAAAAGTAAGATCAAATGGTTTTGATTTGATTTATCTAGAACTTCGAGATGCAAGGGCTCGAGTTGTGGAGATTTCACATTATTCCGTTTGATTGAGCGCGACCACGTATCAACCATGAACCAACACGGCCCGTCACGCTCGTAACTTGTCGTAATGTTTTGGCCTTCATGAACTGCAAAAACCTGTATTTTCCGACTTTTTTAAACAGCAATCAAAGCATTTTGTATGTTTAATATTACCAGAACATATTAAAAGCCACAAAAATGTACGCTTACCCAAAGTCCGAGTGCGAACCGTTTATTTAAGGTGCCCGTAAATTGTGTACAACAATATCGTGCATATTCAGTTGCAAACTTATACTCAACATTCTCAGGAGAAAAGAGTAGATTAGGTTTGTTTATTGCTTTTTATTAGTGTTTTAGGCGTCTCAGCGCTTATTAATTAAGGCTTGACGATGGACCGTATTTAGCCGCATTAATTCATTCGTTATTTCAGCACATTTTGTGATATTAGCCGTAGAACTTCTTTCTGCCTATTGTCTGTCGGGTTTTCGTTTGTATTTATTTACCAGAAAAATAAACAAACCTTTCCGAAGCTTCCGACCTATTTTACTCGACGAGGACGTGAGGAGAGGTTTACCCATGGTTCTTTTCAATTACAAAAAATGTATCAAAAATCCATACGTATCAACAGAAGTCTGCACTGTAACCTTTTACACGCATGCACGCGTACATTTTAATAGCTTATGAAAAGAATATTTAGATAGTTTAGTCCTCTTATTCATCCAATAGATTCAGTATTTCTTGGGCTTAGTTTCTTTGAGAAACCAAACACAGTCAGCGTTTCTTTTGTTGCTAGTTTGTTTAAGAAAGCCTTTCGCTTTGCTTTCCCGCTTAATAAATAATAACAACAATAATAATAATGATAATAATAATAATAATAATAATAATAACTTAAACAATTTAAATAGCACCTTTTCTGAAGACATCCAAAACCGCTTTACATATGATCAAATCTTAAAAAAATAGATAATAAACAAATTAACTAATGAATTAATTAATTAAATTAAATTAAAATAAATTAAAATAAAAATTACAAGTCCACAGTCACAAAAATAAATGTTCAATAAAAAGCTTTCTTGAAAAGAAACGTCGTAAGCCTCGATCTTCTTAAAAACGTCTACTGAGGGGCTAGATTTTATATAAAAAGGCAGCGAATTCCAAAGCTTAGGCGCGCAAACTGAAAAGGATCTATATCTGTAGGATCTAAGATTAAATGATGGCGACTTCAGCATCAGTTTCGAAGTAGGCTTGAAGTCTTAGCTGATGCCGTCGTTCAATGACGTCATAGGCTAATACTAGAGCCTAAAAAATAGTCGCTAGTCGCTGTTGGCTGGTGGCCAATGTCCACCTCTGTGAATTCCCGGGGGCAGATACTAAGTTTTTGGGTGGGGGTGTGCCACCAGGACTGAAAACCCTACCCTGTGCCATAGACAGCGGCACATACCCCTACGGTGTAAACGTGGAAGAGCTAGCTTCCCCCCGGGCTTTGAAGTGTTTGCATTTGATCACGAGCAAACAGGAAATATTTAATTTTGCTTCCAATGCGCTGGTTTTGTGATTCAAATTTCCCGAACAAGTACATCAGAAATTATACACAAGACGGACCCAGGACTGCAATTAACGCAACTCGACTTACTTCGCAAATTCCCATGCACATGAAGCTTGTTTCCGTTTTCCTTTTTAATTTCCAAGCCGAAGTATTGGTTTCTGTAAGAGAAAATTTTGATTTTCAACCAGCTTGTCTGAGTGAATTCGAATACGAGACAAATGTTGAGACTGGGAAGCTAGAATGTTTTGAAATAGCGAGCTGAATTTGAACATTTTTGTACTGTTCGAAAGCAAAGCAAACGAATTTTGATATCCCTCATATGTTCGGCTATAAGCTGATACCCAAAACAAACAAGCGAGCTTGTTTCTAAAAATAGATTTGACAACTTAGAAACGTAAACAAGTAGGCACCCTTTGGTCGCCTCGTTCGAAGTGTGGTTGAGATAAGGAGCAAAAAGACAAAAACTATTGTAGCCGACTTGGCTACATAGCAAGAAGACATTTATGTGACGATTTTCTATCCCTTAAGTTCTCGGCTATATTGAGCGGAACTTCAATTTACAGGAGAAATAAATACGGTAATAAAACTATTTCAATCGTGTTTATAAGTGCTAGTTTTAACCGATTTTGAATGAAAATTTTTCGATACAGGAAACGTACTTTTGATGAAAGACCCCTGTTTTAACAAACAGATAATACGAAGAACGTGGGTGGTGGACTGAAAGCCAAGAAATTTAAACAAAGTAACGCGAGTTACGTGTCACGCAAATCTTGCGGAAGGTCACAAAATCGTATCGAAAGTTGGCAGTCCATGAGCCCTGAAAACTCATTGGAGAATACCGGTAGAAGTAAGAAAATAAAAGGGTCAACTGCAGCTTATATTTTATTTTCTGAATTAAAATTGTTAACTTTCCTTTGATCTTTGCCAAAATTATGTCTGCAATATTTTTCGACAGCGAGTTAAAGTAACACTTTTTTATGTTTTCTTTGAAGAAAAGAGAAACGATTTAAATATCATGCTATAATTAACTGTAATCACCCACTACCTAGTCACGCTGCTCGTTACCCAGTTTTATAACGTTGGTTAACCTGAAGTTGTGGCGGGGTGGGGGGGGGAAGGGCAGTGTGAGCTGCTATGTGGACCTTAAATATTTGAGTAGATCTTTTGTTTGAAGTACATGCTCGACGCCATGCTAGACTTAAAGACAAAAAGATATCTGTTAAACAAAGAAACATTGTACACATTTAAGCATGTTACTTGTACTTGTAAGTTGGTCACATCAAGCGTGCAACAATACATTGCCCTTACTTTTTAAAGAAATCTTTGGACGGAATAAACTTATGTTGGCTCCACTCCTGGCCGATTCCTTACTCTTTTGTTGAACTCCAGTAAGCTGGATCCCACATACCTCAGAAATTAGCGATCAGCCTTATTCCGCAAGCAACGAGCTGCTCCCCCATCGCTGATGCCCAAGTCGCCGGAAGATTCCGTACAAAAGCCTTCATTTCCCCATTGTGCCCTCGAGTAGGAAAAATCCATCGTCAAAGTGGACGCACCAGTAAGGCTTATCGTCACAATCTTCATTGATGAGTATTTTTGCCCGGTGTGCTTTTTTGTTTGGTATATATGGAACTAACTTAATTAGCACACGCAATTATGTCTTTTAACTACTCTAACTATCTTCCATCAGTAAGGATTTATTTATCCTTCTGGTTAATCTCACTTCCTTTATAATGTTGCAGTTTTGACGTTTTTCCTCAGAACAGGAAATTGCGACTCAAGTAAGTTTTCATTATTACAACAGCATCTTATCAAGCATTTCGACACATTCCTCGTTCTCCCAGCGCTTTGAAGTTTCCTGATTGCGACCACTGGCAGCACCAAATACATTTGGTGAGCAAATTACACTCCGAATGCCTTAAACGTTCCCGTTTCTATTTGGTCACGCTTTAGGACTTCACATATGTACAGCATAGAGTAAGTGAGACTCACAAGTAAGATTCACCTTGTACAACGTTTGTAAACATTACCGCGGTCACACTATTACATGTAATATTTCATTCACAGACCGTGGAAAATCAGTGTAGAATAAACTTGTACTAGCAATTACACAACACCAGAGGACAACACTTACTCCAACGTCGTTCCCATGGCTTCTCCATTTTTTTATAAATTTGAGAAAAAAAGGCCTGGAAACGAGGTTGCACTCACTCAATGGCTTCCTTTTGTCTGATGGTCACACTTAAGAATTTTTTCCACCAGCTCAAATTACAGCATAATAAACACCTGCGGAAAAGTACCGATCAGTAGCTTTCAACTTCGTAACTTTTTAGATTTTTACCCTTCATTGTCATGTAATTATACTTTAGTAGTCAAGTTGATAACAGTGTGTTGTTTAAAAATCCTGAAGGGATCACCCTGACTGAAATAAATAAAAGTGTCTGTTCTGTCCTGTTTCATTTAAATCTTAATTCCTACTGTAGGATATTTTGCACATCCTAAAAACACGTACGATCACCCCAGGGATGGAGGATACTTTCTATAGTGGCATATGAGTTAAACCGAGAGTTCTAACGCTAAATGAAATGTTATTGAAATCGTCCCTCTGACTAAGTATGACTGAGCTGTGGGATAAATAAAACGTAAAAGAAACAGATCGACATTTTAAATGTCTTTGAGTCCACATTTTGTTTACTTATTTCGGTTTCTTTACAGGTTATTGCCCAAATGGTATGACAAACATAACAGGCCAAACGAGTGGTGAAGTCGTGTATCCAAGGTCTGGAAATTATGGAATAAACGAGACAAAATGTTGGAGGATTGAAGTTCCTGAACCTTATGAAGAAATCGGGATCTACTTTCACGCGTAAGACAAAAACGTTGTGGTCTATTGATTACTCATTAGTTGATCATTTTCTATTATCCAGCTCAACTAGTACGAATTTCCCGCCCCCTTGTACCAAGAGTTTTAAAAAATACGTTTCGTTGAGCAAAAATGGCGTATCTTTGTTATAACCTGTGACTTTCTTAGGTTGTTCGTCTAAGTTCTACAATTGAATACTGCAAGGCTTTTGACGACATTATTATCAAAGTCGAACTATAAGGCAACAAAACGGTGTTATAATTGTAACAGGCGTCTAAGAAGAAGAGAAGAAAAGTCATTTGATGGAAATCTTTTACTGTGAATTCAAGAGGTTTTACCTCAATGGCAACTTTCTCGTCTGTCTCTTCCATCTAACCGATGGGTAATTTAATGCACAGAAACTCCAGACTCAGACTTATGCAAACAACATACCATGCGAGCCGTGCTCTCCATCGAGTACACTCTATTCTTCATTTCTGATATTTCATTTAAAGTTTTAGTTTTAAAGAATCCAAGTGCTTGAAGAATTTTAACTAAACCACGTTGAAGTTGACATTAGAGCAGCCAAGGTTTGGTTCAACGATAAACGCCAAGGAGAGGGATTAGCGAAGGCCTGCTCTGGAACCTTAAGTCGCCGTAACTTTGGGCGACTTAAGGCAACTTTAGGCGATTTTAGGCGACTTAAGGACGGTACTTTTCAGTGGCAGAATTCCAATGTTCCCATTTGCGCTGCGAAAGAGAACACATTTGTACTGAGCGGTTCACTCACAGTGTGGACATGCAGTGGTATTTTACAGTAAAATTTTCGTTACCAAGATTTGTGTGAAAAGTCTGCCAATCTCTGTGGGGTAGACAACCCATGTACCCACTAACATGCAATATAATTAATATATATCGAAATAAAGATGTTAGGAATTTGGTGATCTGTTCGCTTTTTTTCCCAGTAACCATTCGATTCTTCTTTTTTGTCCCTAGCATTGAATTAGAAGAGTGCCGTTCTTGTCAGTGCGACTCTTTCGACATTTCGGACAAATCTAGCACTTTAACTAAATGCGGTAGATACAGCCCCGGGTATGCGGAATATTCCCTGCGGATGGGAGGCAAGAAACCCGATGCTGTGGAAAACGGAAGGAACATTTACATACGTTTCGTTTCTGATGACACTGTTCATTACAAGGGTTTCAACCTGTCATTCATCGTCAAGTCTGAGAGATGTAAGTGATGACAACACGCTCAAATAATACATAACATAGCAGTGTTCACCGGCATTATAGAATGCCGGAAAAAACTGACCATATTTGTAGGTAACGCGTTACCTACAGTACGAACTACTATCAACAAATTACTCTAAAAAGCTGGTTTGCTAACTTTGAACAGACACCACTGAACCTTTGCCAACAACTACCTGCACCTTACAAACGAGTTATTGACAACAACAATAAGACAGACAAACAATGGACAAACAGACTAACAGTTCACTGACAATAGACCAACGGAGTGACATTTGACTACCAAAAGACGGATCGTAACGTACCAATCACGTTTTACAGTCTGTGCAGCCAGTAACACCACGGCTTAACTGACAGACGACCAATAACATCGCGAGGTCGTCGACCAATTAGGACATCGACCAGAGACAAAACTTCTCCTGACGATTCACAATTAACTTGACACTGGTGATGACTTCCGCTCAGGTTATATAACGTCAGTCAATGTCACCTCAAACAGTCTTTCTCGGGACTACACTCACCTAGATGAGCATACTCCATCGACCTATAATATGACTCCTGTGGTCAAACCATTTACAGAAAAACAAATGATTCAATGATTTTTTTCTCGCAACCATCCTCAGTATATGCCTTGACCTGACCGGTTACTCCTACACTGTTTACTTTGTTACACAAGGGAGGGTCTACTCAGATAGGAAAAAAGTAATTTAAAATAGATATTTGGTGGCGTCATTTTTGTATCTCTTAGCGACCGATTTTTATTTTAGTTTTATTTATAGATATGGGAAGGAGGGTTGAATGGTTATGTAAACAACTAGTATTAATAGATAAGAACTCGATCTCATGAAGGCATTCTGTGATTAACCTTCTCTGTTTAGAATTTTTTTGTATGGCCCGAACAGTTTTGATTCACGTGTTGCAGTGACTGCGTTATAAAATCTTCGTTCAAAATCTTATTTAAAATTATGTAAATCGTAAAATGGGAATTGATGGGTGGCGAAAATTAAGACTTGTCGCCAGGGAATTTTAAATATCATTCTTAATATCTCAAACTTGTAGCGGATATTGACTGCCCTTCCATTCCACATAACACAAAAAGTATTTATGCCAATGCTCAGCGATTAATACTACTAGAAAATCAAAGAAGGTTACTAAAGTGATTAATGGAAATTTTTTTCTTGCCATCCATTGTAGATGGCTGGGCTTCGAGCTACCTAAATGCCTCCGAAGATGAAACAATCGAGTTTGGCACCCCAAAGGTTGGCATCAAAAACTATCCTGCGAGTTTCTCTTGGCAGTGGTATTTAATTGTTCCCGAAGGGCGCCAGGTAAAAATCACCTTTGACGTCTTCGAGCTGGAACAAAGTGAAAACTGTGAAAACGACTACTTGGAGGTCCGGGAAGCCTACTTTAATGATCCCAGTGACCCGTTAGTCATCCGAGGAGAATATGGAGCAATCCTCGCCAAGCCCATGTGTGGCAGCACCAAACCGAGCACAATACAGAGCTCTGGAAACATGGTTTGGGTGCAGTTTGTAAGCGACAGCAATACAACCACCACCTACAAGGGATTCAAGGCATCTTTTACTGCGGGTAAGATTAAACGTTCTGTACTAAGATGCATGTAACAAAGCGCATAAAACGACAAATAAAAGATAACGAGCTAAGGGCTTAACTAACTACACGGCCGAACGACAGTGAGGCCTGTAGTGTACATAACGTGCCTTTTCTTGGCTAGCCTCCTAAGTTTTCTATGTCTTTCATACAATTTGATAATCTCAATGCCAACTGTTCAATCGTTTTCAATTGTTGACTATCCTACTTCTGTTTTGCTTTCCTAGTAACTGTTTTTCTTTTTTTCTATAAATTTGTTTAACAAGCCGGGTTCACCAGTTTTAGGTCTCAAAGTCTTTCTTTTGTGATTTATTACAATTTGTGTCGCTCAATGCAAATCGTTCTAATCCTGGCCATTTTTGATAATTATCTTTTTGTCTACTTATGTATTCCGTTCGTCTCTTGCTTCACATTTTTAAAAGTCCTTAGCCCGAGGCATTCTTCCTCTGTAAGAGTAGTTTGAACCGGCGTTTTGAACAATTTGTTAATCGTAATGCAAACTGTTTAATCTTGTCCCGATTTTGACTATCCGCGCTCTTTTTTGGCTTCCTATTATTTCACATAGTTTCATCAAACAGCCTTATAACATAATAATATCTTATAATACTTTTATGACATAATGACAACAACAACTGGTTACAATACAAATTTGTGCATGGTTCCACCCGCAAATTAGCTTGGGCTATTCGAAGCAGGTGGAAATTATAATAACAAAAATAACAAAAAAAACTATAACTATGCATATCATGTGTAACAAAACTACCTAACACTCCGTTGAAGAAGAAGAGAAAGAAACTTAATTAAATTACGAGGATTTAAATAGCTTTAGAACAAATTCGAAGAACAAATTCGCAGGCACCAAAGAAAATAACTGACATAAAAATATACGCTTACTAACAGATAAGTTATACAGATTACTTGTCTATTATCGAGGATGCGCTAATATAATCGTCTTCGCCTACAAATATTTGATTGACAAGTCTACGTAGTTCCTTTTCAAAAGCACTTTTGTTAAGTTTCTTAATTTCTGGTGGAATGACGTTCCATAGTTTGGACGTTCTTGTTTTTTCTGCCTCCTAGTCTTTCTTTTGTGATTTTCTGCAGTTTGTGTATCCCAGGACAATCTGTTCTAATCTTTCCCTGTTACGATAAAGCACCAATGCGTCTTTTTGTCTACCTAGCTATTCCTTTCAAACACTACTTTGTACGTTTCTTTTAAAGTGCATATGAAGCCAAATTTGTTTTTACACAGTTATAAAATTTACTGTTTGAAATATATGATTCCAAAGTTTGAGATGACTAGGATAAAAATTGGCGATTTTGCGGGAGCTGAAAGTTGGGCTGTCTTGCCTAGAAAAATAGCATTCAAATCGCGCAGCCAAAATACCACGTGACAACAGCCTGTGACGTCAATTTGGGTACACAAACTAGCAATCCAATATGGCGGAAAGAGAGAAAGGGGAGGCAAGAGGAGGGAGATACTGCGTTGCTCGCGCCCCTAACGGTCGAAGTTGTCAAAAACACGAGGAAAAAGGGATTTCGAATGCATTTAAGTTTCCAAGTGATCCGGTTGTGAGGGTAAAGTGGGTCAAATTTGTTCGAAAACACTGGCCCGACTTTAAAGATCCCAGTGACTTCCAAGTGCACTGCACTCTGCTCGGCGCACTTAGAGGACAATTGCTACGAGTACAAATCATCCGTGATTGATACAATCGTGCAGAGTAGGAGAGTAAATATCCGAGATTATATAAAGAGGACCGCTGTGCCCACGAGAGATACTGTTGTTCCTGCAGCTCCAGAAGAAGTTCCCAGTGATCGAACGAAAGGACAAGTAAGCCAAATATTTGTGATGTTAAGACTTACATGTTTGATCAATTACGTAGCACACGTATTCAGTGGTATAAACTGATATTGTTTGGTAGGCTAAGCCCACCCTACTGTTGATACATGAAAAAGCACAGGCATACATCATTCATTGTGTTAGTAATAACCCGTGTTAAGGATGGTGCTCGTATGGGATTCCGTTGCTATCTAATGACAGATTACGGTATGTG